>Ga0210003_1003921_pt1 | contig 11910 bp, 5 predicted proteins | sample LantaG_FD_182804 | JGI IMG/M metagenome (GOLD analysis project Ga0210003, IMG submission 182804) | Deep subsurface microbial communities from Baltic Sea to uncover new lineages of life (NeLLi) - Landsort_02402 metaG (SPAdes) (version 2) | ecosystem: Environmental > Aquatic > Marine > Oceanic >...
GCGGAAAGGCGGGGAAGAGAGAGGATGAAGAGGGGTCGCCGTTGTCCCCCCCCCTTCCCTTCGATCGAAGCATCCGCTTGTTTTCTTTCTCTCTTTCTCTCTTTCTCTCTCTCTCTCTCTCTCTCTCTCCATTCTCAATCTCCTTACCTGAGCCTGGTATGCTGGCTCCTGCTGCTGGTATTGGACCCCTCCCAGCTGCTGAACAACGGGAGCAGGAGCGATGGCAGCAGCAGGAGGCAAGATCGGCGGAGGAGGAGCAGCGGCGACGACATTCGTTGCCCCTCCCGCCCCCACCAGCGAGCTCTGGAGCTGCGCCGCGAACGCCGAGGCGTCGGCGACATTGACCGGCTGTATTCGCGCGCGCGTGAGCGCGTGTATGTGTGGAGTAAGTGAGCGAGTGAGCAAACGGAGGAAGAAAGAGAGGGACTGAAGCTGAGATCGACTCGTCGTCGGCCATCAATCTTACCACCTCCTCATCGTCGCTGTCGTCGTCCAGCAGGTTGTTGATGTCGAGCGGCTGCTGCGCCATCGTGAAGAGGAGGGGGGAAGCGCGGGGTATCTAGCCCTCTCTGTTTTTGCAGGAGTGAGAAAGAGGAGAGGGGAGCCACGCCTTGGGACAGGGCGTAAGCGAGGAAGAGAGCTCTCCTCAGTGAAAAAAAAAACCAAAAAATATTTTTTCTTGCCGTCGGCGAAAACTCAGAACTCATTTTCGCTCTCTCTTCTAAGCATCGAGAAGAAAGAGAACGCTCCTTCTTCTCTGACCTTTCCCCTCCTCGCTCTCCTTCTTCCTCTTTGGCGTTCGGATCGCATTCGTCTTGGTAGCAACCTCAAGAGCAGAGAGAAACGGACAACGAGACCTCGGGGATAAAATGACGCAGACGCAGCTGGGCCGCATGTCGTCGAAGAAAGCCGCCGGCAACAACGCTGGCCGCCGTGGCAAAAAGTTCGACGAGCAGATGCCCTCGGACGACGAGGTCGACGCCTTCCACAAGTCGAAGGACAGGCTGGCGCTGAACGTCAGTGACGATGATGAGAGTGGATCCGAGTCGGACGGCGACTTGGACGACGGCGGGGACTTGCTTGGCTTGTCGGACGACGACGAGAGCGACGACGACGAGAGCGACGACGACGAGAGCGACGATGACGACGATGAAGACGGCAACGGCCGCCTTGCGCAGCGTGAGTTCTTGTTTTGTTTTTCTGCCACGTAGAGAGCGAGATTGGACTTTTTCCTCCATAATTGAGGGAGAGAGAAGAGAGAGCAGAGAGGGGGGGGGCTTTTACGTGCGGGCGCGTACAAAGATGAGGCCGTGACATTCCAATGCTCGTTTTCGGCGGCTCGACTGGGCGCTAACCTCCTTCCCAAAAAATCAAAATCGAAAAAAAAAACGAAACCATCAACCAGTCGCCAAGACGGAGAAGATCATGCGCCGCAAGGTCGCCCTGCTGCAGGCGGCCGACAGCAGCGACGATGATGACCTCGACGATGAGGACGAGGAGGGCGGCTGGGGCGCGGCGAAGAGGAGCTACTACGCCGACGACGGCACTGACAAGAAGAAGAAAGCATCCCAGAAAGGAGGCAAGAACAGGAAGGCCGCCGAGCTCGAGGAGGAGGACGCGAGGGAGGCCGACGAGCGCGAGGCGTCGAGGCTGCAGCGCGAGGCCGCGGCGAGGCTCCGGGCGTCGGACTTTGCGCTCGCCGGGGAGGAGGAGGAAGAGAGCAGCGACGATGAAGACGAGGGCGAGGGGGCGACTCTCGGCAAGCAGCCGAAGAAGAAGCAAACCAACAAGGGCAAAGCCGCCGCTGTCCAGGCCCTCCCTCGCGCCCGCGCGACCGGCCAAGGCCCCGCAGCCGCCTCCGCAGCCGCAGCCGCAGCCGCCGCCGCGGCGGCGGCGGACGCCCCGGCACTCACCGCGCTCCTCTCCGAGATGAGGGAGTCGCTCGCCTCCGCGTCGCGCGTCGCGGGCCCGCTCCTCGCCGACCTCCGCGAGGGCGAGAGCGGCGGCAGCGGATCCGGCCTGGCAACCCGCGGCGGTCTCTCGTTCCTCGAGGCCAAGAACGTGCTGCTGCTGCAGTACTCGAGCCTGCTCGCGTTCTACGTTGCGCTCGTCGCCGAGGGGGCGAGCCCGGCCGACCATCCCGTGGTTAGGCGCCTCGTGCAGGCGAGGGCCTTCCTCGAGAAGGCGCGGCCGATCGACAAGAGGCTGCGGTACCAGGTGGAGAGGCTGCTGGCCGCCGCGTCCAACGCGGCGGCCTCGGCGGGGAGTGGGGGGCTGGGCGCGGCGGCGGGGCCCTCTGCCGCCGCCCGAGGCGACGACGACCTCGCCTTCGCTCCTCGCCCGGGGTCCCTGCTCCCCCGCCCCGGCGCTGCCTCTGCCGCCGCCGCTGCCTCTGCCGGCGACGTCGGCGAAGCGGACGGCATCTACCGCCCGCCGCGCCTCTCCGCGGCCTCCATGGGGGGGAGCACCAGCCAGAGCGACCCGACGTCGAGCGTGCTCGACCCCGACGACCCCCGCGCCGCCTCGGCCGCGCGCAAGGCCGCGCGCGAGGCGCGGCACCAGCGCACGCGCGCCGCGCGCTCCGGCTTCGTCCGCGAGCTCGCCGCGGAGCTCGCGGGCGCGCCCGAGGAGCTCGACGACATCGGGGGCGGCGCCTCGGCCGCCGCGGGAGACGGCGCTAGCGACGGCGCGGCGGCGCTGCGCGCCAAGCAGGCGCTCGCGGCTCGCGCCGCCGAGGAGGAGACGCTGATGACGCGCGTCGCGCTCTCCAAGGACGAGCGGAAGCGGCTGCTGTCGGCGAGCCGCTACTCGGGGCTGGCCGGCGGCGCTCTTTTGGATGAACTGACCGAGGACGTCGCCGGGCTCGTCGGCGGCGCCGGAGAGAATCCCGCTGCTCCGGGCCTGAAAGGCTTTGACGCGCACACAGTCGCGCAGCGGTACGGCGGCGGCGCCGCCGGCGCCCTGGGCTCCGGTCCTTCCTCTGCTGCTGCTGCTGCTCTCCTCCGCTCCGGGGACGCGCTCCCGCCCTCCCGCCCGGGGTTGGCCGAGAGGCGCGCCGCCGTCGACGCTTCCAAGGCCCGCGCGGCCCTCAAGCGCTCGAGGCAGGAAGAGGAGGAAGCGTTCAACGACAGCGGGCCCGAGGAGGACTACGACGACGGGGAGTACCTGGCGGTCGCCGCCCGCTCCAGGGCCTCCAAGGCCGCGCGCAGGGCCGCCTTTGCCGCCCCGGCGCCGCACGTCCCGCTCGCGCGCTCCGACGCCGACGGGCCGCGGGCGATCACGCGCGACGTCGAGAAGAACCGCGGGCTGACACCGCACCGACGCAGAGACATCAAGAACCCCAGGGTCAAGGGGAGGAAGCGGTTCGAGAAGGCCACCGTCCGCCGCAGGGGGCAGGTCAGGGACGTGACCGCGGGGGCTGCCGGTGCCGGGTATGGGGGAGAGAAGACGGGAGTGCGTTCGAAGCTCTCCAAGAGTGTTCGGTTTGGTTGAGAAAGAGAGAAAAGAGGATTTTTTTGGTTTTGCTGCTTGCTTGGTGTGTTTTTCTTTTTTTGCATTTTCGTTTTTTCTTTAAAAAAAGACACGAATCCCCTCCAAAAGTCATTTCCCCCCCTCTCTCTCTCTTCTCTCTCCCGCATTCGAAAAAAAGGGGGCATTCAAAAAGTTCAAGAAAGTCGTTCTACTCGCTTTCCTCGCTCTCTTCGTCTTCCTCCGAACTCGAGGAGCTCCTCTTCTTCTTCTTGCGGGACCTCGAGGCCGCCGCAGTCGCGCCTCCGCGGCCGCGACCCCTCCCGCGGGCAGCGCCGCGCCCGCGGCCCCTTCCAGCAGCCGGGGAGCGCCCAGCGGTAGAACCGGGGGAGGAGAGGTCTCCCATGGGAGACTCTCGGCGGCGCGTCGCCCCTTGCGGGGAGGCGACCCCGTCGCCGCTGTCGCCGCCGCCGCCGCCGCCGCCGCCGCCGCCGCCGTCGCTGCCTGCTCCTGGTCCTGCCCCCTCGCCGCCGTCGGCGGCCCCGCCGAACGCCGCCGCCGCCTCCGCCGCCTCCGCCGCGGCCTCGGCCAGCAGCTCCCGCAGGACCTTCTCCGTCGACACGCCAAAGTCCCACCACTCCCCCGACTCCGCGGGGGGGGCGGCGGGCGAGAGCGCCGCCGCGGGCAGCGCCGCGGCCAGCGCCAGGGCCGCCGCCGCCGCCGCCCCGGGCCGGCCGCTCCCCGCGTGCAGCCTCTCCTCGGCCCTCCTCCTCTCCGCCGAGCCGGCGAAGGCCGCGATCCTCTCGGGGGTCAGGGCGTAGGACGCGGCGATGTGCCTGCGGAGGAGGAGGAGGATCGCGGCGGAGAGCGCCGAGGCGACCTCCGCCCTCGGCGGCGGGCGGCCGAGCGAGGCCGCGGCGGCCGCGGCGGCGGCGGCGGCGGCGGCGGCGGCGCCCTTCGCTCCCTCCTGCTCCTCGTCCTCGTCCTCCTCGTCCTCTCCCTCGCCCTCCTTCCTCTCCAGCCTCCCCCCTCTCTTGAGCGCCCGCTGCAGCGCCGAGAGAGCGGCCTCGCCCCGCCTGGAAACCACGTCGTCGGCGCTGCGGATCAGCATGAGCGGCTCGTCGGCCCTGCGCATCGGCAGCGCGGCCGCCGCCCCCGCGACGGCCGCGAGCGCGGCGAGGTCGGCCGCCTCGCCGCCGCGGCCGTGGACGTCGCAGGCCGCGTCGAGCCTGCGGAGCAGCCTGCCGAGGAACGCGTGGCGGGCCGCGCGCGTGCCCTGGATCAGGTCGGCGTAGAGCGCGCCCACGCCGCGGGAGACGTCGAGCGACGCGGCGGCGTCCAGCGCGGCGAGCTGCGCCGCAGGGGCGGCGTCGGCCTGGGCAGAGGCAAACGCCCTCGCCAGGTCCGCGTGCAGCCTCGCCGCCAGAGGCAGCCCGTCGGCCACCGTCGCGCGGAACATGTCTGGCGCCTTCGCCGCGACGCGCCGCAGCACCCGCAGCGCGCGCGCGGCGACGTCCGCGGCCGGGTCCGTCGAGGCGGCGACCAGCGTCGGCACGGCCGTCCACGGCGCGACGAGCCCCCCGCGGTCGACCGAGTCCATCAGCGCCACCGCCGCGCGCCTGACCGCGGCGTGCCTGGGGTCCCGAGGCCCGCTGGCCAGCGGCGCCGGAGGCACGGGCGCGGCGTCGAGCGCGAGGCGCAGACAGGCCTCCCACGAGTCCTGGATCATGCCCGAGGAGAGGGACAGGGAGTCGCCGGCGCCGCAGGCGTCGGGCACCGAGCTGGTCGCGGCGGCTGCGCGGGCGGCGGCGGCCGAGGCCGCGGTCGCCGCCTCGGCCTCGGAGCCGCCCGCCGCGCGGACCGCGGCGGCGGCGGAGGTGGCCGCCGCGGCCGCGGCGCGGGCCTTGGGGTCCCCTCCACCGAGGCCGGTGGCAGCGGCGGCGGAGGAAGAAGCCCTCGCGGAGGAGGAGGCGGCGCCGACGGGTGCGCCCGCCAGCGCGTCGGCCGCCGACGCGGCCCTCTGCGCGACGACAAGCCTGAGCTCCTCGGCCCGCAGCAGCTCCCCGAGGTTGTGGAGCGCGCGCAGCTTGAAGGCGGGTGGGGCGGCGGGGCTCAGGGCGGCGCGGAGGGCCCTGCGGGCTCGCGGGCCCTGGACGGCCTGCGGGGCCGAGACGGCGAGGCAGCCGAGGGCGTGGAGCGCGGCCTCCCTCGCCTTGGGGTCGCCGCGCGGGTTTTCGAAGTGCGCGAGCGCCGCGGCGAGGCATCCCGCCGCTGTCGCCGGGGGGGTTCCGTCCGCGGGGGCGGGAGCCCTCTCGATCGAGGCCCCGCCGTGGCGGAACAGGTGGCCGAGGACGAAGAGGAAGCGGGCTGCGAACGCGGAGGCCGTCGCCGCCGCCGCCGCCGCCGCGGAGGAGGCGGCGGCCCTGCCGCCGTCGCTCCCGGCGCCGGCGGCGGCGGCGGCGGCGGCGGGGTGCGCCGCGCCCCCCGGCCCGAGCTGCGCCAGGTACTTGGCCGCCCAGTGCCCGATCGCGCGCTCCGCCACGGCCGAGACCTCGCTCAGCGCCGCGAGCGCCCGGCAGGCCGCGGCGACGACGCTGATGAAGGGGTGCCCGTTGATCAGCGACGTGAGGTCGCGGGCGAGCTCGGCAGCGCTGGCGGCGCTGCCGACTAGAGCGTTGCCTCCCCCGGCGGCGCCCTTGCCGCTCGCGCTACCCGAGGAGAGCGCCGTGGCGAGGACGGCCAGCGTCGCGACGAGCCTGTCTGCGTCGCGCTTGTCTGCCTCTGCCGCCGCCGCCGCCGCCGCAGCTGCCGCGGCCGCGCCGGAGCCCTCGGCAGGGGCCGGCGGCGGCGCGGCCTTGACGTACGGCGCGAGGCACCGCACGAGCGCCGCGGGGTCCCTCTTGGGGGAGGCCAGGCTCGGCTCGGCGACCGTGAGCGCGTGGAGGGCGAGCAGCGGCGCCGGCGGGGGCGCCCCGGCGCGGGCAGAGGCGAGCTCGGAGACCGCCGCCTCGAGCAGGGCGAGCGCGACGTCCGCGCCCGGCGGCGAAGAGGACGAGGGAGCGGAGGAGGCGGAAGAGGGATGCGAGATTCCGCCGCCGGCGCCGCTCGCCCTGCGGTCTCCCGCGCCGCTCGACCTCATCGCCTTCGAGGCCGGGGATGAACCGGCGGCGTGGAGGGAGTAGAGCGGGGAGGCGGCGGCGCAGGCCAGGGCAGCGCGGACGGCGGCGGGCAGCGGGTGCGTCGGCTCGAGCGGGAGGCGGAGCCCGCCGGCGGCCGAGGCGGCGGCGGCCGCGGCCGCGGCCGCGTCGGCGAGGGCGGCGGCGCGGTCCGCCGCCGGGGCGAGGGCCGCGGCCGCCGCGGCGGCGGCGGCAGGAGCTCCTCCGCCGACTCCCTTGACTGGGGATGTCAAAGGAGAGGGGCCGCTCGGAGAGGAGCGAACGCCGGAGCTTGGGCGCGAGGAGCCGGCTGTTGCTGCTCCCGAACCTCCTCCCACTCCCCCCCCTCCTCCGCCGCCAAACCAGAGGTCGGCCAGGGCCTTGGCCGCGGCGTCCGAGACGCCCTCCTCGGAGTCTGCGGCGGCAGCCACCAGCGTCACCGCAGCTTCCGCGCGCCTGTAAAACACCCCCGGCGGCGCGCGCAGGCACCGCTCGTCGATGAGGCGCAGCGCCGACTTCCTGACCGACGGCGCCGCGTCGCGCGCCGCCGCGGCCAGCGAGCCGAAGAACGTCTCGGCCAGCGCGGGCTCCCGCTCGACGGCCGAGCCCAGCGCGTCGACGGCGGCCTGCCGCACCGACGCGGCCTCGTCGCGGAGGGCCCTGCCGATCGCGAGCTGGGCCTCCTGCGTGCGCGCGAGGCGCGCGTCGGCGCGCACGGCCGCGGCGACCGCCCGCACGGCGCGCGCCCGCGCCGTCGGCGCCTGCCTGCCCGGGTCCGACGCGTCGACGAGCGCGCCGAGGAGGCTCGCGCGGGCCCTGCCCTCGGCGCCGCCGGCGGCGGCGGCGCGGGCTAGCAGGGCGCCGTCGGCCGGGCCCAGGTCGGCGGCGACGCCGCGGGCTAGGTCCTCCGCGGCGTCGCGCGCGGCGACAGCGGCGGCGGCGGCGGCGGCCGCCGAGCGGGAAGAAGAGGAAGCGGCGGCGGGCCCGTCGTTCCCCGTGGCCCACTCCGCCAGGGCGCGGGCGATGATGAACCTCCGCGCGTCCGCGCGGGAGTCTCCCCCGCCCGTGGAGGAGGCCCCGCAGGCGAAGGATAGCGAGGCGGCGTGGGCCGCGGCCGCGGCGGAGAGGTTTTTGTCGTCGTCGCCGTCGGTTCTGTCGCCGTCGTCGCCGAACAAACCGGTTCCTCCGCCTCCTCCTCCTCCTCCTCCCCCTCCTCCGCCGCCACCGCTCGCTTCAGCGCTCGCGGTCGTCGCCAGGTAGCATAGCAGCAGCCTCGACTCCGGAGAGAGGCCCGGGACGCCACCCGCGGGGACGCCGCTGCTGTTTTCCCGCAGCTTTCCCTCGGCAGGAGAGGCCCCTCCTGCTCCTGCTGCCCCCACTCCCGCGCTCTCGCCTCCTCCTCCTCCGCCGCCGTCGTCGTCGTCAAAGAGGCCGCACGAGTCCAGCAGGGCCGAAACGCTCCAGGCCGCGGCCTCGGCCTCGACGACCAGCGCGCAGAGCGCCGCCGTCGCGGCGCCGAGCAGGTCGACCGCGGCGGCCCTCGCGGCCGTGTCCGCGGACCGGAGGCCCCTCGCGCCGGGCCCGGCGCCGCCCGCCGGCGAGAGCGCGCCGGCGAGCCGCAGCAGCGCGGGCCCCGCGGCGGGCCAGCGCGGCAGCCCCACGCACGCGGCGACGTCGGCGACGAGCTCGTCCGCCGCGGCCTTCAGGTCGACGGCCGTGTCGGCCTTCGCGGCGCGCGCTCCCGCGAGGCGGTCCAGGAGCGAGTTCCAGAGCGCGTCCGCGGCGGCGAGGGCCGGGGCGTAGCCCGCGACGAGCCTCTGCGCGGAGGTCGGGCCCGAGCGAGGGGCGGCAGCTTTGGCGTGTGTGGTGCCCCTCTTCTTCCCCTTCGGCTGCTGCCGCTGCTGCTGCTGCTGTTGCTGCCGCCTGCCCTTGCCTCCTCCGCGGCGCCTTCCTCCGTCGTCGCTCTCGCTCTCGCTCTCCTCTTCTTCGCTCGAGGTCTCGGAGGGAGTCGCGCTCCCGCTGCGGCTCTGCTTCTTCTCGCCTTCTCCGTCCTCGTCGCCGCCGTCGCCGTCGCCGCCCGCTCCGACGCCCGAGGGGAGCTCCGCGGCGGCGGCGAGCATGGCCAGCAGCGCCGCAGAGAACGGCTGGATGACGAAGGTGACGGTCGCGGTCGCGGATGCGGCGGCAGCGGCGGCAGCGGCGGCGGCGGCAGAGGAAGAGGAGGGGTTCGAGGCCCCTCCTCCTCCGTCTGCGGCGGCCGAGGCGGCTGCGGCGGCGACGCCGGCGGGGAAGCTCCTCGCGGCCCTCGCCCCGCGCGCCGCCGGCAGGTTCGGCATCGCCTCTGACAGCATCGCGTCGAGCAGTGGCGCCCGCAGCTGCGCGCTGGACCCGAATCCGGCCGCGAGCGCGTCGACGGCGGCGTTCCCGAGGTTGGGCGCGGCCTCGACGGTCAGCGCGGCGGCGCAGGCGCGGAGGAACTGCATCGTCGGTCCTTCCGGGGGGCGGACCGCGGCGAGCGCCGAGGCGGAGACGGGCAGGGCGGCCTCGAGGGACGAGCGCACGGCCGCGAAGCCTGGGGACTTGGCTGCTGCCGCGGAGGCCGAGGAGGAGGACGAGGCGGCTGCAGCCGCGCCGCCCCGTTTCCCCTTTGTCGCGCCGCCCCGTTTCCCCTTTTTCCCCTCCGCTTCCGCTTCTGCTCCTCCCGTTCCTGCTCCCTGTCCTTCCTCCTTGGGCAGCGCCGGCCTGTGGGAGGCGGCGAGTCTCGCGTCCAGCGGCGACAGCGCGTTCGTCAGCAGGTGGTAGCGCAGCGCCGCGAGCGCCGCCGCGAGGGCCTCCTCGCTGCGCGCCGCGGGCGGGCAGCCCGGCGCCGCCGCGAGGCGCAGCAGCGCCTGCGAGCAGGCGATCGAGGTCAGGGCGCGCTGCGCCGCCGGGTGCGAGACGGGGCAGGCCTCGTCCGGGAGGCGCGCCGCATCGACTGCCTCTGTTCCTGCGCCTGCTCCTCGGCACCCGGAGGAGGCGCCGGCTTGGAGGCAGGCCGCGGCCTCGGCGAGGCGCGACAGGGGAGAGCCCGAGGGGAACGGGGAGGGGGGATCGCCGCCGTTGTCGTTTCCGGCGTCGTCGCGCGGCGGGCCGTGCGGGAGGCCCCAGCGGCGGAGCGCCGCGTCCAGGGCGCGCACGTCGTCGAGGACCGGGACGCGCGGAAGGCGCCTCTTTGGCTGTCGAGGTTTCTGCTGCTCGTCGTTCTCCCCTTCGACTTCCTCGACGTCGTCGCTGTCGCCGTCGCCGTCGTCGCGGTAGGTCGATTCCAGAAACGAAGAGACGGCGGCGTCGAATGCCGCCGCGCCCGCTGCGCCTCCATCGAGGGGCACCGGGACCGTGCGGATGCACACGGCGCGGCGGCGCCTTCTCGCCGAGAACTGTTTGAGAAGGGGTGGAAGAAGAGTGAGTTTTTTCCCTGTCCGTCGTCGGTGGCCAAAAGCAGGTGGGGAGAGAAAAAAAAGAGAACGAAGACCTTTCTTACCTCGTCCCGCGAGCGGTAGCCCGTTCCGCCCCCGTTCTCCGCAGACAGCGGCGTCTGGTTGAAGCCGTTGGTCGCAGGCGTGGAAGCAGCAGCAGCAGCAGCAGCGGCAGCAGCGGCAGCAGCGGCAGCAGCAGCGGCTCCTCCCGGCGTCATCGCGAAGGAAGGGGCGAGCGCAGCAACCGCTGCTGCTGCGGCGGAGGAGGAGCCGCTGCTGTTGAAGGCGGCCTTCCTCGCCGGCTCTGTTTTTGGAGATTTTGTATTTATATTCAAGGCGCTTGTGTGTGAGGGGGAAGGGGGGAACGCACGCCAAGGACGAGGCGGGGAGGAAGGGAGAGAGAGAGAGAGTCCAACCTTTTCTCTTTTTTACCTTTGACGAAGCCGACCGCGAACGCGTCGGGCATCGCGGAAGAAGCGACCGCTCTCTGCAGGGGACCGGAAGGGTTGACGTCGCTCAGGAGGAGGATGTCGTCGGCGGCGGAGGTGGAGGCTCCGAGCGGGCAGCTGCGTCGTTTTGTCGAGGTGTTGTAAGGGGGGGAGGGGGTGCGAGAAAGAGAGAGAAAAAGTGAGTCGAAAAGAAAAGAAGAAGAAGAAGAGAAAAAGAGACGACAAAGTGATCAATGCTAGAGAGATCAAAGCTCTCTCTTTCTCTCTCTCTCTCTCTCTTTCTCTCTTTGCCTCTCTCTCCCTCTCTCTCTGCCCCCTCGCACTCACATGTAAGGCACCTGCCTGACGCCGGCCAGCGCCGCGCGCATGCGGGCCAGCGCGGCCTCGTCGCCCGAGAGGCGCTCGACCGCCGCGGCGTCGCCGATCGCCGAGGGAGGCCTCGGCACTCCCCCTGGGACGGGCGCGACGGGAGGAGGCAGGGCCGAGAGGAGCTCGACGAACGTCGAGACGTTCGAGAGCTCGATGGCGGCCGGGGGCCGGTGCGTCGCCGTCGTTGGGTGTGGATCCGCCATAGCGGAAGGAGGAGACGAGAGAGAGAAGGAGAGAAAGATGAGTGAAACGAATCGAGAGCTTGGGATTTTGCTCTCGATTTTTTTTGGTTGGGGGTTGGTTGCTCTCCACTTTTTCCCCCCCCCTGGCTCGTCGAGAAGGCAGAGGCAACAGGAAACGCTTTTTCCTCTCTCATTCTCGCGCACACGTTCCCCGCCCTTTCGCGCCGTCGCCTCGCCGGTTTTGTACCTCTCTGGACGTCTAACGTCGATAACTTTACATGTTTGGTGAGCTAGACCCTTTGAACGAGGAGGAACGAGGCGGAACGGCGGAGGGAACGCCAGGGAGGGACGCCGCCAAGCTTTTTTGTTCCGAGCTTGCCGCTCACCCATTTCTTCTTTTTCAAACACACAACGACACCGACAACAGGCGTCTCCCTCCGCGTGGCCTCTCCCGCGAGGTCCGGGATGCCAGGAAGCGGCGGCTACCAGCAGGCGGGCTCGTTGCCGGCGACGGTGAGGAGAAGAGAGCAAGGGAGAGAACGAATGCGAGAACGTGAGAGAGAGACGCCAATTTCTTCCAACAGCTCTCCCGCCTGATTTTTTTCCGCCGACTCAAAATGGTTTCCCCCGCGACTCACGCCCCTTTCTCGATTCCACCTCTTCCACCCTGCAGCCCTCCAAGTGCTCCACGACTTCAGACTACGGCGCGCTGGCCGCGGCTGTGGCCGGGGCAGCAGCAGCATCAGCATCAGCGGGGAGCTTCCACCAGCAGCAGCACCAACAGCCGATGACGGTGGCTTCTTCGACGGCACCGGCAGCGGCGGCGATGATG
>Ga0210003_1003922_pt1 | contig 11903 bp, 6 predicted proteins | sample LantaG_FD_182804 | JGI IMG/M metagenome (GOLD analysis project Ga0210003, IMG submission 182804) | Deep subsurface microbial communities from Baltic Sea to uncover new lineages of life (NeLLi) - Landsort_02402 metaG (SPAdes) (version 2) | ecosystem: Environmental > Aquatic > Marine > Oceanic >...
CCCCCCCCCCCCCCCCCCTTACCACCACCACCAGCTCTGGGACTACCGCATGGGGACACTCATCGACCGCTTCGACGAGCACGACGGCCCCGTCCGCGGCGTCGACTTCCACGCCTCGCAGCCGCTCTTTGCCTCGGGCGGCGACGACTACCGCGTCAAGGTCTGGTCGCACAAGCTGCGCCGCTGCCTGTTCACGCTGCTCGGCCACCTCGACTACATCCGCACGGTCCAGTTTCACGGGTCGTGCCCGTGGATCCTGAGCGCGAGCGACGACCAGACGCTGCGGATCTGGAACTGGCAGGCGAGGACCGCCGTCGCGGTGCTGACCGGTGAGGGAGTTTTTGAGAGGGGTTTTCCCCGTCCCCTTTGGGCGAAAGCGGAGCGGAGCGGGGGAGCGGAGGGACTTCTCTCTCGCTCTCTCTCGCTCTTCGCTCTCTCTCTCTCTCTCTCTCTCTCACACACACACACACACACACACAAACATCGCTCACCTCCTCCTCTTCTCTCCCTCGCGCACGCAACACACAAAAAAAACCGTCAACCCAAAAACCGAAAACCACCCACCCCCCAAGGCCACAACCACTACGTGATGTGCGCGCGTTTCCACCCGGGCGGCGAGGACCTCCTCGTGTCTGCCTCCTTGGACCAGACCGTGCGCGTTTGGGACGTTTCGGCGCTGCGGTCTAAGACCGTCGGCGCCGGTGCCGGCGGGATCGGCGGCGGGATCGGCGGCGGGATGGGGATGGGCGGCGGCGGCGGCGGGTACGGCAGCAGCGGCAACAACTCCATGTCCAACTTCGGGCCCCCTCCCCCGTCCCTGGAGCGCGGCCTCGGCTCCAACGGCTCCGGCGGGGACATGTTCGGCGGCGGCTCCCCGGACGCCTGCGTCAAGTTCGTGCTCGAAGGCCACGACCGCGGCGTCAACTGGGCCGCGTTCCACCCGACGCTGCCGCTCATCGTCTCGGGCGCCGACGACCGCCAGGTGAAGCTGTGGAGGATGAACGACACCAAGGCCTGGGAGGTCGACACGCTGCGCGGGCACGTCAACAACGTCTCGTGCGTGCTCTTCCACCCGCGGTCCGACGCGGTGGTCTCGGACTCGGAGGACAAGACGGTGCGCGTCTGGGACCTCGCCAAGCGGCGCGGCCCGGCGACGTTCCGGCGCGAGCACGACCGCTTCTGGGTGCTGGCGTCGCACCCGCGCGTCGACCTGCTGGCGGCCGGGCACGATTCCGGGATGCTGGTGTTTAAGCTGGCGAGGGAGAGGCCTCCGAGCGCGGTGCACGGGGGCAAGATCTACTACGTCAGGGACAGGTGAGAGAGAGGTTTGACGATGGAGAGGTTGGAAGGAGAGGGGGGGGTGGGGGGGTCGAGAGAGGCTGGAGTTTTTTTTTCCCCTTCGAGCGGAGCGGCAGCGGAGCGAGGAAGCTTTTCTCTTGTGTTTTTCCTTCGAGCGGAGCGAAGAAGCTTTCTCTCGTCTTTCCTTCGAGCGGAGCGACAGCGGAACGAAGAAGCTTTCTCTTGTTTGAGTGGAGAAAAAACTCCAAATTCGAAGTTTTTCGGGCTCGCTCGCCGCCGCCGCCGCCGCTTCCGCCGCTGTCGTCTTTGCACTTATTTTGCCTCTACCTCGCTGACGATGCTCTTTCTCTCTTTTCTTCTCCTCCTGCGGGGAACAACAACGAGAGAGGCTTCGGCTAACGCCACCTTGGCGCAGCAGCGAGAGCAGCAGCAGGCTGCGGCTCTCGCTCTCGTTGCCTTGCTCGTCACCTTTTTTTTGCTCCCTCACGCCGCGAAAAAAAAAAAAACATTCTCTTCTCCTCTTCCTCACCAACACCGTCACCGCCCCCTTCACCACCCACCCCACCCCACCCCACCCCACACAAACAGGCACCTCCGCTGCGCGGAGATCTCCTCGTCCGACCTCGGCGCCGCGACGGGGGACCCCTCCACGGCCCCGTCCTCCTCGGCCGCCGCCGCCGTCGCCAACGACAACCCGCTCGTCGCCGTCCGCCGCCCTCCCTCTGGCGGCGTCTACCGTTCTCTCTCATACAACCCGGCCGAGTCCGCGGCCCTTCTGACCTACGACGACGCCGAGGGCGGGGGATACGAGCTCTATCCCGTTCCTCGAGACAGCGGCGCGGCGGGAGGGGGCGGCGGCCGCGGCGCGGCGGCATCCTCCTCGGACCCTTCCCCGGAGCCCCGCCGCGGCGCCGGGGCCGGCGCCGTCTTCGTCGCCCGCAACCGCTTCGCCGTGCTCGACCGCGAGGCCAACCTCATCGCGATCAAGAACCTGCGCAACGAGACCACCAAGGCGGTCCCGAGCCCACTGGCGGTGACGGACGCCATCTTCTCTGCGGGAACGGGCAGGCTGCTGCTGCGCGGCAGCGGCGACAACACTGCTGCTGCGGGAGGCGCTTCTTCCTCTGCTGCTGCCGCTGCTCCCGCCAGCACTTCTTCGCCGGGGGACCGCGTCGTGCTGTTTGACGTGCAGCAGCGCGCCGTGATCGCCGAGGTGTCGTGTCCGGGTGGTGAGTTGGTCGGAGAGGGTTTTTTTCTTTTTTCATTCTCTCGAGAGTTTTTTTTTCCAAAAACAAAAACTTCAAAAGGCACTCACTTTTTTCCTTCTCCTTCTCCTTCTCCATCTTCTTTTTCTTTCTCTCCTCGCAAAATAAAATAACGACTCAGGCGCGAAATACGCCGTCTGGTCCCCCGATGGAGGCCGCGTCGCCCTGCTCTGCAAGCACGCCGTCGTCCTGGCCGGTGAGCTCTTTTATGATTTGGTTCTTGTTTTTTGTTTTTGTTGCTCGGGTTTTTCGACGTTGCTGCTTCTGCCGTCGCGCTTCTCTTTTTTTGTTTTTTTCATTCGCACACACTGCGAAACCTTTAAGCACCAAGGAAATCATTCTCTCTCTCTCTCTCTCTCTCTCTCTCTCTCTCTCTCCCTCTCTCGCTCTCTCTCTTTCTCTCCCTCTCCCTTTGCAAAAAAAACGCCGGCGACAACAACAACAACGACAAAAACCCTCTCTCCAGACTCAAAGCTCGGCGGCGCCGTCACGGTCCACGAGACCATCCGGGTCAAGTCCGCCGCCTGGGACGCCGGAGGGAACGCGCTGCTCTACTCGACGCTTAACCACGTCAAGTACGCGCTCCCAGACGGGGACGGCGGGGTGGTCAGGACGCTGGACGCGCCGCTGTACCTGCAGGCCGCGGCGGGGAGGGTGAGTTTTTTTTGATTTTTTTCCTCGAGTTTTTTTTTCTTCCCCCCGGGGGCCGAGGTCGAAACTCAGAAGGAACAAAAAAAGCTCACTCTCTCTTTCCCTTTCTTTCTCCTCCTCCTCCTCTCCATCTCAACCTCTCCCCTCCTCGCTCGCCCCCCCCTCTCAACACAGGCCCTGCACTGTCTCGACAGGGACGGCAAGGCCGTGGTCCTCGAGGTCGACCCCTCGGAGTACGTCTTCAAGCTCGCGCTCTCGCAAAAGCGCTTCGACACTGTCCTGGCGCTCGTCCGCTCGGGGGCCCTGTGCGGACAGGCCGTGGTGTCCTACCTGCGTGCCAAGGGCTTCCCGGAGGTCGCCCTCCACTTCGCCGGCGACGACGCGCGCGCGCGCTTCGACCTGGCCCTGGAATGCGGCTCGATCGAGGTCGCGCTCGACGCCGCGCGCCAGCTCGACGAGCCCGCGACGTGGCGCGCTCTCGGCGGCGAGGCGCTCCGGCACGGAAACGTCGCCGTCGCCGAGTTCGCCTACCAGCGCGTGCGCGACTACGGCCGCCTGGCCTTTCTCTATGCTCTTGTCGGGGCTACGGACAAGCTGGCAAAAACAGTGAAGCTCGCCGCGGCGAGGGGCGACGCGCGGTCGAGGTGGCAGTTCGCTACGTATGCGGGCGACGCCGCCGAGCGCGTGCGCGCGCTGGAGGCCGCGGGGCTTCCGGCGCTGGCCGCGGCCGCGGCGGCCTCGGCCGGGCTGGAGGAGGACGCCGCGAGGCTGGCCGAGGAGTCCGGAGAGGCAGGGGCGCGCGCCGCCGCCGCTGGCGCCGCGGGGGCGCGCCTCGCTGCCCCTGAGGTGCTGCAGCGGGGAGAGAACTGGCCGCTGCTCTCGGTGTCCAAGGGGCTGTTTGAGAGCCTCGCGGCCAAGGCCGCGGCCAACGCCGTCGGAGCGGGGGGCGCGGGCGCGGCAGCAGCTGCTGTCTCCGCCGCTGCTGCCGCGACGGCATCAGCTGCAGCTTCTGCCCCGGGCAAGAAGGGCGCGTTCGACCTCGACGACGACGCGGAGGTGGATGCGGGAGCCTGGGGCGACGACGACGGAGAGCTTGACCTGGACGGCAGCGGAGGCGGCGGAGGCGGCGATGGCGCGTTTGCCGACGCCGGCGGCGACGACGAAAACGAAAACGGCGACGACGACGCCGGCTGGGAGATGGAGGACCTCGAGCTCCCCGATGTCGGCCGCGGCGGCGCAGCCGGCGGCGCCTCCGCCTCCGCCTCGTCCTCGAAAGCCTTTGTGGCCCCTTCGCCCGGGGTGCCCGTCGACGCGCGCTGGCTGAAAGCCGCTTCCGGGTCGAAGCTCGCGGCGGAGCACGTTGCTGCCGGGGCGCCGGACGCGGCGATGCGCCTGCTCAACTCGCAGCTCGGCTTCGTGGAGTTCGCGCCCCTCAGGCCCTACTTCCTGGAGATCAGGGCCGCGGCGGTCGCCGCGGCGCCGGGCCTCCCTGGGTGCCCCGCGGTGCGCGTGCCGCTGCCCGCGGCGCACTCGGCCGACGACGACGCCGCGCCGCCGCGCAACCCGGCGCTGCCTTACTCGCTCCCCTTGCTCGAGGCGAAGCTCCGCGCGATGTACAAGCACGTGACCGAAGGAAAGTTCTCAGAGGGGCTGAGGAGCGCGGACGCGCTGCTGCACCTCGTCCCGCTGACGGTAAGAAGAAGAAGAAGGAGGAGCTTTGGAGTTTCGGAGTTTTTCTTTTGGTTTTGAGAAGAGAGAGACGAGCGAGCGCGCATGGGCGCGACGGCGACGAAGAAGAAAGGGGAAAAAACTCACTCTTTTCTCTTCCGCTCTCTCCCAACCCAAACAACAACAACCACCGCGACCAGGTCGTCTCTTCCAGGCGGGAGGCTGACGAGCTCAAGGAGCTGCTCGCGATCGCCCGCGAGTACAACGTCGGCCTCCGCTGCGAGCTCGCGCGCAAGGCCGTCGCCGCCGACGCCGAATCTCCCGACGCCATCAAGCGCAACGCCGAGCTCGCCGCCTACTTCACGCACGCGAAGCTCCAGCCGGCGCACGCAGCCCTGGCGCTGCGGTCCGCGATGGTGCTGCACTACAAGCTGCGGTGCTTCGCTTCCGCGGCGGGCTTCTGCCGCAGGCTGTTGGAGCTGGGCGGCGCGCCGCAAAAGGTCGTCGCGCAGGCGAGGCAGGTCTTGGCAGCGTGCGAGCAGCAGGACGGGGGCAACCCCACCAACGCCATCGCCGACCTCGAGTACGACGAGCGCAACCCCTTCGACCTCTGCTCGGTGACCTTCACTCCCGTCTACCGCGGGAGCGCGTTCGCCGAGGACCCCTTCTCCGGGGCGCGGTTCCAGCCGTCGTGCGAGGGGCAGGTGAGCCCCGTGGGCGGGGTGAGCCGGATCGGGGCCGCGGCGACGGGGATGGTGAGCGTCGGCGGGGGAGGCGGCTCTGGCGGTGGCCGCGGCGCGTAGAGAAAGGAGAGAGAGGGAGAGTCTTGCTGTTTTTTGTTTTTAGAGAGAGAAAGAGAGAGAGAAAGAAAGAAAGAAAAAAAAGAGACAAAAAGGGGAACAAAAAACTACCAGGGGGGGGAGAGAAAAACAAGAGAGAGAGAGATTTCTATTGGGTGGTTTGAAAAAAACAAGATAATCTTTATCGAGCTCGCAAGTAAACAAAGAAACAAACAGAGAAAGAGAGAGAAAGCGGAAGAGAGAGTGGAGAAGAGAGAGAGTTTGGAGTGATCTTTGATGAAAGCGAAGCCTTTTCAAGTGACAGCGAGTGAAAAGCGAAGCGTTTCCCTTCTCCTTTTTCTTTTCTAGTGTGTTTTGTTTTTTTGCACGCAGTGTTTTGAGAGAGAGAGAAGGAGAGAAAGAGAGAGAGAGAGAAGGCAGGGAGCGAGGGAGTGGTTTTTGCGTTGTGCGTTTGGCGCGGAGAAGAGAGTGGAGAGTGCAAAAGAGAGAGAAGAGAGGAAAGAGAAGAGTGAAGAGAAAGAGAGCGCTGCGGTCGTCGCCGGCTTTTTCTCAACCACCGCCGCTCGAGCCTGAGCTCACACTCGACTTTTTACCTTTCTTTCTTTTTCCTCCGTTGTCTCGCTCTTTGTTCAGAGAACCCGGCCTTCGTTCTCTCTCTCTCTCTCGCGCGCGCGCGCGCGAATTTCTCTCTCCAGTGCGCGCGAGAAGCAACAGAGAGAGAGGCAGAGAGACACGCAACCGCTTTCGCGCTCGCGATTTTCGACCCCTTGGATTCGCGTCAAACGAGGAAAACACATCGAAACGAATTGGCCTATAGTAAAGCCTCTTTCCCACCTCTTTCACTACCACAATGGCGCCTTTCTTTGCACGAGACCGCAAGGTGAGTTGCTGAGCTTCTTAGTGGACGCCAAAAAAACGTATACAGCGAGCTCTATCGTGAGCCTCGAGAGCGCTTTTTCCAAATTGCATTTTGGACACGAGCATGCCCAAGATCTGCCCCTCCCTCTTTCGAGCATCTTGGCACCACTGTCGCGCCCGCCTCTGCTCTCTCCCCTCTCTTTCCCTCTCTCGTCCCGACGACAACGACCTCTCGCTCATGCTCGAGAAAAAACGCAAAAAAAAATCAACTAAAAAATAAACAGACGCTCCACGAGCAGTCGACGACAAAGCCCCGCACCAGGCACCTCGACGTCGCTGCCTCCTCGGCGGCCGCGGCGGGGACCCCGTCTCCTCCCCGCTCGTCGGCGCCCCGCTCCCCTTCGCCCTCCCGCGCCGCGCTCGCGGCCTCGGCGGAGCTCGGCGCGATCCTCGCCGACCGCGACAACGGCAAGAGCAGGGGCCGCTCCACCTCCCCGAGCAGGGGGAGGCTCGGGACCTCCTCCGTCGCTGCCGCCGCCGCCGCTGGGAGCGGAAACTCCGGCGGCGCCTCTGCCGCCGCCGGCGCCGCGGCCGCCAGGGACGCCGCCGACGCGGCCCTGGCCCGCCACCCCTCCGAGTCCCTCGCGCGCTTCTTCGGGTCGCTCCCCGGAGCAAACCTCCAGATCCAGCAGCAGCAGCAGCAGCAGCAGCAGCAGCAAGAGGGAGAGATGGAGCGGAGACCTCCTCGGCACTTGAGCCAGGAGGTCTCCGTCAGAGGGCTCCGGCGCGGGCTCCCTCCCTCGGCCCATCTCCCTCGGAGTCTGCTGAGGGGCGGCGGGCCCCCCGGGGCCCCTCCCCCTCCTCCTCTGACCCTGCTCGACGAGCCGCCTCCCGCGGTGTGCTTCCCGCCGATGGCGGACGCGGAGGCCCCCGGGCCCAGCCCCCCGCCGGCGCTGGCGGGGCTGTTTGGCAAGAAGAACGGTCTGGGAGACGGCGGCGGCGGCGGCGACGGAGCCCTCGCTGCCCGGGCAGCCGCGGCGGCGCTCGCGGCTTCTGCCGCGGTCGTACCTCCCTCTGCGATGACGACGCAACAGCATCAGCGGTCGTCGTCGTCGTCGTCGTCGAAGCTTTCTTTCTCCGCGGAGGAGGAGGGAAAAGAAGAGGAAGAGGTTGCCTTTGTCGAAGAGGAGGAAGATGTTTTCGTCGTCGCCGCTGCCGTTGCTCAGGAGCAGCCGCAGACGCAGCCGCAGACGCAGCAGAAGCCCTCCGCCGCCGCCGCCGACAAGAGCCACAGCAACAGCCTCCGCCTCGTCGCCGAGGCCCAGGAAGCCCTCGCGCCGACGCCGCTCCGTGCGCCCGTTCCCGCTCCAGCGCGTGCCGCCGCCGCCGTGGGCTCCTCGCCGCTTCTTTCATCCCTGCCGCCGCCGCCGCCACCGCACCTCCACAGGAAGACGGCGGCCGAGGCGCAGGCTGCTGCTGCTGCTGCTGCTGCTGCTGCTGCTGCTGCTGCTGCTGCTGCTGCTGCTGCTGCTGCTGCTGCCATCTCTGCTCCTCCATCAGAGCAAAGCAAACAAAACAAACAGAAGAAGCGCAGCTGGTTATCCAAGCTGACGCGAAAGGGCAGGAGGGAAGCGGCGGTCGCCGTCGTTCCCGTTGCTGCCCCCGGCGATGCTGTTGTTGCTGCTTGCAAGGAGGAGCAAGACTCCGTCTCCGCCTTCGTCTCGGCGTCCGATGAGATCTACCTCGCAACCGCTGTTGCAGAGGTCCTCGAAGAAGGAGCAGAAGAAGAAGAAGAAGAAGAAGAAGAAGAAGAAGAGGAAGAAGAAGAAAGAGAAGAAGAAAAGGAAGGAGAGAAGGAGGAGCAGAAGGAACAAGAGGAGGTCATCCTAGAAAAAGACCCCGTCCTCGCCGCGGCCGCCGCGGCCGCCGTGAGCGTCTCCGAGTTCTTCTCCGCCGACGAGGAGCTCGCCGCCGCCGCCTCTTCCTCTGCCGTCGCCGTCGCGGAGGCTGCTTCCCAAGACCCTCCTCCTGCTCCTTCTGCTGTTCTCGACGACTTCCAGCTGCCTCCTCCGATAAAAGCAGCAGCAGCAGCATCCCTCCCATTCGTGCACCGGACCGTCACCTCATCGGCCGACCGCGAGATCGAGGCGACGGACGCCGCCGCGGCCGCGGCCGCCGCCGCGGCGCGCGCGTCTGCCGCGGCCTCCGAGAGGCTCGTCGCCGAGGCCGACGCGGCCGTGGCCAGGTCGCACGCGGCGGACGCGCGCGCGAGGGCCGCGGCCGCGCAGGCCGAGCTCGCGCAGGAGACGGCCGCGAGGGCCGAGGGCGCCCTGCTCGAGGCGCTCGGGGAGGAGGCCGCGGGGGGAGACGGCGAGGCGGCTGCCGGCGGCCCCTCGCCCTCGCCGCTCAGGTCCCCCAGGAGCGCCGCCGCCGCGACTGCCGCCGCCGCCGCGACGGCGCGCGCCGCGGCGGAGGCCGCCTCGGGCGACGCCCGCGCCGCGCGCGCCGACGCCGACGCCGCCAGGGCGGAGCGCGACGCCGCGCTCGGCGAGGCCGCCGCGGCGCGCGCCTCGGCCGCCGCCCAGGCCGCTGCCAGAGAGGCCTCCGTCGCGCCGCTGCGGGCCCTGCTCGGAGAGCTCTCGGCCTGGAAGACCGACGCGGTGGGCGGGCTGCTCGAGGCGGAGCGCGCCGCCGCGGAGAGCGCGGCGAGGGCGGACCAGATGCAGTCGCGGGCGCACCGGGCCGGCGTCGAGCGCAGGGCGCTCCTGGACGAGGTCCTGAGGCTCCGCGGCGCGGTGCGCGTGGTGGCCAGGCTGCGGCCTGCCGTCGGAGACGAGAGGAAGGGGACCTCGAGGTCCGACGCGAGGTTGTGGTCTCCTGCGAGGCTCGCAGGGAGGGACGCGGTGTGCCTCGAGCCGGCGCCCGGGGCGGCACTGGGCTTGTTTTCGTCGCCGTCGGAGGGAAACTCCTCTGCTGCCGCCGCCGCCGCAGCTCTCGCAGCTGCTCAGTCCTACGGCCACAGCTCCCCCTCGGAGTCCTCGAAGGCCGCTTCTGCCGCGCAAGAGGGAGGAGGAGACCTCGGCGACACTTCCGCTGCTTCCTCCTGGGCCTCGCGCCACCTCTTCCGCCTCGACCGCGCCTTTGGGGAGGGAGAGGCCACCGCGGCGGTCTACGCCGACGCCGTCGCGCCGCTGTCCAAGGCGGCCCTGGGCGGGTTCAGCGCGTGCGTGCTGGCGTACGGTCCTCGTGGAGGGGGGAAGACGCACACGCTGCTCGGCGGGGGGGCCGGAAGAAACGGGGGCGGAAACGGAAAGAGGGCGCCGGACTCGACCTCGGCGGTGATTGGCTCTCTCCTCCTCGCCTCCCTGTCTTCTTCGAAAGCCGCTTCCTCTCCTTCTTCTTCTTCTTCTTCCAACGACCCGGGACTTGTGCAGAGGGCCGTGCGCGACCTCTTCGCCTGCGCCGCCGCGGCGGGCCGGGAGCTCCGCCTGGGCGTCTCCGCCGTCGAGGTCGGCGAGGGGCCGGCGAGGGACTTGCTGGCGTCGCTCGCGGTGCGCCCCCCTCCGCCGTCGCCGGGGCAGTCGCCGGCCGGGGGGGCCAGGGGCGTCGTCGCCTCTTCGCCTGTGCGCTCCAACGCTTCTTCTCCGAGGAACGCGACGATCGTCTGGGGCCGCAGCCCCGTGACCGCGGAGCGGGCCTTGGAGGCCGCGGCCGCGGCGAGGAGCGCTGCTGGCGTCGGCAGCAGCAGCGACACCGCCGCCTTTTCGTCGTCGTCGGCGGCGTTCTCTCCCTCTCCCTCGATCAAAAGCAACACCGCCGCCGTCTTCACCCTCCACGTCGACGTCAGGCCCTCCAATAGCTCCGCCTCTTCTTCTTCGTCGTCTTCAAAGGAGCTCTTGGGCTCCCCCCTGAAGAAGAGAGCGGCGGCAGGGAACGGGAACGACGGAGAGCAGAGCTGCTGCGCCGCGCTGCTCCAGTTTGCAGACCTCCCCGCGTGCGACGCCGGCGGCAGCTCTTCTCCTTCCTCAATTTCCTTCTCTTCCTCGCCCCTCAAGGCGGCCTCGAGAGGAGGAGCAGCGGAATCAGAAGACTCCTCCCCCTCTTCGCTTCTCGGCGGAGGCGGCGCTTGCGCCCTGACGGGCGGCGTCGCGGGCGGCCACGCCCTCGCTGCGCTCGGCGACGTCCTCGGTGCGCTCGCGCGCGGCGCCCCGCACGTCCCCTACCGCAACAGCGCGCTCACCAGGATGCTCAGCGCGACGCTCCGCCCGGGCGCCCGGGCGAGCTTGGTGCTCGCCGTCCCAGGCGCGGGGGCCGGCGGCGGGGACGGGAGCGGGGGCGAGGGCGCGGCGCGCTCCGCGAGGGACGCTCTTGAGTTTGGTCTGAGGGCGCGGGCCGTCGAGCTCGGTCCGCCGCGGCGGCTGCTCCTCGTCGGCGGCAAGGCGGGGACGGCGGGAGCGGAGGCGGGCGACGGCGTGTCGGGCGTTCCGAGACTGGGCGCGGCGTCACAGCTCGCTTCGGGCGTTGGGGCCGTGATTGGCCTCGAGGGCGGGTACTCGGCGCTGCTGGCCGCGACGGAGGCGGCGAAGATGGAAGAAGCGGCGATGGCGGGGAGGACGAGGACGGGAGGACCCCGCGCGGCGGCGGCGCCGGGCTCTTCTTCTTCCTTGCCTTCTTCTCCGGCTGCGAGGCGGAGAATTCTTCCGAGGTCCCCTTCCCCCGTGCGCAAAATGGGCTCTCTTTCCTCCTCTCTCTTGCCTCCGGTTCCGCTGACGAGCAGACCCGAGTGGCGCGGGTGATATGAGAGAAAAAACAAATAAAGTGAGAGAGAGGGTTTTTGTGTGTGTTTTTTTTATTTTGTTTTCCTTTCCTTTTTCTTTCTCTTTCCCTCTTCCCCACGCAAGAGCAATCGTTTCGATAAAGTAAGAAAAGAAGACGACAAGAGCAGTTTTTTCAAATCATCACTCGCAGAGAACAAAAAGGTAAAACTTGGCGAAAATGAACAGGAAACAAAATCGAAAAAGAAAAAAAACTCGACAAAAGGGGCGACAGCTCTCTCATGCTCCCCGCTGCGCTCCTCTCGGCGGCCAAATCGCCGCCGCTCACTCTAGCTCGACACCGTGTACCGCGCGAACAAGTTTTCCTGTTTTTGTTTTTTTCCGGAAAAGAGTCGCGAGAGAAGAAGAGGGCGAGCGTGAGCTCTCATCTTCTCGTGCCCTCTCTCCTTTCAAAAACCTCAAAAAAAAAACCCTCCCCCTCTCACCGGCTTCGTCATCGCCTTGAACTCCAGTGCGTTCCCGCTCGGGTCCCTGAAGAACATCGTCCACTGCTCCCCCGGCTGCCCCTCAAACCGCAGCCGCGGCCC
>Ga0210003_1003923_pt1 | contig 11903 bp, 17 predicted proteins | sample LantaG_FD_182804 | JGI IMG/M metagenome (GOLD analysis project Ga0210003, IMG submission 182804) | Deep subsurface microbial communities from Baltic Sea to uncover new lineages of life (NeLLi) - Landsort_02402 metaG (SPAdes) (version 2) | ecosystem: Environmental > Aquatic > Marine > Oceanic >...
CTGCTCTGTGGAAAGTCGCCACAACTATTTTACAGAGCAGGTCATAACGGTGGTATACACATAAATTCGCTTGATAGAGTGCATCAAGACCAACATTACACTATAGACAATTGCGTTGCCTCTTGTCACAATTGTAATTTTCTAAAATTCAAATGGGACTTAAAAAAATGGTACAACTATCTAGCACAAAATTATAACCATAGAAATAACCGAACAGATTACAGTTCACCAAAACTAACACCTGAACAAACAGAATCTCTTAACAGTGAACGTAAAGCCAAACTCAGAGACATAAAACGCCGCAATAACAAAACTCTAAAACCTGGAATATTAAATAATTTAGACAAGTTTGTAAAAATATCTATACAACCATGTTATTATTGTGGGACTGTTGGCAGTCGCATACACCCTCGTAAAAAATGTCAAAACGCCCACAAGCTACAACAAGTCAGATTCAACGGGCTAGATCGCATAGATAATAAAATAGGATACACAGAAGACAATGTCGTTCCAGCTTGTTTCGTATGTAACCAGGGTAGATCGGGAGACCCAAATACTCCAGAAATGACAGTAGAAGACTTTATGTCTCACCTAGATAAGTTATCAAATTTTTGGCTAACATGTAAACCAAAACTAGAAAAATACCTTAAAACATAACCTAATCAATAACGATAGACACCCTAAAAAGGTGTCTTTTTTTCTAATTGAAGCCTCTGTAACACATTACGACTTGAAATAAAAGCTATTTTCGAGTATAATGTAATGTGATCACAATCCAATTACGATGTAAACGCATCAAGAAGAAGGAGAAAGAAATGAACAAGAAGATAGACTCTGAGCTGCACACAGTTGCATCAGCAGAGTTACAAAAAGAAATTGATGAGATACTAGCAAAGGAAAAGAAAAAAGATGAAGAACAGGAAGACAAACAAGAGTCGGACACAAAGGATAACTAATGAAGCTTAAAAGTCCTCAAGATTTTACTGACACTCTACATAAAACATTTGGATGTGCTAATGTTATTAAGTACGCCGGTGTGCAAAAAAGACGACACAAATTTAAATCATATTCCAAACTATCTTAGATAAAGTCAACGCTCATGAAAATACCAAGTAACATGACGGAGACGGAAGTAATCAATCTAATAACGAAGGTGAGTAAAAGACTTTGCAAGAAGTTTATATTCGGAACATATGACAAAGACGATATTCAACAAGAAGCGTTTATTTTAGGAATACAATGTTTAGAGAAATATGATGAAACCCGTCCCCTGGAGAATTTTCTCCATGTGTATATCAGTAATCGTTTACACGATCTACGCAGAAATAAGCACTACGCAATATCACACAACCCAGCCATTCAACGCACAAATGAAAAGAAGCGCCTATTACTAGAACCAATAAACATTACTAATGTAAAAGACGATACAGAATCCAGTATGATGTATCATGACACAATCATTGATGATTACACCATTGATAACATGTCCATGTGGATTGATCTATTATTAGACACACACCTACGAGAAGACTACATAAAGATGAAACAAGATGTACACGTAGCAAAAAGTCGCAGACTTGAAATATATGACGCTGTTCGTGAAATCTTAAAGAGTAACGGATACGAGCCAGAAGACTGGGGAGAAATATGTCCGACAAACTAAAAACAGGCAGACTGAGCATAGAAGATATTGATTACATTACAAAAAATGCCCATAAGCCAATTGAAGAACTAGCTGCCAAGCTACAAAGAACTCCCGATATCATCGGCAAGTACATTCGCCTAAATGCGGGAGAAACAAATACAAAAGACGCCTTCGGTGCAAAAGAGACACAACTCGACATAACTAAACTTCCATTTTGGACTAACATAATAGCTCAATTTAATGTAGACGAACAAAACCAAATAAAGTTTGAGTGGAACAGATTAGTCGAACAATTCATGGGAGACGTTACTCCTACCGAACAAATGCAAATAGTAGACCTAGTCAAATTAGATGCATTACTGAACCGACTTCTTACTGATAGGCAAAAAGTATCTATTGATATCGAAAACTATCAAGAGATGATTGAAGAAGAACGTAACAAGGACATGGAAGAACGTAGTGTGGAGATGATGTTATTGTGGGAACAAAGCCTCGCCAACCTAAGAGCTTCTATGGATGTCGGAACAAAGCAGATCAAAGACTATTTAGCCGAAAAAAACAAGTTGATGGACAAACTCAAAGGTACTAGAGACCAACGTCTCAAAGTCCTAGAGAACACAAAGGAAAATTTCCCACAATGGTTACAAAAACTAATGAGAGATACAAAAATGCAGGATTCGCTTGGTCAAAGAATGGCTAAGTTATCACTTGCAAAAGAGGAAGAGAGAAAACGCCTAAGTGAATACCACACATTTGAGGACGGTATGGTAGATCGCCCGTTTCTAACACCAGATGTAGTATTAAGGGAAAAGGAAGATGAACAAAATACCAATACCTAAACATATGCATGAGACTCTCCTAGCCTCTGATCAGTGGAAGTGGGGAGACGACATGTTCTTTCACTTCCGCCCGACGTTCATTGTACACAACGAACGCCAAGAAGTCAAGGTCAAAATGACCGAAGAATCCAATGAAAAGAAAAAACTCATAGAAGAACTAGGACTAAATTATGAAGAAGTATGAAACTCAGGCTGAAGCCTTTAATGATCTGTGTGAGTGCCCAAATAAGATATGTCTACCAGACGGTAGAGTAATTTACTTATCTTCATGGGAACCAGTAGGTTCTATAGATAATGTTGGAAATACGATCAACGTAACAATCACAGGATATATAGCTAAAGATGTTTAAGCTAAGCGTCTATAAAAACGCCGATCTATTATATGAGCAGATATGCTACGAAAAAAGAGATGCAGAGGAACAGGGCTGGAGAGTCTGTCGTCACAATGAGATAGAATCTTCTGATCCTAACATAAATTTTAACTACAAAGTGGAGAACGTAGAGGAATGAAAGAAGGACAAAAACTAATAGCAGATATGCTAGAGAAAACAGGTAAGGAAAATTGGAGCTGGCAAGACTTGTATGAATACATAGATGATGGGTATTTTGATATTGATGATAGTGTTGGAAATGGTATGACAAGATCACATAGAATAGATGGTTGGTTTAGTAAGGCTCAATTGGAGGCTATTTTGATCGCTATATCTAATGAAGAAGGGGCGATGAGAGGATGAAGGTTGAAATATTTGACATTAGGATGCCAGAGCATTCTTTAATGACCTATTCAGCTTCTAATATTATAGAGGCAAATAATATTGGGCGTTCTGAGATAGTCTCAGCGTATATTGACGCCTGTAGGACTCAAGGATTTATTTTAGGAAGATATGACTTTAGGGTGAAAAATGATAATTGACATACCATTGCATTACATTCATGAGGATGCTGCCAAGGCTTTGAGAAGACTGGGTGTGCGAATCTTCAAGGAAACTAAAACCAAGCATACTTATCCTGTTGCTGGGGCTGATTGGTTTGATAGCCATTCTGAAACGGTTGACGAATTTTGGAGGGTGGAACAATGACTACAGATGACCCCAGAGACAACTCAAAAGAATACGCAGAGAACTGGAAGAATTCACCATATCGCAAATACGTAGAGTTCCCAGTAAATATATCAGAAGAAATACAAATTACTCCAGAGATAAAATACCATCACACAGGCGATGTTACCTATAGCTGTCCTTTAGATAAATCGCCCTCTATTACGTACAACTCAAACCCATCAGTTAAAGTGGAGTGGAACCCTGAAATACACTTCCAAGAGGAAAATAAAATGGAAAAAGTAGACGAGAAAGTAGCAGTTATTTTTGGAGCCACTGGACAAGATGGTTACTATCTAACTGAGCTACTATTAGAAAAGCGCTATAAAGTCGTAGCTGTACGTAGAAGATCAGCAACCAATAACGCAATACGACTGGAAGAGTTTAAGTCAAACGAGAACTTTTCTCTGGTGACTGGTGATGTGACAGATTACTCTTCTATTCTTAACATATTAAAAGAGCATCGCCCAATTGAAATTTATAACTTGGCTGCTCAATCACACGTTGGAATCTCTTTTGACCAGCCTCAGCTAACCTGGGAAGTTACAGCCAAGGGTTGTATGAATATCTTGGAAGCTATTCATTTCTTGCATGGAAGCTCATATTCTCCTAAGTTTTACCAAGCATCAACAAGTGAGATGTTCGGGGATAACTATACAGGTGGTAAATCAAAAGACTTACAGGGATTTTATAAATATGACGACACCACTGCCAGATTTCAAGATGAGGACACACCCTTCAATCCGCAATCGCCCTACGCAGTTGCAAAACTTGCTGCGCATCATCAAACAAGACTCTACCGAGAATGTTACGGAATGCACGCAAGCTCAGGAATCCTCTTCAATCACGAATCTCCCCTTAGAGGAGAAAACTTCGTAACAAGAAAGATCACTAAGTATTGCGCTCGTCTTAAAAAATATCTAGATGATAATCCAGTAGGAGTGAACCATGCTGTACCTGTGCAGGACATGCCAGTATTTCCTAAATTGATGTTGGGTAACCTGGAGAGTCGTCGTGACTGGGGGCACGCCAGAGATTATTGTATTAATTTAGACGTACCCATCTTAACTGTGGATGGGTGGAAGTATTACGATGATATTGAGATTGGGGATGTTATTATTAATTTTGACAGTAACAACAATCGCTTATCTCAAGACGAAGTACAAAAGAAGGTTCTGTTAGATACCGATGGTGAAAAGATTAGATTGTCAGGCAGAGGAGTACACTTAGATGTTACACACAACCATAGAATATACTATCAACAAAAGTCTAAAACATCTAAAGGTGGATGGTCTGATTGGAAAGTGTGTACTGCTATTGAGTTTTACGATAAACTTAATAGATTAGCTTCAAGAACTCGATATGACTATAGATTGCCCCATTTTCAAGACTATCATTCAGATATAGACTTATCTATTAATGGTCTTACTGTTTCAGATGAGATGATTTATCTAATGGGTATTTTGTTATCAGAGGGACACCTGTCTTCCGATATGGGTAATGGTAATGTTGTATCTATTAGTCAGTCTTTAATTGCTAATGAAAAGGTATATAACAAGATTGAAGATTGTATTCATAAATTAGATTTAGAATATAGGATTAGAAACAGAAATGATGGTGTAACCGAATGGTTATTTAACGCCGAATCTTCTAAAGAAATCTTAACCTGGTTCGATAAAAACAATGTACACATTATGCCAAAATGGTGCTACAGATTGACACAATATCATGCTAATGTTTTAATTAAAGCAATGATGGACGGGGATGGTTGTTGGGGGTCTATGACATATACATCAAAGCGTTATTTATTAGCGGTTGATTTTCAGTCTATTGCAGCCATAGCAGGCTTTAGAAGTACACAGATTAAAAAAGACAAATCTGTATACAGGGTGTGTCTAATCACTAAACGTAAAAAATACACATACATACAGTCAACTGATTTAATAAACGATGGTCATACTAAGGTTTGGTGTGTAACTACTAAAAATGGTACCATTGTCACGAGAGACCGAGATTGTATTTCGGTTTCGGGGAACTGTGAAGCCATGTGGCTCATGCTCCAACAAAAGGACGCAGATGACTACGTTATCTCTAAAGGACACACACACAGCATCAGAGAGCTTCTGGATGTGGCATTTGGTTACATCGGAGTAGACGACTGGACCCCTTGGGTCGGACAAGACCCAAAATTCATGCGTCCTGCTGAGGTGGAATACTTGTTGGGCAAATCGGACAAGGCAAAAAGAGTATTAGGATGGACGCCAAAGGTTACTTTTCAACAGTTGATTGAAGAGATGATCGATCATGATTATTCAAAGGAGTAGCAATGAGTTGTGATTGTAATAATCCTCGTGATTATGACGACTTAATAGAAAAGTTAGAGTCAGATGAGGACTGCATTAGGGTCTTACGGAAAAGATGCGTCGGAGCACACCATGTGGACGGATATGAAACATTAGTATTAATGGGATTAAGTCTAATAGATAAAGAAGTTTTAGGAGAGTGCGGTTGGGTGCAGATTGAAAAGTCTTATATATGGGTGAAAGAATGAGGTATATGTGTGCCGAAAAGATACAAGAATAGCAGAGAAGACCCAGGCTACGAAGAGTTCAGACAAGCTGTCTTAAAAAGAGATAAACACAAATGTCAAATGCCTGGATGCAAAAAGAGAACTAGTCGTAAATGGCTACAGGTACACCATATTATACCGTACTCAGCGGCAGCGTCACTAAGGACTGAGCCTGACAACGGTATCACGTTGTGTTATGGTTGTCACAAGAAGATAGGAAAAAAGGAAACTTATTATGGTAAACTCTTTATAATGATCGTACAGAGAAATAAAGAAAATGGCTAATGGATACCATTCATTATATCTTGCATCGTAAAGTACAAGCTAGATTCCTAACTAAAGACTATGATGCTATCTTAATTAACGACCTTACTACCGCAGAAAGGCAGCACATGCTTGATTCTGGATGGTATGAGATTATAGAAGGACAAAATAAATGGACGAACAAATATTTGGACAATCGTTAGATTACAATTGTGGGTGTGATGGTCCTAGACCATTTCCCCAAGCTGCGTTAGATATAATTGACAAACATCGGGGAAGCTTCACTACACATCCAGGTAGTGGTGGTTGTTATTCTGGTCCTACTGATATTAGGTTTGATCATAGACTTCCTCCCGAAGACGCTATGAAAATGACACATGCTGGATTTATGACTAATAATTTATATGAGTTCAAAGGTTGGATTCGTACTAATCTAAATATGCCAGCTATGGTTGAAGGGGAAGATGGTAAGTGGAGTCATGACGGAAAAGGTGTTTGTGTTAGTGTTAATGACACTATGTGTATCAACCCCAGTGGAGATATATGTAGGGACGAAGATGGTAATATGTCTAGCTATTCTGGTCAAATATACAACAAACCAATAGGAACCTGGAAGGGTGACAAATGTCTAAAGTGAGAAGAGCACACACTAATCCTTGGCGAAATGAAAACACTCCACGCATAAGACAGATCATAGAACAGTTTAATGGAGAGTATACGTACCATGAGCGTCCTGGGTGGCTTTATTATGGAGATACCCATATTAGGTTTCCTGAACCTTTACCCCTAGAGATAGTACACGAGATGTATAACATGAGACATCCAATTAAAACCAATAACTGTTATGAGTTTGTGGGTATGATTAGTGACGCTTTTGATAGGTGGTGTACAGATGATCTGCCTGATGTATTCATAACAATAGATGAGGAACAAGTGATAAAACCATGATAATAATATGTGACACCAGAGAAACCAAGCCTTGGAGATTTGACGTATACGAAGGCTGGTATACTAAAAAAGAAAAAATTGATGCGGGAGACTACGTAGCCTATGGGCATGAAACAAAAATTTGTATAGAGAGAAAGGCGTCACCTGCCGAACTGGCTCTGAATCTTGGGAAGGTATCAAACCGGGATCGGTTTGAACGAGAGGTGGTGCTGGCTAAAAAGATGTTCGACAAGTTCATCATCTTATGCGAGTTCAGTCTAGCTGATCTCTATGGATTCCCCAAGAATCTAGATGACAAAGTTCTAAACAAGATGAAGAAGAATGATACGAAGATTCGTGTCAGTGGTGCCTTCATTAAAAAGGTACTAGACGAGATAGTAGAGAAGTATAATATTACATTAGTCTTTGCTGGTAGTCGTCAAGAAGCACAGGATAAAGCAAAGGCTATTTTTGCAGAGTTAGAAAAAGAGGACTTGTTTTGAGTTCAGATAATAAATACGCAAGTCTTACATTAGTAGACAAACAGAAACTAATAGAAGATGCGTGGTTAGGCTTAGACCTAAAGCCAGGGTATGAGAAAGACTTATTCAACCCATTATTGAGTGTGAACATTCCAGAAGAGTTTCAGGCAAATCCCCACCTATATTACATAGAATTAATGGGAATGCCTGAATACTTTTCTTTCTTTTGTAGTGAGATTTTGAATATTGAAATCTTACCATGTCAAGCACTATTCTTAGAAGAAATGTGGCACCGTAAGTTCCCTATGTTTGTGGCTTCTCGTGGTTTTGGTAAGGCTGTTGGTCTAGACACTCCAATAAGAACTAAGGGTGGATGGACCCCAATTAAAAAATTGAATATAGGGGATAAAGTATATGGTTCTAACGGAAAATTATGTAATGTAACTAATGTTACTTATGTTCAGAAGGATTTGAATTTTTATCGTGTCACTTTTAGAGACGGTAGAACAATCGAGTGTTGTGAAGATCATATGTGGAAAGTGTGGGATAAGAACAAAAACAAAAACACAAAACACACTGTGTGGTCTGATGTAACAACTAAAGATATGGTGGATAACTACTTTTGGGTGAGAAAAGATAGTAAGTCTAAGATTCGCGGAAAAACTACTAAAGAATATAGATTTGCTATTCCTATTAATAAATCTTTGTTGGATGAGGATGAGAAAGCCTACGATATTCATCCATATGTGCTTGGTGTATTGTTAGGTGATGGTAGCATATCAAGAAAAGACATATCTTTCACTAGTAGGGATTGTGAGATTGTTCAAAGGGTGCAAGATTTGTTACCAAAGGGATATAATCTGTCTATTACTAATAAAGAAGGATGCTTTTACTGTATAATTACTTCTGATAAAGCCGTTCCAACATTTTGGAAGCTGTTAGATTCTCTTGATTTGTTAGGGAGAGGGTCTCACGATAAGTTTATCCCGGAATCATATAAGTTTGGTTCACATGATCAGAAGTTAGAACTAATTCGTGGATTGATGGATACTGACGGATACGCTAATAAATCTACTATAGAATACTACACGATATCAAATCAACTATCTGATGACTTTTTGTGTGTAGCTAGATCGTTGGGTTTACATTGCAAGCGCTCAGTCAAGGAATCTTGGTGCAACGGTAGTAGATATGAAAATTGTAATAGAATCAGCATATATACGAAGGAGCCTATTTTTTCTCTACCTCGTAAATTGGAATCCTATATCGATCATCCAATTTCTAAACAGGGTCAATCTAAATACGAAAAGACATTCATAACTAATATAGAACCAATAGGGCAACAAGATGGTATGTGTATTACTGTTGACAGTGATGACCATACGTATATTACAAAGGATTATATAGTAACTCATAACTCATGGTCTTTAGCATTATACGCCGTATTACGTGCTGTGTTCATGCCTGGGCGTAAGATTGTTATTACGGGTGCTGCGTTCCGTCAATCTAAGGTTATCTTTGAATACATTGAAACCATCTGGATGAACGCTCCTAAATTGCGTAACATGTTCAGTGAGACAAGAGACGGTCCTCGTAGAGACGTTGACATGTGTCGTTTTCGTTTTGGTCAAAGTTTGATTACCGCCTTACCTATTGGTGATGGTAGTAAAATTCGTGGTCAACGTGCTAATGATATTATTGCGGACGAATTTGCATCTATCTCACAAGACATCTTCGAAAACGTTATTGCTGGTTTTGCTGCTGTAAGTGCGGCACCATTGCAGAACGTACAAGCTTCAGCTTCAGCAAAGATGGCGAAGAAGCTAAATATCCCGATTCCTGTATCAGACGGTTTGGATAAGCACAAAGGTAACCAGATCATTATTAGTGGTACTGCATATTATGACTTTAATCACTTCGCAGAATACTGGAAGAAATGGAAACAGTTCATTGAAAGTGCTGGTGATCCCAAGAAGCTGTCTCAGTTCTTCAATACGGAAGATGGTGTACCAGAAGATTTTCATTGGGACGACTACAGTATTATTAGGATGCCATATGAGTTAATTCCACACGGTTTTATGGATGCTGGACAGGTTGCCCGTTCAAGAGCGACTATTCACTCTGGTATTTATGAGATGGAATTTGGGGCTGTGTTCTCCACAGATAGTAATGGTTTCTTTAAGAGGTCGTTAATTGAACAGTGTAGCGTAAGCCACCACAATGAAATATACTATAATAGCTGTGGCGATGAGCCTATTTTATTCGAAGCCGCTATGCGTGGCAATCCTCATCGTAAATACGTATACGGTATTGACCCCGCGTCCGAAGTGGACAACTTTAGTATCGTAGTCATTGAGCTACACCCAGATCACAATAGAATCGTCCACTGTTGGACAACTATGCGTTCTCAGCACAAAGAGAAGATCAAGGCTGGTTATGTTACGGAAACGAACTTCTATGCATATTGTGCCCGTAAGATCAGAGACCTTATGATGGTCTTTCCATGTGAGGCTATCGCCCTTGACTCCCAAGGTGGTGGTTTTGCTGTATTGGAAGCCTTACACGATAAGGACAAACTTAAGGAAGGCGAAGTTCCTATTTGGGAATCTATTGACGAAGAAAAAGAAAAGGATACGGACTTTAATGAGGGACTTCACATCGTTGACCTGATTAATTTCGCTGATGCAAAATGGACCGTGGAAGCAAATAATGGTCTACGTAAAGACTTTGAGGATAGGGCATTGCTCTTTCCATTCTTTGATAGTATCAGTCTGGGCTTGGCTGATCTGCACGACAAGCAAGGGAATGTGTTCTTTGACACTTTGGAAGATTGTGTGTTAGACATTGAGAATATGAAAGATGAGTTGTGTACCATCATCATGACACAAACACCACAGGGACGAGATAAATGGGACACTCCAGAAGTGAAGCTTCCTGGTGGAAAGAAGGGGCGTCTTCGCAAGGACCGTTACTCTGCTCTTATTATGGCGAACTGGTCAGCACGTACACGTAGACGTGCTCCTGAGCCGTTTTCAATGAGTGACCAGCTTGGTGGAGTTGCCAATAATATCAGTAAAGACTCAAATGGACCACTATATACTGGTCCAGCATGGTTTTTGAGTGGTTTGAAAGGTATCCCAAACCCTTAATCCAATTACCAATGCGATTACAATCAAATTAAAAGACTTTTCGAGTATAATATACTGGAAGGGTCTTTTTTTTTGTACATAGGAATATAGAATGAAAGTTAACATCTACACATCTGACAAGATGGTTTATGGTATTCAAATTGATGGTGGGGCTGTTGAAGCGGAACATAAGCTTGCCGCTCTTGCTGACAACATTCAAAAGGATGGTGTCTACAAATATATAAGTGAACGTTCTAATAGGGCTACTATTGTGCCGTGGCACGCCATTGTTGCTATTGAACAAGCAGAAAACATTAGCGATATCCCCTATCGTGATAAAGAAGTTTATAAAGGAGAAGAATAATGGCAGAGATGGCTAAGACAATATATACAAATAGTGAAGAACCTACAGTTCATGGGTATAATGATAATGCGTCATTTGCACATGCGTTAGGTGCTGCCACATCAGATACACATTATGCTGCTGCTGGACGTAGTCGTGGTCCATTCATGAACACCGATACTGGTCGAAGTATTCGAAGTGCTTATGATAACGCGGATTATGAATTTCGTCGTCCAAATGAGGCGGCACCACGTACCGATAGAGAGATTATGTTAGCATCTAATAATGCATATCATAGTATTGGTATTGTTAGAAACGTAGTAGACCTGATGAGTGACTTTGGCAGTCAGGGCATTAAGCTGATCCACCCAAATAAAAAGATCGAGAGATTTTATCAAAAGTGGTTTGAAAAAGTACATGGTAAAGATCGTTCTGAGCGATTCCTAAACCAGTTCTATCGATTGGGTAACGTGGTTGTCGAACGCCTTGATATGAAGATCAATACCAAAGAAAAGAACCGCATGAGCGCTAAGGCGGCATATGATACCAAGCCTTTCGCTGATCCTAAAGTTAAAAAGAACGTAATCCCTGGCAAATATATCTTCCATG
>Ga0210003_1003924_pt1 | contig 11902 bp, 11 predicted proteins | sample LantaG_FD_182804 | JGI IMG/M metagenome (GOLD analysis project Ga0210003, IMG submission 182804) | Deep subsurface microbial communities from Baltic Sea to uncover new lineages of life (NeLLi) - Landsort_02402 metaG (SPAdes) (version 2) | ecosystem: Environmental > Aquatic > Marine > Oceanic >...
ACGCACCTCCTTGTGACATAAGGGTTTATGAAACTCAAACGACTACCCCTTACATCGTCATTAACAGGGGGTGCGCCTTGAATTGAATCTCCCCGCAAAAAACCTCAAAAAAACCCCGAAGTTTGAGATATGATGCGGAATGACCCCGAACGGGTGCATCTTCGCAGCGGCGTTTGAGCGAGTCGAGCTTTTCGGCCCAGAAGGCAGGGATGTCTGTAAAGCTGTTTTGGAGGACGTCAATCGTATGGGCGATGTTTTTTGCCGCCGCCGGCGTATAACTGCAATAGAGTTGGAAATACCTCGCTCGCCACCATTTTGGGCCTCTGGTATTGGGGGCTTTGGCTGCGCTTTTGTGTATCTCCGCCAGGTAAGCCCAGAGTTTTGCAGCATCATCGGATTTGCCCTGTGCCATGAGCAGCCTTGCCTTGCATCGAATCAAATCCGGCCCTGGCCGAGGCGCTACCTTGGGCAGGCTAACCAGTAGTTGCTCGATCTCTGATAATCGCTGTGCATCATTCGACGAAGCGAAAACGGACAATTCCGCCAGATACAGCCCCGCTGAATCGACTGAGATAAGGCCGTAAGTTGTCGTCGCGACCTTGTAACAGTGGCGGGCGATTGTCATGGAATCCTCGACAAGCTTTGCAAAGTCGTTGCCCGATTGCTGCAATTGGTCGATGTTGTCAATGATCTGTCTGAGTAAAGATTCAGCGCCGAATATATGATTGTTGCGACGGTCTTCTGCGCAGATGGCGACCATGTATTGGGCGGATTCGCCGAGCCGGCCCAGACGCATCAGTGCCCTTGATTCGAAGACGAGCAGGTTCGGGGCATGGTCGGTGTCGGCTTTTGTGAGTGCATCGAGGACACGCTGCGCAGACGTGTTGTCTTTCGATTCGAGAAGTGTCGAACAGTATATAGCCAGTGCTTCGGTTCTCAATTCAGGGTCCTTTTCGTTTGGGGCCGAGCATTTCTCAATCAGACTTTTTAACTGTTCGAGCAGTTGCTGTTTTCGCTGTGGTTCTCGTATTGGCTGCCGCATCTCGAGCATTATGAGGTCAAATTCGGCCCGGTTCGAGTATTTGGCTGCGCCGCTGTCGGCGATTTTCCGAAGCAGCGTTTTGGCTTTTTGGAGTTGTCGGCAGGTGGTCAGAACGACAGTGTGGAGGTATTCCAGGTCGGCGTCCAGTTTTTCGCCCGCGATTGAACAATAATTGTCGAAGGCTTCCAGTACCAGGGGACAGTTCTGCTGCTTTTGGTTGGGCAGGGCACATGCGAGATGTGCGGCTTTGGCGGCGATTTCGGTCGGCGGGATTTCCAGCATGGATTTCTCGTGCTTCTCCCGGAGTTGACTTGCTTTTATCAGCAGGTCTATAGCTTCGGATGGTTCGTCCTGTGTTGTTGCCAGAGCCAGAACGTATAGCACCAGGGCCGTGCGATACCGCGGGTTGTCCGCAAGGGCCTGCAGAAGCGTTTTGTGTTTGCGAAGGTTGTTTTTCCAGGCGGCCAGGACCGCCAGGTCGGCTTCGAAGGTAGTTACTTGTGCCGGGTCTTTGTCGAGAAGCAGTGGCAGGTCGGATAACAGAAATGAGCCTATGAGGCTTTCGAGGCGGGCATCGGCCGTTACCATTTTTTCGAAGCCGGCGTGGTCGCAGGTTTTCAGGATTGAGGTCAGCATCACGGCAAGGTCGATGCTGCCGGCACAGTTGCTCTCGGCAAATGTCTGAACAAGTTTTTTGATTTTCTCCGGAGTCGGTGCTCCGAGCAGCTTGATTTTTTCCAGTGCCGTTTCAAAAACTGCCCGGCACATGAGGTCGTGTTGTTCTTCGAGAGATGTAAGCTGTCGCTCAGCCGGCATTTTGTATTCGGATTCCGTTTGGCTGAGCAGGACGAGGGCCTTGGCCTTTATTAGATTGGCGTCCGGCGTTGTTCTGGTTTCGTCGAGTGCGTCTATTTGCGCGATTATATCACGCAAAATATCCTTTCTTTTCGGCTGCTTCGATGATATGGCACGACAGAGGTCGATTCGGTATCTGCTTAATGATGCCGAGTAAACGTCTTCGAAGAGTTTTCTCCAGAGGCCGGTTTGGCCGTACCTGCTGTCCCAATCCGGGCCGTCGTAACTCTCGATTTGCTGTTTAAGTTTCTGCTGCGCCTGAACTGTCTGCTGCAGGTCCACAGCGGCGTGTTCGGCGAGTTGCCGGAGTTTTTGGTTGTCGTCGTCTGCGAAGAGTTTGCCGAAGAATTGGTATTTGAGCCTGAGTTCAAGGCTCTGCCGCATGAAGCTATCGATGGTTTGGTTGGCTTTTTTGGCGAGGCTTTCAATTTGGTCGGCCGGCCCGGCCGCGGCCGGCGGCGCAAATAAAAAGAAAGCGGCGATATATATGACGGCGGCGATTGAAGTTGGATGTTTGTTGGCGGCAAGCACGGCAATTACTCTGTCATTCGAAATGTGATGTCCGTCAGGCCCGCACCGAAGAAGACGTTATAGATTTCCGCCGTGTGCTGCCATTTCACGTGTGGGTCGCAGATGATTTCGATGGGGTCGTCGGCGAATCTTTTCTGGTCGAGCAGGCGGTTTTTCATTTTCTTCATCAAGTCCGCCAGGCCGACCCCGATATTGTCATCGTTTATCAGCACCGTATCAATCTGCGCTATCTGTACGCGACAGCCGGTCTCTGTCGGGGTGATTTGGACCGTTAGGGGTTCTGGTTTTACGATGCTTTGGTCGGCACCGCGGGCGACCGGCAATTTGAACGGGAGAAAATCTTCCTGTGGTCTGTATTTAGCGGCAACGAGAAAGAATATCAGCAGCAGGAAAATCATGTCGATCATCGGGGCCATCGGCACAGTAGAATATGGCCGGCGACCTGCCATTCGTCGCAGGATGATTTTCCGCGGTGACGGGTTTCGAGTACTATTCACGACGTATCCTCACACAAAAAGCAATTGTAAGGTCTTTGTCATGCATTGGCCGTTGCGAGTTCGGCACCGTGCTTGAGCGCCCGGATATTCAAAGCCAGCGTGTTGTGGTGTCTTTTGGCGAGCACTTTCGGCAAGGCCGCGGCTGCCTGGTCGGGCGTCAAGGCTGCTCTTTTGGCAAGGTATGCGCCGAGGACCACCATATTCGCAGCCTTTACGTTTCCCATTTCGGCAGCGATGTTGGTCGCGTCAACAGCGACGACATCAACGGTTGCAGGCACCTCGGGCTGTTCTTCAATCAGTGAGCTGTTCATTATCAGCAGACCGTCGGGCTGAAGCCTGGGAGCAAATTTGTGCAGTGACGCCTTGTTCATTACGATGATTGAATTAGGCCTGGTGACTATCGGACATGCGATTGGGTCGTCGGCCACAACGACCATACAGTTTGCCGTTCCCCCGCGGACTTCCGCGCCGTATGATGGCATATAGGTCGTCTGTTTGCCGGCTTCCATTGCGGTTTGGGCGATGAGCTTGCCGGCGAGTATTATTCCCTGACCGCCGAATCCCGCGATGATGAGTTCTTCGTATAAACTGTTAGCCGTCATTTTCAACATTTAGTTTTGTCAGCCTTTTATTCTTCCAAGCGGGAAGACTTTTGTCATTTCGTTTTCGATCCACTGCATCGCTTTTACCGGAGACATTCTCCAGTATGTCGGGCATGGCGAGAGTATCTCAACCATTGCCAGGCCCGGTGCGTCTTCTATCTGCAACTCGAATGCATGGGTGATAGCCTTTTTCGCCTTTCGAATGTTCGTCGGGCCGGATAGTGCCGTCCTTTCGATATAGATTGTTCCGCCCAGCACAGCGAGCATTTCCGAGACCTGCATGGGATAGCCCTGTTCTGCCGCATCCCGCCCCGCCGGACACGTTGCGGTAACCTGGTTGAGCACGGTTGTCGGTGCCATTTGGCCGCCGGTCATTCCATAAATGGCATTGTTGATAAAGATTACGGTAATATGCTCGCCGCGGTGTGCCGCGTGAACGATTTCCGCGGCCCCGATCGAAGCAAGGTCCCCATCGCCCTGGTATGAGTAGATTATTTTGTCCGGGTTGGTTCGTTTCATTCCTGTGGCAACGGCAGGCGCCCTGCCGTGTGCAACTTCAATCATATCGACATCGAGGTAATCGTATGCCAATACCGCACAGCCGACCGGTGCGATGCCAATGGTTTCCTCGGCTATGCCGAGTTCGTCGATGACTTCCACAACGAGCCTGTGGGCAATACCATGGCCGCAACCGGGGCAATAGTGCGTCGGACAATCTTTCAGCGATGGCGTTCGCTCGAAAACCGTTTTCATCATTATAATTATCCAGTTCCAAGAGGACTTTTTTCATGTACCGACAATTGCCGGATTTGTTCGAAGACCTCATCGACGGTCGGAATACCTCCGCCGGGCCTGCCGAAAAACAACACGGGGGCCTTTCCGGCAACGGCCAGTTTTACATCGTCGACCATTTGACCCAGACTCAATTCGACCGTAAGGAAAATCCTGAATTCTTCAGCGGCCCGCGCAATTTGTTCTGTCGGAAAAGGCCAAAGAGTAATCGGCCTGATCCAGCCTGCTTTTATGCCGTGGCTTCTGGCCATATCGACGGCCGAGCGCACAATTCTCGCGGCGATGCCGTATGCTACCACAACGATGTCGGCATCATCTACCAGGTGCTGCTCGCAAAGGACTTCGTTTTTCTCTATCCGCCGGTATTTCTCCTGGAGCTTATAGTTATGCTCTTCGAGTACTCCATCTCCCAGCCAGAGAGAGCGTACGATATTTTGTTTTCTGTTTTTTTTGCCTGTCAAAGCCCAGTCTTTGGTGGGCAGTTCTCGTCGCGGCTTTGGTTCAAGGATGACCGGTTCCATCATTTGTCCGAGCACACCGTCTGCCAGCACGACAACCGTCGTTCTGTACTGGTCGGCAAGGTCGAAAGCAAGAGCCATTGTATCAGCCAGTTCCTGGACGCTCGCCGGCGCCAAAACGATAGTTCGGTAATCGCCGTGCCCGCCGCCGCGTGTGGCCTGGAAGTAGTCACCCTGTGATGGTGCGATGTTGCCGAGGCCTGGGCCTCCTCGCATGACATTTACCACCACAGCCGGCAGCTCGGCGCCTGCCAGATAGCTTATGCCCTCCTGCATGAGGCTGATACCGGGGCTTGATGAACTGGTCATGGCGCGTTTGCCGGTTGCCGCCGCACCGAAGACCATGCTTATCGCGGCAAGCTCGCTTTCCGACTGCACAAAAACTCGACCCTCTTCGGGCATTCGCCACGACATGTATCCGGTGACTTCATTCTGCGGCGTGATTGGATAGCCGAAATAAGCATCGCAGCCAGCAATGATGGCCGCTTCAGCCATCGCCTCATTGCCGCACATTAGAATCCTTTCGCTCACTTCTTTTCCTTGACCAAAGAAGAATTTTTGCCGTGACCGGTCCCGACTGCAACGATTTTCTCATCTCTAAGGACGACGATTGCAGCATCCGGACAGACAATTGCGCATTGCGTACAGCCTGTGCATTTTTCGTTGTCTGTCTGGGCAGGGTAGTAGCCGTTCTTATTGGATTCGTTGGAAATGGTGATTGCGGCTTTCGGGCAGACTACAACACAAAGACCACAACCTTTACACCGTTCGGTGTCAATAATGATTTTGCCAGCCATATTTGAACGTCACATCACTAATTTTCTTAACTTGCTTTATGAGTTGATCTTAACCATCCCCAACCACCCTGTAAAGAAAAAAAGCATGGATTTGGGCCAATTAATGCCGCAGCAACGCTGAAAAATACTTTCTACAGCCAAAAACCGGCCCCCTTTTCACATGCTCCCGCCACTCCAAAACAGCCTTTTGCGCCAAACCAGCTTTCCTGCGCCCGTACCTATACCCAAGCCCGCTAGACGGCTTTTGCTTAGGATCGGTGCGATGCTACCGCCCATACGGCAACTTCATTGAAAAAACCGCGGACTCATAATACAATAGAATCACCTCTTGCACCTCAATAATTGTAGCCATGGCAGGAAATGTCCGATTAACATTATGAGGGCTATATGCGGCAAAGCTCTGATTATGCAGCTATCGATAGAGGAATAACATTGTTCGGTCCCGACGCACTTAAAACGGCAAGCATCATTAGCCTTGTGTTCTGTTGCATTAGTGGCTGTTCAACACCGTCCAATAGGCCAATTGACCGCAATCACCTTGTCGAAGCACTTTATTCTAAAGGTGCAAGGCCGTCCACCACAGAGAAACTCGTATTGCGAGGTTCCGAAGGTGGCTTTGGTTCCGACGTAAACGTTGTGATAACAGATCCAGGAGTGATTAGCCGTGTATGGACGTGCATCCTGAATTCGAAAAACTATGGGGTATTTTCCGCGTGCGGCTATCGAAAGATCGAGTTTTACTCAGCCGGAGATTCGGACACGCCCCTTGCCACATTAATACTACACTGCGGAACTGGTGATGCGGCTTATCTCGAAGGGCAGGATTCATTTGTCTGGGACACTACTAAAGGCGGCAGAGACGGTCTCTATCAATGTCGTGGTCTCAACGAGTTGGTCGAACCATACCTGTGTGAAGAGTATCATCGAAGACAATCATCCTCCACAAATGGCGAGGCCAGTCTTATACGCATCACATGTTTACCTCGATTCATATATGACTCCACGAAAAAAACTGACCTCAGCGGTTTGACGGAAGACGAACTTATCCCGTTTCGACAGTGGCTGGTACTTGACGATGGCAGCAGAGCCTATAAACTGAAGTGGCCGACTCAAGGATTGTCATTTGCAAGCCTAATGACAAGTAATGTCTACACATTTGTGCTAAGCAAGCAGGGTTCCCAGTACATTATCCAGAAGCCGATCGAAATAATTGAGTAGCAGTCCTCCTGAATAAAAACGAAAAATGCGAAAAATGGGGTCAGGAACCTTTTCTTGGCCTTCCCCTCACTCGCAATGTTGATTCCAAGCCCAACTTTCTCGCCATAACCTTAACCCATGCCTGCCCACCAAACGGGCAGCCTCTCTTAACGCAACGCTCAAACTCAACATGCTCCGTTTCACCGTCCACATCATCTACCAAAGCAGCCCAGTCTTCCGGCAGACGAACCGGCCCCCTGCTTAAACGAATATCCTTCTCAGCCCCACACCGCACTGCAAAACTGCTCCACAGCCAATCCCCGCTTGACACCACCATCCCAGCACGCAACGCATTCGACTCCACATAGCGCAAAACACTAAGATAATGCCCATCACGTTGCACCGGAAAACTTTTGAATCTGCCCTGATATATATGCCCCGTCCCCGTTGTTCCATGTGACGCATGCCAACGCTGAGTATGCGTCACTGTAACCCATCGCATAAACTCCGATAGGTCACCGTCCAATTTAGGCCACAACACAAGATGCCAGTGATTGCTCATAATGCAATACCCGCACATCCTCATATCGAACCGCTGTATGCCTTCGGCAAGAATCCTCTCAAACGCCTTAAATTCACCAACGCTCCTGAATATTGTTAGCTTGCCGTTAGCCCGGTTAAGCACATGGTAAACAATCCCCCCAAGAGTTATTCGCTTGGACCTTGCCATAACGAAAGAATACACAACAAAAACACCGCCGTCAACGGAAAAGTGAAAATGGGGTCAGGAACGAATGGCGGTTCCTTAAGCAATAATCCCTGTTATTTTACATTTATTCAAGCCTTTTTGCCAAAACTGCCGAAATTGCTTATAAGTACTGTTTTTGGCATCTATTTCGACAAGAGCGAAACCCTGAAATTTAAACAATCTATCTTGCCGATGCGGGGAGTGTTTTCCCAAAAAACCCTTAAGGAACCGCCATTCGGGTCAGGAACCTTTTATGATGTGACAATAAATAAAACCCGCCTTATCTGTTAACTTCTTCCTTCGCCTGCTCAACATCAGCTTTTTCGCTCAAGAGCACTCCTCCCGAAAGAAAAATCAATCAAATACGCAGGTCCCCCCTATTATAGAAGGGCGCCCTTTTTCTAACCGCCCAAAACAGAGGATCGAGATTCGAGTATTAAGACCATGATGACAATCGCAACAAACAATTGCGGCGTTAACCCTGCGATTCATTCGCGGGGTCGATACCTTCGTCAAAAACTTTCCCACACCGCCTATATTACCCAATTTACCCACCAACCACAACCCTTTTATGCAAAACAAACCCAATTTGCCAAACGCCAAAATGAACCTAACATCTTATGGAGACATGGCTTATGAACAGAAACCACCCCTTCACACTCCGGCAAAACAAACCCAATTTCCCCATCGAAGATCGGAGTTTATCCCGACTCGTCGGGAGCGTGCCGGGAATCAAACCTGCCACCCTTGAACTGCCCACGCGAGTGTTAATATGCAAAACAAACCCAATTTTCCAAAAAAGTCAAATCTGTATAACCATCAGCACAGCAAAGACTTACGCCAAAATGGACACCTGGTCACGCGGGAAAAACGAACCCAAAACAAACCCAATTTCGAACCCAAATGAGGTCTTCCGATGCCTTCTACATACAAAAGATGCACCCGACACGGACCAACCAACGTGTTTTGTGTTGAAATGGCCCGCCAGGGGCTTAAAATAGCACTAATTCCGTGCAATTTTGCAAACACCCAATACGGGCCAAAAGGAGTGATTCGAATGATTCAATTCGATAGTAGTGGCAAATTCACGTGTCAGAAACACCAGCAATCAAAGGCCGTGGTCTTCTTTTGTGTATTCATTGCGGCTATTCTTACTGTGAGTTCGAATACAGCGGATTCTGCCGAGACGAAAAAAGACCAGGCCGAGTCCTGGCTTTGCCGCGGCAATTACCAAAGCGAACAGGCGGGGAAAGAGCAGCTCGGAAAATTCGCCGAAATCTACTCAAACCTCGCCCAGTGGCAGGCCCGCACGCAGCGCATTCGTTCAGGCATCCTTTCCGGGGCGCAACTTGAACCCATGCCCAAAAAGTGCGGCCTTAATACCATTGTTCGCGGCAGGCGAAAGTACGATGGCTATATCGTTGAAAACGCGGCGTTCGAGAGTATCCCAGGTTACTTCGTAACGGGAAATCTGTACAGACCCACAAATGGCAGCGGCCCTTTCGCTGCGATACTTTGCCCGCACGGGCACTTCCCGAAACCAAACGGCGGCGGCAGATTCAGAGACGATATGCAGTTGCGATGCGCGACGCTGGCAAGGATGGGTGCGGTCGTCTTCTCATACGACATGGTTGGCTGGGGCGAATCTAAAAATGCCGGCTGGAACCATAAAACGCAGAAGGTTTTGAAGCTCCAGTTGTACAACAGTATTCGTGCGGTTGATTTTCTTTTGTCATTCAAGGAGGTCGACCCCAACCGTATAGGTGTCACCGGCGCTTCCGGCGGCGGGACGCAGACGTTTCTATTAGCGGCAGTTGACGACAGGGTGGCGGTATCGGTTCCGGTTGTGATGGTTTCGGCACATTTTTTCGGCGGCTGCCTGTGCGAGAGCGGGATGCCCATCCATAAAAGCCCGACCCACGAGACGAATAACGCCGAGATTGCCGCATTGGCTGCACCTCGGCCGCAGCTTATTATTTCCGACGGTAAGGACTGGACGAAGAATGTACCGAAGGTTGAGTTCCCGTATATTCGCAGCGTTTACCGCCTGTACGGTGCCGAATCAGCCGTGGAGAATGCACACTTGCCGAATGAAGGGCACGATTACGGGTATTCGAAGCGGGCACCGATGTACAGGTTCATGGCCAAACATCTCGGACTTTCAATCGATAAGGTGACATCACCCGATGGCTCAATCGGTGAGACTGGCATAGTAATTGAAAAACCCGTGCAGATGTACGTCTTCGACGCCAACCACCAGATGCCGGCGCATGCCGTGAGACATGTCAACCAGGTCGAGCGTTTGTTCCAAAGCAGGTGACATCAGGCGGGCGGTTCTTTCAGTTCTTCGATTTTTGGCAGGTCTTTTATGGAATTTAGACCGAAGACTTCGAGGAATTTTTTGGTTGTTCCATAGAGCATCGGCCTTCCGATGACCTCGGCTCTGCCGACGATTTTGACCAGGTGCTTGTACATGAGGTTCCTGATTACTTCGCCTGCCGCGACGCCCCTGATGGCTTCAATGTCGGCGCGGATAACCGGCTGTTTGTATGCGATTATTGCCAGCGTCTCCAACGCAGCAGGGCTTAACTTGCCGTCGTTTCTTGCACGCAGCATTTTTCTGAGCCAGTTATTGTAAGGACTCAGCGTGAGCATTTGATAACCGCCTGCGATTTTCTCTATGCGGAAGGCATTATTGTTGGCGATGTACTTTTGGTTAAGGCTTTCGATATGCAAACGGACCTGTTTTGTGGTTGTTTCGACGATGTCTGCCAGCCGGGCCGCGGTCAGAGGTTCATCGCTCGCGAACAGAACGGCTTCGACCACCGATTCGACGGTTGGTTCGAAGTCCTCGCCGCTGTCAAGCAGGTCGGTTTGCTCGTCGGCTACATCGGCATCATCAACGCCGGGTTCATCCGGCAGAAGCGTCAGGTCGACATCCTGCTCGCCGTTCGAATCGGGCTGAATCTCGTCATTAGCCTGCTGTTCAGTATTATGGTCTTCGTGCTCTTGTTCTGTCATATCGATTTCCATGTAAAGGGGTCCGAATCCTGTTTGCTTATCTTTATTGTTATGTTGTCGATTCTCTTTTCGAGTTGCCCTGCGAGTTTCCTCAGAATAAATCGTTCGGAGACCGTATGGCTCAGGCAGATGCAGGCCAGGCCCGCTTCCTGTGCGGCCAATGCATGGTGGTGTTTTAGTTCGCCGGTGAGATATAGGTCTGCTTTTTGGGCGATGACCTGGTTAATGATTTTGCCGCAGGAACCGGCACAAACGGCGGCAGTCCTTACGAGTTTCTTTTCATCCCCGACAAGGCCGAAGCTTTTTGCGTGTGTAACCTTTTTTATTTTTTCGATGATTTGCTTCAAGCGCATCGGTTTTTCGAGTTGTCCGATTCGGCCAAGCCCGAACATTGCGGCGGGGTTACGCAGCCTGAAGCAATCAAAGGCGGGCACTTCATACGGGTGCGCCTTTTTCAGCGCCCGGACACATTCGTCGAGAATGTCAGCCGGCACTATTGTTTCCAATCGTATCTCGGCGACGGTTTCGAGTCTGCCTTTTTTGCCGATAGCCGGTTTTGCGCCTTTAAGCGGCAGAAATGTACCCCTGCCGTCGGCACCAAAGCTGCAGTGACTGTAGTTGCCGATGTGGCCCGCACCTGCGGCAAACAATGCGTTTGAGACTTTGGACGCCGAGTTGGTGGGGACAAAAACAACGAGCTTGTAATTATCCGGCGCCGGGTTTTCGACGTAGTCACCCAAAGGCCTGCCATCGCGTATGCCGATGATCTCGGCAAGGCCGTCGTTTACTCCGCCGGTGACAACATCGAGAGCGGTATGTATGGAGAAGACGGACATCTTCGCTCGGATAAGGTCGTAGACGATGCCTTCGGGGCCGTTCGCGGTGACGCTTTTAAGGCCGTCCCATATAATCGGATGGTAGCTTACAATCAGGTCGGTGCCGAGCTTTTTCGCCTCGGCAAGGACACGGGCGGTCACATCGATGGTTAGCAGGATGTTTCGAACGTCCTGTTTCGCATCGCCTACGAGCAGTCCCACGTTGTCCCAGTCCTGGGCGAGTTTCAGCGGGACTATCATCTCGATGGCTTGTGCAATATCTTTTACTTTCATTTCTTTTTGCCGCATTGTTTCTTTACGAGTTCGTCGAATTTCTTTGCAAGTTTCCCGGTCAGCGGTCCGACCCCGCCGTCACCTACGGTATGCTGCTCTACTTTGTTTATCGGCATGACCTGCATGATTACATTGGTGAGAAAAACCTCATCGGCTTCGAGCAGGTCGGCAATGTAGAGGTCTTTTTCGACCA
>Ga0210003_1003927_pt1 | contig 11898 bp, 12 predicted proteins | sample LantaG_FD_182804 | JGI IMG/M metagenome (GOLD analysis project Ga0210003, IMG submission 182804) | Deep subsurface microbial communities from Baltic Sea to uncover new lineages of life (NeLLi) - Landsort_02402 metaG (SPAdes) (version 2) | ecosystem: Environmental > Aquatic > Marine > Oceanic >...
TCCTCCAGAAGGATCAGGCAGAACTCGTGATCTTGCCCTCTACCTATACCCCCAGAGTATGCCCCTGTGCCGTTGATTCCACAGGGGCCAATCCCTGAGCGATCAACCTCCTGTGCATTGTAGGGAGAAGGATATGTCATCATATCTTCCCCCACACTGCCGCGTCTAATCTTTACTTTTACAATTTTCATGCTTACTCAGCCTCCAGGTGTACAGGTTATTCTGTAGGTGAACTCGCACTCTGTTACCAGTATTTTTGTACTGGGTAGGTCATTTCTGCCTACCTCTTTGGGTTCATCTTCCCCAAAGTTCGGACTGTTGCACGAGCCTCGGTTTCCCGGTCGGCTCCCCTCTCGCTCAGTCTCTTCTGGTGCTTTCGCTTCCAGTTCGTTGCCTTCTCAGGGTTCGATTTGATCAGAGAGGGTTTTCCATCGCAGATTACGCTGCGAGGGCACCGAGTTTAATGCTGTCACCATTTTCCACGTTTACTGCCGTAAACACGTGTCTATCCATCAGCGTTACACCTGTTGAGGCATTGAATAGCCCGTGCTCTGTGATTGCCTTAGTGCTCGTGTAGGCAATAGTTCCTACACTCTCATATATGTTGTGTGCGTTCTCTACCTGCGTACCCGTTGCGCGTGACTCTCCATCGGTTGTCTCAATGTCTGTGTCACTAATAGCCGCTGGCGTCGTGCCGACTCCACTATCGTGATACTTGAAGTCTCCCCAGATAGACGACTCAGCAATGAGCTGATCCACCATGAGATCAACAAAGGCCGTAGTAACAACTCGAAGGCTCACCAAACCGTAATCGATAAGCTCCCCACTGGCCTTCCGCAAGCGCACATGGAGCTCACCAATGAAGCCCGACAGTCGCAGCACCCGCATAATTGCCACGCGCCACCCGCGACACAGCGTGGACAAGTTCCGTGCCTTCCAGGCTAGCCCGGGTCCAGATACCTGCACCCCCTTGTTGAGCCTAGACTGAAGCGTACTCCTAAAGATAGCATTACTTTCCATGTTACTGACCTCCTATTTCTTTCCGATAGGGATCCCAATTGGACCCTTAGTTTTGCCTCGTCCTAAACCCCTTCCCTTACCGCCACTCCTAATCCGGCCCCCTGGACACGGATATGTAGTGCCTTTCTTAGCCATGCTGTACTCCTTTACTTACTTCTTCTACGTGATCAACACAATAACGAACTATCTCGCAAACCTTAGCTACCTCGCCCTGAGTCATAGCTAACCCTGTGGGCAAGACAAGCGTTCGGCTAGCAACCAACTCTGTTGCCGGTAGAGTCTGTCCATCTTTCTTATAAGGTGCCATAAGATGGCATGGAGGAGAGAAATATCTACGGGCCAGTACATTTTCTGCTTTTAGTACACTAGCCAATACATCTGCGGATAGTTCTCCCAACAACTCTATTACAATATACTGAAAGTTTCCCTGTGCACATAGAGGATACAACCTAATGTCAGAATGGTCAAGTCCAACCATATAACCTGCATAGTTGTTATAATTCCACTCAATAAAAGATTGGGATGCTTCAATGTTTGCCAAACCCACAGCGGCGTGTAATTCACTCATCTTAGCATTTAGTCCTAATGCTTCCACCCCATGAGTCCCATCTCCAGCAAATCCAAAGTTCCGCATTCGTCGGAGTCTTCTAGCCAGAAACGTATTTGAGGTTGTGATAGCCCCACCCTCGACAGCATTTACAAACTTGGTAGCATGAAAGGAGAAAACCTCACAATCTCCATAGTGCCCTATAAAGTCACCTTCAGGGCCACACATAAACGCATGGGCAGCATCAAAGATCAGTTTCAGATTATGTAACCTTGCGAGCTTATACAACTCATCAGGTATACAAGGAGTACCCCAGAGGTGAACTCCAAGAATACCGACTGTTCTCATAGTTATCTTCGACTCAACAGACTTGAGATCTAAAACATGGGTATACGGGTCAATATCTGCAAAGATTGGAGTGTACCCTTGCCACGCCAGCGCATGAGCCGTAGCCACAAAGGTAAAGGACGGCATAATAACTTCGCCTAGCGTAGGCATCAGTGCTCTAGCAGCAATCTCTAGGCCAAGCGTCCCATTAGCTACAGCCACACACTGGTCAACAGCCAACTCATGGCATATCTGTTCCTCAAACTTTTGTACCCGGGGGCCATTGTTTGTAAGCCAGCGACTTGATATTACACTACCTAGCGCCTGCATAATCTTATCTTTATCTGCCAGATTAGGCCGTCCTACGTGACGCGGAGTATCAAATGCTGGTTTACCTCCGAAGATTGCTAGTTTCTTCATAACTAATCCAATATACCTGGGTTAGGTGCTGGAGGACGTGGTGTAGAAGTCTTTATCATTCTTTTCATGTATATATCCCTCTCAAACTCCTTTTCCAACTCTAACACCTTATCTTTGTTTGGGCGGTCTCGCAACTTCTGCACAGGGGAGCCGGCATATATACTCCAAGGCTCCAACTCTGTGTTTTGCAGAACCAAAGACATTGCTCCAATGATAACTCCATCGGGAATACTTACTCCTGGGAGAACCACGGAGTTTGCTCCAATCATACAATGTTTACCAATCTCCACACGAGATCTAATAGCAACGCGGAAAGGTTCTGGAATTGATGCTCCCAAGAGGGAGTCTCCGATAGCATCCTCTGTGCCTGTAAAGATGCGTACTCCACTAGAGAGTGTGGAATAGTCTCCTATTATACACTCTCCTCCTCCTGTTATTGAAGCAAATGATGCAATATGGACAAAGTTACCCAAGCGAGTGGACCAGCGACTTACAATGAAAACAAAGTCATCAATGATAATATTGTTTCCAAAGGAGATATTCTCTCTATAGGCCAGCTTCGCATTAGGATATATTACTGGAAGTGTCATACTAATTCCTCAACTCTCTTTATCCATTGTTGTGCCTGTACCTTATAGTCATGAGTACGTTCTAGCTCCTGAGCTCTATACTGCATAGTAGATAACTCCGTACTTGTCATTAGGCTAACTGCCACATCTGCAAAGGAACTCTGCCATCTTTTACCTCGTGGGACAATATACCCAGTTAGCCCAGGTACTACTCTCTCTACCAGGGCATATAGATCTGTTACTACAAGTGCATTACGTGCTGCTGCACACTCCATAGCAGACATACAACACATCTCTGGAGACTTCGGGTTTCCAGGAAGCAACAATACCTGACTCTCTAATTGCTCTTTGATCAGATCTTTCCTAGAGAGCACTCCAAGATATGTAACCCCCGGCAGATGGGCTACCGTATCGACTAGGAGTGCCTGGTCAGGCGGCGGTGTGAGACCCCACAGAGAGATATTCCCAGTAACATGCAGTGTAGCCCAGGGTACCTCCCTCCGTATTAGTGGCCAAATACTCACTAATTCATCTAGCCCACGCTCTGGAACACTGCAATATATACATCTCCCTCGTTTCTTGGGAACATCTAACCTTGCATAGTCTGCCCAGTTCAATCCCGCACTGCTTACTAGATACAGCTCCTCAGAGATATAGTGTAACTCCTGAAACCTACGTTTCTGACACTCACTGATAGTAATTACCAACTGAACATCTCCAGATTTCACATACTCTGGCAACGAGGGCACAGCGGGGTCACAACAATATAGCGCCTTGACCGGAGCAGCCATACCACGAAGAGCTTGTGGGAACCGCAAAGCGATAGCAACGTCAAATCTCTCTTTAAAGCGTTCTCTAGCCCGAATGTTGCGCCACTCCACGCCTCGATAGGTATGTTGCGGCCCTCCTGGAATATAAATCAGTACCTCGTGGCCCAGTTCAGCCAGAGCATACGCATAGTTTACCATAGAGCCCTCTGATCCGCCCGTGTCCGCAAGTTCATGAGACTTGCCAACGAACGAACCTGGGCGGCCTCTGTCGTATAAAAAAGCTATCCGCATAACTATTTATCCCCCTTACGCAATAGTACAAAACCAACCTGCACATTCACTCCTTTAGCGAAAGCCTGAGGTGACTGTACCTTGATGGGCCAATCATTCCAGTCATTACGATCAAAGTCAACCGGTCCACAAATAGTCGCCACGCTCTCAAGTGGATCGACCAGGCGCTCAAAGACGGATTGCTTGTCGTAGATGCGTCTACCTGTAGTCTTTCCGGGCAATTCTTCATACTCTTGACCAAAGTCAAAGGACAAAGCGAGTAGCCGATGAGGCTTCAAGACTCGCAGCATTTCAGACACAGCCAGCGTATCATTTGGAATGTGCTTAATACACGCTGTGCAGACCACGTTGTCAAAACTATTGCTCTCAAATGGGAGATCTACAGCATTTGCTACCTGAATGGTGACCCCCTCATGTGGTATAATCTGCTCTGTAGATAGGTCTACTGCGGTGACCTTCGCACCCCTTTTAGCCATGTATGACGGCAGTATACTCTCCCGAGTACCGACATCTAGTATCCTTCGCCCCTGTAGGACCCCCAAGAACAACGTTGCTCTAACATGTTCCCACAGGCGCATTATAGGCATCTTATCACCTTTACGTTTAAGGAATTCAGCTCGGGCTGCAAAGAGAAACTCTCTGAAATCACTCTCCAGGTAGCTCCCTGAGATGCAGTCAAGCTCTGCCCAAGGCTGCAGAGTGTGTATCCAGTTGACCCTATCAACATGGCAAGAATCCTCTGCTCCTCCCAGGTGAAAATCTACAAACTGTACCCACACATATCTTAGTCCACTACGCCACCAACTGGCCAGTCTGTGCCAGCCATCGAGGACAACGAAGCAATACTTACAGACAAGGATTGGGGCTGCTTCTATTTCCCCATTTAAATACTTATCCACCCCCGACCAGTCAGTACAGGGATGGCACCTAAAATTGATCCACTCGATGGGGATCAATCTGGGCTCTGAAGCATCTATTTCGACTCCATCATACATCGCTTTAGGCATGGTCAAACTCCTTATACTGCTCAGGAACAGGTTCTCCATGCTTGCGGAAGATATAGGGCATTGATTCCTTATAGCGCCCCAGCTCCTTTGCGTTGCGAGGGTGCCACTGATGATAGGCTGTAATGTCATTGCAGGTAAGCAAGTGGTAACCTGCATCTGTTAGACACCACCCAAAGTCGCAGTCGTCGGCGTTGGCTCCTGGAATGTTCTCATCCCAGCCTCCAACGTCGTGCCACGCCTTTACTGGGATAATCACATTAGCCCCAAGTATTGGTCTACAGGAATCTAAAAGGTGGCCATCAAAAAAGTCTATATTGTGGGCAGTTAGTCTATGATCAGCCCGTGCGTTTGATCTCTCACCAGACTCAGATAGCCAGTCATAACGTCCTGCTATAACTCTTTTACGGTACTTAGCAATGTGCCTATAGGCATTCTCAATCGCATTGGGTGGAAATAGAAGATCTCCATCAGTGTACCATAAGTGGGTTGTTTCAGGCGGCGTCGCCCGTGTACCCGCGTTCAGCGTTGCCGCCACCTTACATGGGACTATGCCGCCTGAGTAGATGTGCCTGACGTGGAAGCTGCCGCTGTACTTCAAGGCCAGCTCTCGAATGGGCTCTGTGCTGGCATCATCTGCTACCACAAGTGTAAAGTCTCGCCGTGTTTGCATAGCCCAGTATTGTAGAGCTTCGTGGACGTTATCTATACGGTTGTGTACTGCCATAACTACGCTAATGTGCTGAGTCATTACTTTGGTCCTCCTTTATAACTAGGTACAATATAGGTATCGTCGCCCTCACCCCAGATCTGAAGACCAACAGCGGCTAAGTTGTGCTTTTTTGCAATATAATCTACATTTTTTGATAATGTTGCTCTGTTGGATACCTGATCTCTGTCATGATACATATGGTAGCCATGTACAAACTTTGTGAATATTGCTGGGTACCCTTTCTGTTGGCACCTGATACTAAGCTCACAGTCTTGGCCACCGTGAGCTACCATCTCCTCGTCAAACCCACCCAGTTCGTTATAAATATCCCTAGGGAACATTAAAATGTCTGCAAATAGATTAGCTGCATACTGAGTCTGTGGGGCTCCTTCAAACAGTTCTGGAGAATCTAGGAACCTAGGATCAACACCTACGATCCCCTTTACACGACCTCCAAACTGTGCTGGAGGTAGTGTGCCTTCAACAATAGCATCCCAATTAGTATAGATATCATAGGGTCGTATTTTCATCGGGAGCATCCAGTCATACCGCCCAGCAATAATTGCCGCCGGATTAGCTATGCGTAGGTTGTTTAGATGAGCTAGCGAAGTTTGCTCTAACAGAATATCTGAACCTAGCAGCACAAATGCATCCCCCCGGGCTATAGCGCAGCCTCGGTTGTATGCCAAAGAAGCCCGATACCCCTTGTGTTCCTGCCATCTATACTGCAACACGAACCTGTTTTGAAACTCCAGCATAACCCCCAAGGGGTCATCAGTAGAGCCATCATCTGTCACAATTACCTCAATAGGCTCAGTATAGTGATCAAGACAGCGGTCCAAGGCACACAAAGCTAGATATAGATGCTCTCGGCGATTATACACTGGTAGCACAACAGAGAAAGTAAATGTTTTCGGTCTTATAGGTATGGGTACAGATATACTAATAGGCTCTGGTTGGGCACAGGGGGGATCTATACTTTCTTCCGCAGGTATAGTAGATAAATCGTCCAGTATTACTGATACCCTACTACCATCAGACATTGTGGGCGACAGGTTAAACAAATGCTCATCACTTCCCAGGCCCGCAAAGCGCTTTCGCAATAGTAGACTGTTATCATATGAATGCAACTCAACCCACTCCATACCGGATCCATGTTCATAGTGGTATAGCGTTGCTTTAGGTTGATAGATAACCTTCCAACCTTTATCCCTAGCGTGCCAGCAAAAGTCCACATCCTCGAAATTACCGCCTATGTAGGCTTCATCTAAGCCACCAAACTCATTCCATAAAGCTCGTCTAATTAGCACACAGGCAAAAGTGACCGCATTTATCTCTCGCCGTTGGGCCGCTGGCTCAAAGTCCGCTAATTGACCTCTGAACGGATGGTAAGGCATGTTGTCTGCGGTTCGAGCCACCCCCGCGTGCTGAATAGTAAGCTGAAATGGCTTTTCCTTTGTGTCGGGGTACAACAATCTCGCGCCGACAACTCCAACCTTAGGATCATTGTCTAGCTCCTCAGCCATAGCGGTTAGCCAACCCGCAGTAGGCTCAATGTCTGAGTTCATCAAGCAGATGTAATCAGAGTCAGGTACCTGAGCTACAGCCCAGTTGTTGATCTCAGCGAAACCTTTACGAGTACGCGCCTTGAACACGGTAGCGCGTCCCTTAGCTACACATTCGTCTAGGAAGTCATGCAAAGCTGTCTGTGGTGAGCAATCATCCGCTATGTATATCTGATATGGTCTAGTTGTTTGGGCTTCCACGGTAGCTATACAGCGCTGAAGATGCTCTACGGCATTGAATGTAGGAATAACAATCGGTATTACGTTGTTCACAGTCCCCCCTTACGCAAACATCATTGGAACGAATACTTCTTTTGGTTTCTTAATCCCTTTCTGTACCTCATCTGGGTCAAGTCCTGCGGCTATAGCCTGTCTCCTAATCTTGGCTACCTTCATTTGATAGAGCGTTTCATCCGCTAGTTTATCATATTTGGCATATGGATCGACATATAGCGGTGTCAACACGTCCTCGCCCGGCGCTTTATTGGGCGCAAACTCGTGTGCTTGAGCCTGAATCAGCTCTGTTGACATTTGTGACTCAAAGGTCTTAGCTAGTGTACGACAACCTTCGAGAGAGTCCAAACCGTCATCATAAGCTCCCATCGGCCACTCCATGAGCTCCTTCTTGAGCAGGGCTTGGCCGTCCTCCAGAATCATCAAATAGCCGTTTTCTAGGTCAGGCTGCAATGAATTGATTCGTAGCTTCTTGTTTGAGAGTTGATTATATGGCTCTACAGGCAAGTAGACTCCCTCTTCCATTGACCGGCGAGCAGACTCAGTAGCAAAGAGAGCCTGAAAAGCGTTCTTCTCGATGCGCCAGCGAGCAATAGGATACTCTTTAGCCCAACGATTCTGTGCATTGATTAGCTTATCTGGTGGTCGTCTCTGAATATCTGCTACGATAGTGAACATTTGGCGCGTTGGCGCTTTAGCTATTAGCGTAATTGCGGAATAATCAGACTGTACAGACCCACCCATGCTGGGGTCTGTAAACCCAAAGATGGTACATTCACTAAGGGCAACTGCTGTAGATCCATTAGTTGGTATGAGCCAGACTCCTTCTGGTTCATGGTATTCCATTCGGAAAGTCTCCCACTTTTTGAATAGCCGACTCTCTGGGTCTACAGGCTCATTCTGTAACTCTGTCGCAAAGGCCGCATCGCCACCTGCAACTCTAGTGAGCATTAGATCATAATATGCAAAGGCTTCCGGCCAGGCGGAGACCGCGCCCTGCAACATTGCTTCCTTGTGGGTGGTAAAATACTCATAGGCTGTCTTCTCTTTGTTTTTGTCGTTTAGGTCAGTAATCAATTCTCGCCAGTGATCCCACATGTCTTTATGGTCAGCCCAGTGTGGTATTGCTTGGTATATCTGAGAGTGGAACATGGGATTAACTACTAAGTGTTGGAGCAGGCAGTCAAAGTGGAGAAAGTTACCAACCACAAACACTTTGGTATCTGACCAGCCTGCGTTCATTACAGATCGCCAGAACCACTTGCGGTGCGCCTCTCGCCTGGTAGCTGATTGCACCCCCTCCAGGTTCTCCGAATCGTCTACGATGATCAAATCAGGCCGATACTGTAGGAACTTTCGCCCTCTGATCTTCATTCGAGCGCCCAGAGCGATAAGTTTAACCCTATTAGCCGTAGTTATATCATCCTCTTGCCATTTTTCGCCCTTAAGAGGGCCAAAATCCTCTAAAATACGCGGGTTGTTTTCTATTTCATCTTTTATAGTTGCAAGCTGCTGTTTTGCCTGCGTATGCGAGTCTGAGATAATGGGAATAAAGCGCCTCTTTCGATAGCAAATGCACCATAAGGGGAGCGCAAGAGTCGTAGTAGTAGTCTTTCCAAAGCCACGGGGCCATACAAGGGCATGATTTACCTTACCGGGGGATTCAATTGCTCTCTGCATTGTCTGATACGTCTCTATGTGTAGAGGTGCAGGAGCACAATCAAAGTGGTTAGCGAGGTAAAAGTGCGCAAAGAACTCAAGATCAATATCTGCTAACTGCTTCCAGAGCTCTTGAGTTGGCGGGGCATCCAATCGTCCCGTTCGCTCCAGATCAGCTAGAGAAAAGTTCCTAAGTAGTGCTGCGCGGATTAGTTCTAGGTCTTTGGGCGTAAGCTCCATTTGAGACCTCTATCAATAATGCTCGGAGAGTTGGCAAAGGCCCACCTCCGACCAATTGAGGAAGATTTGTGACTGGCACAGGGGGGCTATGCTTAACTGAGGGTAACTCCCCTAGTGACTGCTGTAACTCTGCAAACTCAACGAGCATTTTCCAATATAGCTGTGTGGCAGTATCTACATAGCCTATACGTGTTTTAGTTCTATCTTCTACGTTAACTGCCGATGCAAGTCTATCAGATACTAACTTGAGCACTCGGGCTAATTCGCCCATCGCATCTACTTGAATGTCCAGGTTCTTATAGCGTCGTTGTAGAGCTGAGAAGTCTACAATGTCCTTTTTGGGAATGGTTTCCAAATAGTTGACAACCGCGTCGATGGATATATCGATAGACGACGCCTTCTTGATAAAACTTACTACACGAGCCGGAGTCCATCCAGAGCAAAGCATATCTCGTATCTCTTGCTCATAAATGGATAGCTCGCTAGGTAGTTCTTTATCAATTGCGTCGAGAATTTCTACTTGCATACTTTCTCAGATGGCGCTCTTTGCGCTCCGCAACAGTGACATCTAACCTTATCAATAGCTTGCAAGCTCCCACAATAAGGACATTCCCAATGTGAAATGCGCGGTCTCTTTGGACGGGGACGAGCTATTGGTGGTCTCAGTGTACTACTATTCATTGTTCCCCCTTAATATGACTGATTTTATAGATATTCTTTTTGAATACGCATTATACCGCACTTGCGCCCTTCTAGTACACGATACAATCGGGCGTAACTCCGGTTACGTAGCCATTTAGGATTATATCTTCTTCAATAAGCATATCTTTAGCTATCGCATCCATGAATATCTGTGTCATAACTGCATCTAGGTCGTAATCTGGATCTGGCCTCGGTATCGTCCCAATCCCCTTATAGGCTAACCATACTCCGGCGATGACTCGGAGACTACCTCCCAAAAAGCTTCTTCTAGTTAATTCTATCAAATCCCCCTTTTTATTATGGCTCTCCCACCCACCCTTCCTTATGAGCCGTTCCCCATTTAGCTACACTATATCACGACTTTAGCAGCATGTCAAGCATTTCCCTTGTGATAACTAAGCGAAACGGTGACACTTTTTGTATGCGATGTAAAAAATGGTTGGAGTTTGTAATAGGAAGGCCATGCCGCCCCAGCGCATGTACCCCATCTCGCATTTTCGTTTTATTCTGCATGAAAACTTGCGCGATACACCATTGAACACGTGATACTAGAGCTTGCACTAGCATAATGCTGCAAGCACTACCATATAGAACACACTACAAGATAACATAAACCCTTGGCCATAATTGGTATACTTAGAACACTCAAATAGACTCACATATAACTCAATAGGCTATACTGCCGTTGCGATGTATAACGACGACAGATGCCCTAACGCGTTCCGACTTGACATATTATGGTTCGTATCGTCTCACACTATACTACCACACTATACTACACTATACTACAAACAGAGCATAACAGCAGCATGACATTATGTCAAATGGCAGGATTTGAGCTCTAACATGGTACAATTATACCATCCGGCTGGGGCATATCAGATACACTACATTATACTATAGCTTATTGCGGTATATTCTACGACATACTGCAATATCATCTAGGCATATATGCCTAGATGACCTAGGCATATATGCCTAGATACAAATAGGCCATTTGGCGGATGTATGCTTTGGCAATATCTGCTATGCTGGAATCACGGGAACGTATAACCAAAGAGACTCGGGAGGGAGCCAGACATGATTCAGCCTAAACGTTTTTGTGCTATGGCAAACAGGATCGACGACATGCAACACGCTATCAGATCATCTCGCGTATATCGAAGGCACCAATGCACTATGCTAGTGTATCTTGATGAGCTATTGGAGCGCCTTCGCAGATGGGCAATTGATCAACGGCAGTGGAGAATTGACTGGTTAACATAATCATCAGACTCTGCGTGCTATGGCAATAGCGCGCAGCGATGTGACGATTACGACAACACAACACGGGAGGTACCATTGCCCTGCCAGCAAGGCCAATATTTTGCCGAATGCAGTATACTATGGTCTAATATGGTATATTCAACAGCACACTAGAACAAATGTCCTAGTCCAAAATGCCTAGATGAATATAGGCCAAATGGCGGATGCGCTATCCCGTAGACTCTACTATGCTGGAATCACGGAAACGCAACACAATACAAGGGGGTAACATGATACACAGCAGGATATTTGATGACGACTGCGATGCGGCTGAGGATGCATATATTGCGCTCAAACATGCCTACGAGAAGGCGCGCCATGCGGCACTTTTCACAAATAAACCTCAGTTGGCTGTGGTTATTCGTGTTGTGCAGTTGACACTAGATGTGCTTATGGACGCAATGGAAGAGGAAGCATAATCACTAGACTCTGGCCACTATGGGAATATGGGCGTCATCGTGGGATATACTTGCCCATAATCATAAGGGGACAATATGCTAACACAAAAAGAGCTACTCACCAAAGCGTACGAA
>Ga0210003_1003928_pt1 | contig 11898 bp, 19 predicted proteins | sample LantaG_FD_182804 | JGI IMG/M metagenome (GOLD analysis project Ga0210003, IMG submission 182804) | Deep subsurface microbial communities from Baltic Sea to uncover new lineages of life (NeLLi) - Landsort_02402 metaG (SPAdes) (version 2) | ecosystem: Environmental > Aquatic > Marine > Oceanic >...
GCAGGGAAACGTTCTTTCAAATGAATAACAAATCTTTGCAGTATATCATTATTAGTAGAAGACTTAAATAACAGTTCAACAACATTATAATTAAAGTCTTCCATTTTCATGAAAGGATTACCACCATGCCATCCAGTCTGAACAAAAGGAAGTTTGTTATTGTCAGTGAATCTTTCATAATTAAGATAAATATAATCGCCAACAATATGCATTGTACTTTTTGGTACTGATTTGAGTTGATTCACACCTTCATATTTTTTATTTTGAGTATTAATCCAATCACGATATTTTTTAGCTCTTGGAGTAAAACCAACATCATGTTGCTTTATTCCATATGGACACTTTTTTCTACCGTTCCAAACCCAACCCAATAAAAAAGTACAATATCCATTTTTGTAAAGTTCACATGAATCACTGTTACAACACATTACTACTTCACAACTCGCCCTTTCATTTTGATTGGTTCTGGAAGTATCTTTTAAATAAAATGAAACTGGTTTATATTCTGCATTCATTTTATTAAATTACCTTTCAACAGAAATTCTTTAAAGTTTAGCTACTGCGAAAAGAGCACCGGCTTTTTTCATCATATCAATTGCTTCTTGAGTAGTCTTTTCATCAATGCCCATTATAGCATTCTCGAAAACATAAACTCTAATACCTCTTTTAATAAGTCCAAGAACTGCTGCTTTAACACACCAATCTGTAGCAACACCATATACCCAAGCTTCAGTTACTTCGTTTTCTTTTAACCAATCATCAATCTTATCATTGCCGAGCTTTTTGTCAAATACATCATAAGTCTTTTTTGGAAAAATAACAGCTCTCTTATTAGCAGTTTCACGAATACTTGCAGCACCATCACTTTCTTCAATACAATGCAAAGGAAATGGACCACCATTACAAATCATTTCAGGCTCGGAACCATCATGACAATCATTAAATTTCAGAACAGTGATACCTTCATCTTTGGCAAGTTTATTAATTTTAGCGAGTGTCGGGCGGATTTCATCTGCATTAGGAACAGGCAAAGCTCCACCATCAAAGAAATCACCAAGAGTGTCCACATCCACAAATACACGAGTCGTCATAAACATCTCCTTTTTAGAATTTGGATGTTATTCTATTGTATCGAAATATTTTCTTACTATTCCTACTGCTTTTATCCAAAGGATTTTACTATCAATTGATTTGGAGTTTTTCATTTCGTTATTAATATAATAAATGACATGTTCAAAGTCAATGGTTTCTTTTAATATTTTTTCAAGGAGGTTTTTTAAATTTCGAGATACATTTTTATTTTTGAGGGATGTGGCTTCCATTTGAACTTCAGTTAGTTCCTTTATCATATTTAAACAATTCTGCTTCTTCTGCTTCTGATTCATAAAAATGGTTTACCTCTTGGGTGAATGTTATTTACTTTTAACATCTTTGTTATGACATTTATCACAAAGAGTTCTCAACCAACCACCCTTTCTAAGTTCACCAGGTTGACCACAGAGATCACAAGTTATGGATGACTCAATTTCAGCTTGCATGATCAATTCATCAATCTCTTTAGAAGAACAACCATCAGTATAAAAACGAAGAGTGCCAAATTTTTCTTTTATGTCAACGACTTCAATATCTAAATTTTCACTGATTTTATTAATATCCTCAATTAACTTTTGGACAATAGGAATCCATCCATCATTTATATACCATCTTTTTGTATCTGGAAACCTTATCATAAATCACAAAACTCCAATTTTATTTTCAGTAATCTCATAATCAATACTCTTGTTTATCCAGATAACTAAACCACCATTGACGAGCAACACTTGAAATGAATCCATTGACTTTCTTAGGATCAATTTGATTCTCTACAATTGTATCTTGCTCTTCTTTAATTATATCAGTAACAATCCAACGAAGGAATTCCCCAGTTGAAGTCATATCAATTGGTTTATTCAATTCTTTAAGTTTATCAACTCCTTGATTCAATCTACTCTCAGTGACTGCATACGATGCAAATTCTTTCAACCCTTTGATCTGTTCAACATCCACAGATACTAACTTCTTTATCTTACTGCTCTGGTGTTTTTCACCTTTGACTTTGAAGATGTATCGTTTCGTGTCATCTGTGTATTCCCATACGATACCTTCTCCGACGCCTTCTACACCGAAGTGTTTACCAACAGGGCATTGAGCTTCGACTGCAGTTGTAAAATCAACCAATGTGTTGTTGACATCTTCGGGGTTGTTGAAGTCTATATCCAAGTGATAATGTTCGAACTGACGAATGTTATAAATATTTTCTTCGTTGTTATGGATATGTAAATACTTCCCAAGGTCCTGATATACATTGTCAATTCTCACAGCGAAGATAACAAACATCTTTGGAAGTTTACTGATAGCTACACCTGCCTGTATTCCCTGACCACACCATTCTCCGTATATGGCACAATGATCGTCGAATTCAATACCATCGAATAATTGTTGATAATTCTTTTTTGACAAGTTTAACATGAAAGCGGAATTGTCATCACCCAAAGCAAGAACTCGTTCTCTACTTTGGAATTCATAATGACCATCTTTATACTTGACAATGGCTGCATTAGTGCCATGCAGTTTGACAGTGCCTATAAATTTTAAAGTAGGATATGGATTGACATGTCTAAAAATTGGTTGGTCATCTTCATCTTGACCTTGATAGTCATATGAACATTTTACAGATTTAATTACTGATCTGAATTGTCCAATGTCAGTGAATGATTTCATTTAAATCCTCCTATTTTATATCTGATAAATTATGAATTTCAATCCAATAAAATTGAGAAGAAACCTGATGATATGATTGATTCGGAAAGCTTGTATACGATAATTTAGTTTCAGCAGCATCAGTCAATATTACTATTTCTCCATAAGAAAAACAAGCTTGAATTCTATGCTGATGAATTCCATAATATATATCTTTGCCTTCATTTCTCTTTAAACGAATTTTATCACATAATTCTTTCCATTGTTTTTTAGTAATCATAAATTATCCAGAATTTCTTGATCTAAGTCTTTTAAGTATTCTTCATAGACTCTTCTTTTTGTAATTTCATTTCATTTGTGATTGCTGCCAACAAAGTAGATATGTCTACAAGAGCAGTATCCCAAACTATTACTCCACCACCAACTTCATCGGAATAATATGTTCTTCCACCGACTGTATTATCTTCCCAATATAATGAACAACCATTCGGTAAATCAATTCTATTAGTCATTTCAATCCCATCATGGTTTGTTATTTTTTCCAATTTTTGAACCTCTTCACAGCAATCCCCACAATACCACCTAACCTGACCATCAGAACATTTATAATAACTACCAGGCTCATCTTCCAACCCACATTTTTTACATATCATCTTCATCTCTCCATTTTTTTATATCTTCTTTTATTTCATCCCAAGAAACAGTATTCTTCTTTAATTCTTCGGGACTCATGTTTTTAATGTTATCAACCATTTCTTTAAGTTCATTTGCTCTTTCTTGGATTCCTTCCTCGTCATAATCAATAAAAGTCATTTCCCAAAGACAATGAGATGCAATATCTGCTATGGTAAGTTCAATATTATTTGCGGTTTCTTCATCAATCTCCATCGCGAGCCATTCATTCCAGGAATTAAATTCAAGAGCATATGTTGTTTCTGCGTTTAACCATTCCTCGCCCGCGTTTGTAAACATTTCAGCATCTTCAGTATTTTTATTGAGAGTTCCATTCTTCCCGTGAATATCATAATATTGTTCATTCATAAGGTCATCATCATTAGAATCTGAATCTTTTTCATTAATATAACGAAGACAAATTCTCATGTCGGACTTGGAAGGTTCCATTCCTTTAATCTTAAAGAAAACCTTTTCGTATCCACACATATTAATGTCGGACACTTCATAATTCTTTAAAAGAGCTTCCTTAACATCTTCCCATTTTAAATCCTCAAGTATTTCATGAAATTTCATTTGTTAAACCCCTCTAAAATTTTATCAGCTATTTCGAATTGACTCCATAAATGTCCAGTGAATCTTAATTTTTCTTCACCATTAATAAACACAATGCTTGTTGGCATTGTTGTCAATCTATATTTTTCTTTAATCTCAGTAGAATTTAAAATTCTAAAGTAAGAACCTTTAATTGAATCCTCACGATTCTCAATTATTTCTATTCCTTGACGAGCATAATTTAGAAACTTCTTACATGGAGCAGTATCCCAAGCAATGAATAGAACTATTTTTCCCTCAATTGGAAGTTGAGAAAGTTCAATAATATCAGTAATCACTATTTCAAATTCTCCAAATCAATGATTTATTTAATCATTTCCATAAATTGTTCTTCACTAAGAAGTGTCGTGCCATAATTTCTAGCCTTTTGTGCTTTGGAAGAAGTTGAATTTGGGTCAGCAATAACCAAATAGTCAGTATCTTTTCCCAAAGAATCTGGACATGAACCACCAACATTTTCAACCATCGACTGTGCTTCTTTCCTTTTTATATTTAGAGCACCAGTAAAAACAACTTTCTTTCCAGTAAACTGATTTGACTGATTTTGATTTGTCATTTTCTTTTTCTCCTTGATTGTTATACCAACACCAAAAAGTTCTTTAATAACATCTTGTTTTTTTACAATGCCTTTTATAATTGCATCAGCAGTAATATCACCAATTCCTTTTATATTCGAAAGTTCACTGACACTCGCCACTGAAATTTTCTCAAATGTATCATAACCATTTTCCTCAAGAAGTTCAGCAGTCTTATCACTAAAGTTAGGAATATTCAATCCTCCAATAAACTCCCCAAATGTAACTTCTTTTTTCACATTCAAAGTCTCAACGATCTTATTTGCTGAACTAGAACCAAATCCCTCAAGATCACAAATCATTTCTGGTTTAAGTTTATAAAGGTCTGCGGGGTTTTTAATTAGGTTAGCTTCATACAATCGTTCAACAGTTGCTGAAGCTATTCCTTTAAGATCGAGTTTTTTCAACCATTTATTAATAGTTCCTATTTCTCCACCAGAACAATTCTCATTCTCACAAGTAAGAAAAACATTAGAACGTTTTGTCTGTTGACCACACGATGGACATTCTGTTATAGCAATTAGCTTCTTTCCTCTTTCTGTGATAGAATCAATACTAAGATTTTTAACTATCTGAGGAATTACATCATTAGCTCTTTCTACAATTATTGTATCTCCAACATGGAAATCAAAGTTTTCAAACATTTCAAGATTGTGAACTGATGCTCTCTGAACTTTCACATCCATAATCTCAATTGACTCCATTATAATGACTGGAGTAATTCTTCCACTATTTCCTAATTGCCATACAACATCTTTAACAGTAGTCTTGACTTTTTTACTCGTAAACTTCCAAGCGATCATTCCTTTCCAATTCTCATTGAGCATCCCAAGTTCTTTAAGAAGATCAATTCTATTCGGTTCAATTACCAATCCATCAATTGCATGATCTATTTCAGAACGAATAATTTCCTCGTATTCATTGTAAACAATCTTAACAGTCTCGATATTTCCCACAAAATGTTTACAAGAATCAAGACCAATTTCATTCTCAATAAAATCATAGACTTCAGACTTTGTTTTGAAATCACCAGTCGCAAAATAGTATTGAACATACAAATATTCAGTGTATTTTCCATCTTCACCCTTTGCGATACCAGAAGCTCCATTTCTAACATTCTGATAAGGTTCCTCACCCCTGGATTCACAAAGAAAGTTAATTGCATTTAAATCATTATGTTTTAATGTAATTTCAGCACGGAGAGTTCCAGTATATGGAACAGGTAGTTCTTCTTTGACGTTCTGCATTCTGAGTACATTTTGTGTGATATCCTCACCAACTGTACCATCACCACGAGTTGTTGCACGTTTTAGTATACCTTCTACATAATCTACAGAAAGAGAAATACCATCTAATTTCTCAGATGTAATCATTTCCTCATCAATCAATCCAACAGAATCAACCCATTTCATAAATTCATCAACTGTTTTTACCTTATTACAAGACACCATCGGGATATTGTGCTGAACCTTTTTCCACTTGGTTTTGTCTGGAAGCGGTGATCCGATTGTTTTTAGAAATGGGTCATTCGGATAAAGTCTCGCAAACTCATCCTTCATTTCATCAAATTCTCTATCTGACATTATAGAAATTGATTTGTTATAATATGAATCACTTGCACTAATTAACTTTATTTTCATTTCATTGTAATTCATTTTCTAATCTCCTTCAACATAATTCAACGCCGTTTATTCCATCTTCATCATCAACTCTTACATCAATCTTGGTAATTTCATAGTCTTCATCGGTATAACCCCAATAGAATACCCTCATTTCTTTTTCTTTATTAGAAAGCTTTGACAGTACTTTAATCAATTCTTTAACTTTCATTTCATCGTCCAATCTATTTCATTGTGAGAAAAAACTGTTTTATAAACTGGTTTGATCTTTATGTTCATTTTATTTAAATCTTTATTATCTAAAAAATTCAACAGTTCTTCTATTGTTTTGAATTTATCACATTTGCTAACTGAATCAGACGTTTCTATTCTACAATAATTATCTTCTTTAAAAAAATCAAAAGAAACGAACCTTTGTAAATATCCATCTGTTGAGAAGATAAGTCTTCCCTCTGCATATTCCATACCGATATTTACTTTGAACTCTTTATTTGTTCCACCGACTTCAATTATACATCCTGCTTTAGTTCTGACAGGATACCAAATAAAACAATGACTATGATTATTACAAGTGTGTAAATATGCATTTTCTAAAGTTTCTAAATGTTCCAAATCTTTTATATGCACTTCATTATCCTTTTTTAATATACAAAATTTTCACGGAACCATTATTAATATTAACAATATAATATGTTACATAAAAAAAGTCAAGGTTTTTTTTCGTTTATGAATGTTTCTTTTCCATTTTCATCAATATAATGTAGAACCCTACCAGAAGTTGAACTTAACCAACCAAGTATTTGAATTGAATTTTTGTTATTAAAGGAATGAATTCCTGACTTTGAAGACGGCACGAAGACATTATTATGGCAGTTCGGACAAAGATAAACTCTATTCTTGATACTATCACATCCACCTAATTCTTTGGGGATTATATGGTGATAATGTATTGAATTTTTTTCTGATTGATAATCACATAAATTACATTTAAACAAAAGCAACCTCCTTTTTGCTCTTATTTATTATTTGTTCTTTTGATAATTTTTGTAGTAAAATTAAAAAACCATCGTTAAAAAAAAATATTTAACGATGGTTTTTAGTTTTATTCTTTCAGTAAATTTTTTGTTATTGAATCATAAGCTTAAGATGAGCAGAAATTTTATACATTAAATCTCTTTGATCTCTCGTCATATTATCCATTGCGTTATAATTCTTTAATATTAAATCAAACTGCTTTGAATCTTCTTCAGTGATTTCATTGAAATTACTAACTTCGTTAATATACTTTTTATATTCTTTCATAAATTTTTACCTTTAAATGTTACACTTCCATTAAATCAAAAGGTCTTTTGGTTGGTTGTGTTTTAGGCTTTGGTCTAACTGGAATTTCTTTATCACGTTCAACATTTTTCTTCTGAATAAAGTTTTTAAAACCTTGTTTAACATCATCAGTTTTATTTTTTACCTTATCACCAACATTATCCATAGATGGAATATTTTTCTTCACTATATCAATATTCTTTTCTACTTCTTTTGTTGCTTTATCCTTTACATCACTTCCGAATTCTTTGATTTTACCAACAGCATCATCAGTTTTATTTTTTACTTCATCGCCAACACTATCCATAGATGGAATATTTTTCTTCACTATATCAATATTCTTTTCTACTTCTTTTGTTGCTTTATCTTTCGCATCACTTCCCAATTCTTTGATTTTGTTAACAGCGTCACCGCTCTCTTTCTTAACAATTTCAACAACCTTTTCTGAATTTTCTTTTGCCTTTCTAAAAGCATCTTCAGCTTTATTCCCTGCAAATGTTCTATTCCCACCACCAGTTGCCATCAAAATGATTGCTGCTGCTATAAGAGCATTAGGCGTCTTCTTAGAAAATATATCAAGGAAACCTTCACTTAAATGAATTCCATTGAAAATTTCTTGCTCAAAAGAAATCTCTTTCTTATCAACCATATGCTTCACCAATTCAAAAGCAGTAAGAAAATCTTCCTTATTATTATCCATCCACTTTTTAAAAGATTCTGGATCAGATGCAACCTCAATCGCTTTCTTAAATGGTTCAGCAAACTTATCTTTAAATTTCTTCAAAGTACTTTTAGATTTCTTGATAAGTTCATCTGCTTTTAAAGCTTCTTCAATATACTCTTTATCATCAAGTTTTCCTGATTTGAATTCTGTAAAAGATTCAGTCTTCAAATCATATGAACCATCATTCTTATCAAGCTTATCGCTCTTTGATGTACCAGACATATATGATTTTGTTGGTTTTATATCCTTTGGTTCTTCATAAGTCTTTTCAAACTCATCGGATTTAACTGAACCAATATCATCATGAGATGTTACTTCTTGCTCAACCATCTTAGTCCAAGTGATTTTACCAACAATATTACCCTCTATGACTTCACCATTTTCTTCATTCTTCTTATCGGCGGTATCATCAATTAAATTATATTTCTTAACCTTCTTCTTGACAGCTTCTATAATTGAATTTATAGATTCAATATGAGAACCGTATGTATAAAAGCAATGAGGATTTCTTTCTTTAACCCATTGATCAACTGCTTCAGCAAATGCCTTAACAACCTTCGGGTCTCCATCACCGACACCAATACGATGTGATTTGATATTCTCAAATTCTAACATCCATTGCGCATTATCATCACAGTCACCTGCAATTGTATTAGCAAGAAAAGCATATTCATTTCCTTCTACTTTAAAGCGAGTCTCATACTTCCCTTTAAGAGAGTCAAATACTTGCTGAGCTTCTAATTTTTCACCAAGCTGTTTTAAAAATCCCATGTTAATCTCTCCTTACACATAGTAATTTGGTTCTATTTTAGTAGACTGTCTTTGAACATAATTTAAAATTCCACTCAAACCTTTTCTTAAATATTCCTCTTCAGAGAGTCCAAAATGATTTAAAATTTTCTCATCAAAAAATCTCTTTCCATTGTCAAGATTTCTAAATTCTAATGCTTTTGTAATAAGATCAATAACGAAACTAACCTCTTGAGTTACTTCTTCGGGTTCCATTGTATGATCATTAGACATTATCAATTCTTTAATTTCAGGATATTGATCTTTGATTATTGATTCAATAGTTTCTTCATCATCAAAGAACTCTTTTAAATATTCAATATATGACATTGGTTCCGCCTTAGTCAACTATTGATTGAAGAGTTCTAACGACTTCTCTAGGATCGACTCTCATTTCTCCAAGTACATGAATCATGAACTTAGCAAAGTCATTCGCATTAAGTTCTTTAATTTGTGACTTGAAGCTGACCAAATCACTTTCTACAAATGTGTTGTAGATAGTTTCAAACTTTTCTGACAAACTTTCATTATTAGTATATAATTCCACATCATCTTGACCAAGGAATCTGTCGTATCTATCTTTATTCATTTTTACTTCCTCCGAATTGATTAAATCATTTTTTAAATTTTTAACAAAACATCCAACATATTATTCTTCATTATCACTAATTAAAGGTTCTTTTTCAGTTTTTGATTTTAATTTGTAAACTTCTTTAGAAAGTTCTTCCATCTTTCTAATAGCTTTTCTCAAAGCAATTTCTGCTTCAAAAGCAACATCATTATCTGGTTGATCGCGAACTAAACTATCCATATATTGAGCAATCTTCTTAACAGATTCTAGATGATTTATGATTTCGTCAACACCAGCGTCATCATCATCCATTCCTCTTGCAACGTCACGACCACTTTCATCTTCGTCGTCAAATTCCTCACGAAGAATAAGTTTATCAATTTCACTAATAATTCCCATAATCACACACTCCTTAATAAGATTTAACACTTATAATATTATCTTCTATTGCTAACTTAACAATTTTTGTAATTTCTTCTCCATCAATTTTCTTTTCTCTATTCCAGTCATCAAGGCTTTTGTCTACTAAAGCGATAATAGTTTCAACAACATCTATTGAAATTTGAATATCATTTTTCTTAATGAATTCAGAAAGTTTATTTTCTTCCTTTTCATCCGACATCATGGGAACATTTCTAAGAACTGGTGACTTATTAATCACGTTACCTAACGTAGCATTATTAGAATCTTCTAATTGTTCCTTAAGAAATTGAGTGAATCTGCTCATTATCCTCCCATCCTTGTAAATTACATTATAATTCTTTAATGAATTTAGTAATCTCTTCAGTATTATTTATATCAATTCCATTATTTAAAATCCAATCTACAGTTGTATTTATAATTTTTCCAACTTCTGGACCACCTTTCAATCCTTTTAATTCCATTACCCAATGTCCATTGACAACTTTCTTAATGGCTTCAATTGCTTTTCTATCCTTAAACCTCTCTCTCAATTCAGCAATCTTATCAATGATTTTCTGCCAACCAACCTTATCAAACAAATGACCACGAGCCTTTACATCTGCTTCCGCGACTTTAACAAGTATATCAAAACCATCGTCATCCATCAATTCAGCAATTTTATAATTACTCATCTTTAATAAATCATGCATTTTCATATGATTAATTGCTGCAAATTGTATTGCTTTCTTGGTTTTCAAATCCATTGTTAATCTTTTTGCCAAGTCATCTATAATCTTATCTGCTTCTTGTGCATGACCGAAATATCTATGTATTCCTTCTGCATCAAGTTCATGAGTCACGCTTTTCCCAACATCGTGAAATAAGATGGACAAATTAATAAGTCTATCTTTAATTGGATTAGATTTTAATGCTTCAATAACATGAGCCAATACAGTATGCTTTCCATCTTTATCTTTTTCTAAATGGTGAACAGGAGAGTGTTCTAGTTCTGCCAACTTAGCAACTTCTGGTAGAATATATTTTAATAATCCGGTATCGTTTAATATTTCAATCGCTCTTGCGAACTGAGGCCCAGAACCCTCTGCCATTTTATTTAGTTCTTTATAAATTCGTTCTCTTGAGACTTTAGCAATTTCAGGCGCATTCTTCTTCATTGCATCAATTGTTTCTGGACTTATATTGAAATCAAAACGAGAAGCAAAACGTGCGGTGCGTAAAGTTCTCACTTGATCTTCTTTAAATCTCAAATCTGGATCACCAACAGTTGCAATAATTTTATTTTCTAAATCTTTAAGTCCATTAAAATGGTCTACAATATTTCCATCTTTATCAATACCTAATTGATTAATTGTTAAATCTCTACGAGAAGCATCATCCTTATATGATGTAACTAATTTTACTTTATCGGCACCTTTACCTTTAGTAATATCATCATAAGAATCTGAACGATAAGTTGCTATTTCATATTGATATCCTTTATATGGTACTACAGATACTCCCATAGATTTGTTCTTGCCAATATCAATAACTCTCCCAAAGACTTTTTCAACTTGATCAGGGGAAGCATTGGTCGTGATATCAATATCATTTCCAGGTCTACCCATTATCAAATCTCTGGCAAATCCACCGACAATAAGAGATTCATAACCAGAATCTTCTAACTTTTTCATAATGTCAAGAGCATATCTAAGCTCATCATTATCTTTAGTATATTTATTCCAGTCTATAGATTCTTTAAAATAATAATCATCAAATCTCATTATATGTTTCCTGTTTCATTAGGTTTACCAAGAATTTTATTAGAATATCTAAAAATAAGATTTGGATGTATTTCTGCTTGTGGAAAATATT
>Ga0210003_1003930_pt1 | contig 11894 bp, 10 predicted proteins | sample LantaG_FD_182804 | JGI IMG/M metagenome (GOLD analysis project Ga0210003, IMG submission 182804) | Deep subsurface microbial communities from Baltic Sea to uncover new lineages of life (NeLLi) - Landsort_02402 metaG (SPAdes) (version 2) | ecosystem: Environmental > Aquatic > Marine > Oceanic >...
GACACCGGTGTTGGCGGTTTCGCTGATAAGTACTACTGGAGTTCGTTTGAGCACACTGCTAACTGCTGCGCGTGGGGCCAGAATTTCGGCGATGGCACCCTGCTCATCGGCAATAAGTACTACCGCATCCTACGGGTTCGTGCTGTTCGGGCTTTTTAACTATTTAACCATTTCACTATTTAAGGGTTAAGAGGGCTTTGCCACCTCAACCCTTTTTTTAATAAATGGCGCTATATTACGATTTAAAAGTGTTTAAAGAATGTATATAAGTTGATCTTGAAGATATTCGAATATACCTAAGGATTTTTCAAGGGAATATAAATACACACTCGGTCAGGATATGAAGCGTGATGCGATAGTTCTGGTAAGAAGCATCTATCGGGCCCACAAAACAAAAAGCAAGACCGAATACCTTGAGACCTTTCTGGATGACTTTAAGATTCTAAAATTGAAAATGCGCTGATGTGTTGACCTGAAGATTCTGCCCATGAGAACCCAGGCCGAGCTTGCTTTCTCATGGATGGCATTGGCAAGCTATCTATCCATCTAATCAGTAAGGAAAGTAGCAGAGGGCTCAAGCCCCCTGCTACAGGATTTTTTATTGCTCTTTATTATAATCTGCCAGTCTTCACGCAAGGCGAAAGGGGAGCCCAAAAAAATCAAAAGGCAGAACTTCTTAATTAAGTTTTCTGCCTTTTTTTTATTTATAAATTATTTTTCTAAAAAAAGAAGGATTTTTAATAAGTTATATAGTATATATAAAGTAATGACTAAAAAAAAATTAATAAGCATATTTTTTATCTAAGCAGAATATCTATAATAATATTATACTAAAATAAAAAGCTATATTATCTAAGATTTATTATAAGATTAGCATTCTTTCATTATCCCAAGAGACCCACTAAGTAACACATCCTAACTATACTAACCATCCAAGCATCAATCTTCTATCATTACACAACCTAAAATTAAATATTTAATTCTGGATGAAGGTAACAGGAGAGACCTTTTCTTTCCATCATAAAAGAAAAGGAGCCGAAGAGGCAAGATGCCACAAGCATCCAAACTTTCAGGCAAAGGGACCGTTACCGGACAGAACTCTGGAGAGCTTTATACCAAAAAGCACCGACGGGGCAATTCCTAATTTTTAGGAAAACCCATACAGAGTTTACTTTAAAGAACTATTTCCTAATTACATAGGAAGAATCTTTCAGGCAAAAGGACAGAGTAAGAGAGTAATATCAATATTCTCTTACTCTGTCCTTTTTAATTTCTTATTCTAAAATACTTTTAAGATTAAAAAGGGAATGCTTCTTTGTCTTATTTTAATTAGCATTTATCATATTTTTAGAAATTATAGTAAGCCAAATGTGAAGCCCTGACCCAGTTATTCTTTTAGAAATATTACCAAAAGACATGGGAATCTCTATCCAAACTGAAGGGATAAAAGATGAAATTTGAAAATTCTTCAGAAATTAAGATTATTCCGATAGAATTAAAAATAGATTTCCCTAGTGATCACCTCTGTATGATAATAGCACAGCCATTTCTAAAACTTCAGACAACAAGTAATGGCTTTAAGATTGACAGAAGTATTTTAGAAATGCACAAGAGAACAATTCTATCTACACTCGAATTATCATGCAATCCACCGTTTGGAAATTCCTTATATAACACGAATTTTATAGTATTCCCAGAACTTTCCTTGCCATGCGATATGATATCTACAATAAAGGATAAAATGTTACAGGATTCTTGGAAAGGCAACTCTATACTTATAGGAGGATTAGAAGGTATTAGTGTAGAAAAATATCTAGAAATTGTTCAAAAATCTGATAATCCGGTAGAATCAAATTATGAATTATTGGGAATGGCTAACTATGTGAATTGCGCGGTTGTGTTTATAAAGGGTACCCATCCCAATGGTGTAAAGATGTATGTACAACCAAAAATAAAATCGAGTAGGTGGGAACAGGCAATAGGAATGCAAGAAGGTAGACACCTATTTATCTTCAACTCTTCAAAACTGAATTTCTTTTGTTTAACATGTTTTGATGCAATTTCTACTGATTTAAAATTCAAGTTACTTGCTTCGGAGATTATAGGAAATCTAAAGGAAATGGCCGAAAAAGGAAAAATCCCTAACGTGCTTGATATGGTGTTTGTATTAATGCATAACGAGAAGCCTGATTTCAGAGATTTTCAGGAGAGTGCCTATCAAATTTTAAATGGCGGAGGTAGAGAATTAAGGTGCGACCATGGTAGTGTTGTTTTTGTAAATACTGCAAATAGTAAACATGGTAGTTCGACTAAATTCGGGAAAAGTGCATTTTATTTTAGAAGAGAAGCATGGTATATTCCACCTACAAAAGAATATCCTCCTCCAGAAACCTATTGCATGGAAAAAACGGAATGTGAGTGCCAAAGAGCGAGATTTAGGGAGAATGGACCTTCTTTGCATTCTTTTTCTTATTTTCCTTATGTATCTGTGCCACATCTACAAGGAAGCAAATGGTACCCTTTTGGAGACGTCGCCTATTACAGTATAACCTCTGATGGCACATTATCATTACCTCAATCTGTCCCAGCGATTAAAAAATTTGTAATAGATAATTTGCCACCAAACTTGTTTGTCAACGATAACCGCTGGCATGCTCCTAATGATGTTAATCTTGCATATGAAATGAAACAAAAATACCTCGAAACAAGAAAAAACCTTATGAATGTAAGAATAGAAAGAATGAAAAAACTTACCGATCTTCTTTTGCTTTGTTGCTATCCTGAAGATAATCGAGTAGAAAATCCTGATTATTGGGAAATGCAAAAAGAAGGTGAAGCTATCAAGGAGCTGGCATCGACCTTTTCAATACTGGCTTTAATTGGTAACATAATTTTTGACCTACCTTCTAAAGAACTTACTGGGCTCTTAATGCAAAGATTTTATATAGTAGTTATTGATGGCAAGGGAGACAAGACATCAACTTATTTACAAGAAAAGTATAGAAAATATATAGAAACAAATAAATATATAAATAGGGATATAGAAAAGAACATCTTGATGATCTTATGTCGTCATCGGGGAGAACAACCCCGCAATGGAATTGCGGAAGAGATAGTGGGTTTCACGTTGATTTCAAAATCTGAAGATTCAACCATGCCACAAGAGCTCCAAGATGCAAATAAATTTACCTTGGTTACTGGAGGGAGAGTATTCTGGCATAGCCGGGAGTCCTTACATGGAGTTCTTGAGAAAAATAGTTTAAATAAAGCAAGAATAAAATTGGAGGAAAAACTTGAACCACTTACAAATTAAAGATAGAGTGAAAGAAATAATATTATCCAAAGGCTTTGAACTTATCCCAGGGATATCAGTGCAAAGATGTGATTTTGCTGTTAGACATTCTGAATTTTTATTAAATGGATTTTTTAAAATATTTACTACAGGTAAGGATTTGACTAAGCACTGGTTAGAAGTTCAAGAAGAAGTTAAAGAGAATTTAGAGTTACATACTGAGATTCTAAATCATTATAATACATATCTTGTTTTTTTGTTACCGACTGAAGAACTTCCTATAAATAGAGAATTACAACCCATTATTTCCGATGAATATATATGTCGAAAGTTAATTGTCCCAATTGAAGGCAAAAATATCCAGAAATGTTTAGCTCGATTGCCGTTCTTTCCTTTTGAGATTCCTGAGTTGCCAAAGGAAGCAATATCTAAAAATGTAATAAAGGCATTGGTCGATAGTGATTTTCCCTACGAGCTAATATCAGATCTTGCAGGACGGGTATCGAAGAGAACTATTTTGCAAAAGCTCAAAGATAGTCTTTACAAACATGAAATGCTTAAGCTCCAAAAAGTCAATAAAATATCTCTTCCAGCTGACCATCCTGCTTATCCGATAAGAATAAAGAACATATCTATAAGAAACTTTAGAGGAATTGGTAAGAAACTCGATTTAGACATAGATGCTGACATTGCGATTATTTACGGTCCAAACGGAACTGGAAAAACATCAATAATTGATGCGATAGAATGGACTATTACGGGAGAGGTGGAGAGACTATGGGGAAGAAATTATGATAAACCAGTGAATGCAAATGAATCTCTGGTTAATCTATTTTCGAAAGAAAAACCTGCAGAAACACAAGTAGAGTTTAGTAAGAATGGTAATTCTATTTTAGAAAAGAGATACGTAGATCTTTTTAAAAGTAGGCGATCTTACGCCACAATCAATAACAAAAGGGCAAACGATAAGACAATGATAAGAAAAATTGTGGGTATGCAGGTTCCTCAGGAGGATGTTCGCAGGTTGAGAAGAATTTTTTTGCGATCTCATTTTTTAGGGCAGAATACTATTTTAGAATTCATAACGCAAAAGCCTGAGATTAGATATGATGCATTTTCACGTATGGTAGGTACTCAAGACTACATTTTATTTAATGAAAAAGTTAATTCAGTAATTAAGGTTTCAGAAAAGGAAATGGAAACGAATTTAAAACAAAGGAATGAATTTAATGAGGAAATCAAGAGTATATCTGTTCAAATTAATAGAAAGAAACAAACCCTTAAAGAAATAAAGAGAGGTATCAAGGAGGAACTCTCGACTAAACTGCTCATAAAGAATATACAGATAATGTTACAGAAACTGAATATAGAAGTACCAGAATTTTTATTTCAAAGAAAAAAAGGACTTCCTGAGATTGAAGAATTAGGCAAAATGATAGAGATAATTTCACCATACCCACCGAGATCAAGCAAAAAGATAAACACTCTGAGCAACTTAATAATTGAAGCGAAAAGCCAAGAAACTAGAGTTCAAGAAATTGAAAAAGTAATGTCTAATATGAACGAATTCACCAGAAAAACAAAAGAACTTCAGAAATTATACAGCAGTAAGGAATCTATTTTAAAGATTTTCCAAAATGAATTAAATAAAGATTTGAGACAAAAAGTAAACTATGACAAGCAGATTGTTAACACTAAATGGCTCGTAGAAATATTACCAAAATATCGTAGAACGCAAGAATCTTTGTCAGAAGAGCGTAAACATATAAAGGAATTGTCAAAAGAGAGAGAATCAATTCAGACGAAAGCTAAAGCATATAAAGAAAAATTATCTGAACCCGAGAAGAATTTACAGAAGTTTCAAAAAGAAATCGAAGATATTAACGTGTCTGTAGGATATCTATTACAAATAAAAGAACACTTGCCGGCTTGGAAGGAAAACTTTGGAAAAATCTCTCAGATCATGGACTTTATACGACAGTTGAATAAAGAAACCAATCAGTTACAGCAAAAGAAAGTAGAACTCGAGAAAGTACTAAAACATACTACTGATATGCTTAGGTCAATAGAATCCAATCTTGATACAAAAAAAGAAAAGCAAAACCGGATACTTCAACTTATCACTAAACTAAAAGAGTATTTGGATTCTCCTGAGTGTCCGTTTTGTGGTCATAACTGGGAGAAAGTCGAGGACTTGAATAAACAAGTGGAAAAAAGGTTATTACATTTGGCATCTATTCTCCATGATCTCGGGCATTATAGTCTTGGAAAAGTAGAGGATTTTAAACCCATGTTAAAATCTCTAGTAGATCTTGTATCTAAGCATGAAACTCTCTTGAAAAAGATAAATCAAATTAGAAGGCAAATTAAAATACTAATTGAAGATATCGAGTTGAATCTGAAAAAAGCTCAACAACTTGAAAGAGAAAAAGTTGAATTAAACAAAAAAGTTGAAGATTGGAAGAATACGATAACATATTTAAAGAACAAACACCCAGAACTTGAAGTTCAAATAGTTCCTGATCAAACTCAAATATTAACGCTTTTACAAGGCTATCAAACCCAGTTGGATGCTATCAATGCAAATCAGGAAAAGGCAAAAAAGAAAGCGAATAACTTGGATAAGGAAGTTAAAAGTATTAAGAGTATGCGAAAAAATATAGAAGAACAAATAGTTTCACACCAAAATAAAGAGAGCTATTACATAGAGACTTTAGCGCAAATAAATGAAGAGATAATCGAAAGAGAAGTGACAAGTTTGGCGAATCAGGATGTGAGTATTTTACGTATCTCTATAGAGAAACTATTTCGCGAAATAGAGGTAATGAGGAAGGAAATAGACAAGAGGCAATCTATATGTGAAAAAAATGAAGCTGAATTATTGAATATGGAAAACAATTTAAAGAAATTAAGTGAAAAAAGTAGTTCGCTCGGTGAACGCCTTAGAGAACTTAAAGATTCATCAGAAACTTTTAAAACTAACTTGCTGAAGGAAAAAATTTCGTCAAGCAAAAAACTGCAAGAAATTATAAACGAAATAGAAAATAAGAAGGGAAGAGAGATTAGGTATTTTCAAAAATGTGAGCATCTGCTAGTATTATCTGAGCAATTAAAGTCAACAGTAACTTTCTCCCAAATAAAGCAGGAGATAAATATGTTAAAAGAAGGAAAAATAAAAAAAGATAAGATTTTTAATGATATTACAGAAGTTTATCAGAATTTATCGAAGTGGATTACTAGCTTAAAGAAATTGAAAAAACTTTCCGAGTACAAACGCAAAGAACAAGAAAAACGTCATTTCAAAATGTATAGCCCCGCTGCAAATCTGGTATATGCTCGATTAAATGCACATCCTCTTTTTAACCAAATAATATTAAAAGTGGGTGAAAATGAATTAAAAGTACTTGCTCAATCATCGAAAAGTGATCAGTCGACATCTGAAAAAACAAATCAAATTTCACCGAGACAATTTTTTAGTGAGGCGCAGTTAAATATAGCAGCTCTCAGTATATTCTTAGCTACTGCTTTGCATCAAAAATGGTCTGCATTTAACACCATAATAATTGACGATCCTATTCAAAATATGGATGATTTTAATGTATATGCTTTCTTAGATTTGATTCGTGGATTGATCATGAATGGACGACACCAGTTTATTCTAACTACCTGCAATCGTGACCTATACAAACTTATGCTTGTTAAATTTAGAGATTTAAATAAGGTAAATCGAAATCGATTTAAGGCATATCGCCTCAAAGGCATCTATGCAGAAGGACCTGAATTGATAAAAGATTGCTGAATGTTTAGCTATGGTTAAGAGGAAAAATGATTAATAATACTAGATTGTCAATAATAAAGATTTGTCCCTAGTAGTCTCTATAATTTTTTTTATATATTTTGAATATCTAGTTCTTAGAAGACATTAGGTGATGTAAAATGTCAGAAAATAAAAATTATTCTGAGCTATATAAAAAAATGTTAAGATCGCATGGATCTTCTTATTTGTCATTAATGAGTATAGTTCAGGGTGTGGCATTTGGCTTTCTTGCCTTACAAGTATATCAAAATTTTAGAAATTATGGACTCGTAGCTTGGATCTTAACAATTACTACGTTTTTACTTATAATATTAACCTGGAACGAATATATTATTGGAATTACTATTTTTAAGTGGGTACCAAATTTGATTGATGCATCCATACCGTTCCTTTTTTCTACTTCAGAAATCTGGTTAGCTGCAACAATAAAAGAAAAATATCAAGAGTGGTATTTAGCTTTTTTTATTTTTTGTATTGTTGCCTTAATTGCTTTCTGTAATATGTAGTATAGAGCACAAAAGAGTAGTTCAGAAAATGAAGAAGCGCTTTTTATTATTAAAGATTTAAAATTTATTAGCTGTTTTCTCCCGATTATTTATGCTTGTATAATATTATGTGTTAGGTGCTATGGACAATGTTGGAAGTGGTCCCCTCACTTTCTTTTACCAATATTTATTGCGGTTTGGGTCTATCGCACAGTAGTGTACTTTAAAAAATTAATAAAATGTACAGAAAAAAACGGAAATCTTAGGTAAGACAAAGGAACATTTCGCTTGACTTATCTAATTTTATCTTTCTTTATGAACAAGGGAGATTAATATTGATAAACCAAAGTTTAAAAAGCAATATAGGAAATAACTATATTATACTTAGAAGGACTATCAGAAGTAGAATCTTTAAAATAAATAGGATAAAGTATTTATTAAATTCAATTAATCCATAGCGCTAACTTAATTAAAGAAATATACAACGAAACTGGTGCATGCATCAGAGAACAGAGTAGAGGATTAGGCACATAAATGAGCATTATAGGAAAATCTTTTAAAATATGACAAACGAAATGCCCCCTGTCTTTGAATATTTTCGAAACCTAAGAAAGGAAACCTAACGAAGCACTTTACTTTTACTTAGCTCAAACTATTGAGCATTTTACGGTACACGAGTTCTATCGTTAGGCGAAGTAGGATAAATGGAGATATTTGATTTTCTTAAATATTTACACAACGAATGTATCCGTCTTTCGCTGCCCATCTCTTTTGATAAAAAACATCTCAGGCACTTATATTTGGTCTGCCTTTACGGTACTCTGATTGAATTGGTAGGTAGCCTAATTGTGCTAATAGAGAGTAAACGCAAACGTGGAGTTCCTGTAATTTTTCGATCACTTTTAGAGGCTTATATAGATTTAATAAATCTGCATGAAAAGGCGGAATATGGCTATAACATGGATGCTAGTAATCACGAGCAGTGGATTAAAGTGTTGAAAGAAGCAAAGTATAAACCCAGCAATCAATATCTTAAAGATATTTCAAAGATAAATAATTTAGATGAGCAAATTCAAGAGCATGAAAAAGAACTCGCGAATCTAAAGAAGAGAGGATACAGCTCATTAAATATTTTTCAGCGATTTGAAAGAGCTGGTATGGAAGACGAATACCGTTCTTTGTATAATTCTTTAAGTAATGACGCTCATAGCAATATACGTGCTCTTATAAATCATCATTTAGAAATACACGAAAATGACTTTAATGTAGTCTATTATAAAGATGAGCCTTTAAAGGAATTTCTTGTATATATCGATTCAGCTGTCGGACCTCTAATAAATGCTTCACTAAAAATTCATAGTTATTTTAAGACAGGTTCAATTGCTGAGATTGAAAAAATGGCTAAAAGGGTAAATGAGATAAGAAATCGATATAAATTTTAATATAGTTAAATCTTTAAGATTATCTTTTGAAAACACTTTTTATTGCATTTAGAATAAATAGATACATCCCATTTTCTTAGACAATCAATATTGTACTTTTAAATTAGATAAGTAGGGAAGGGGTGCCAAGTCAATAATTCGATAACTTTTAGCGGAAGAGGGCCAAGAAGCTCTATGTTTCTTACAGGGTGAAAGTCCCTGCTGGGTAAGGTCTAGCCAACCACCCATATCGAGTGTTGCATCGAAATTGGTAACCATAACAAATAGAGGAAGGGGCTGACAGAATACGTAGCCTGTAAAGGAAACATTTGCCGGGCAAGTAGGACTGGAGGAACAAATGTAAACCTCACTGCAGGGAATAGCAAAGAAGGCAATACTAATCTGTCTTTTACGGAAGCGAGTATCTCTGAAGAGCCCAGTGCGGTAGTTCCGCACGCTGGGATCTGTGCGGGGGCAGTCGGGTAACTGGCTGTCCTACCGTGACAGCCTTTAGAGTCTGAGGAGTTTCTTAACCGGATGGTTGAGGCTTTAGGTATTTCTATAAATAGATGTCCTAAAGAAGACCTCATAAAATGAAAAGCTAAACCATAGAAAAAATAGGATGTGTTATCCCTATTTTAATTAAAAAAATTGAGGGGGAAGAGGAAAAGTGATATTGCAAGACCGACCCCATAATAATGATCTCCCCTAAAAAAATATGGTTATTTAATTTTTGAGATGATCAATAAAAAGAAGAAAGCAATAAGATTGCGGGGCAAATAAATTTATTATTAAAGCAAGATGATCAAAGATAATAGGGGATAAGTAGGGAGGGGAGTAGTGAAAAATTTTAAAGATTTTATATTGAAAGGATTAATTATAATAGCGATTGTAGGTTTTATTTATTTAATTATGCCAAAATATCAAGTACACACCGTTAAGGTTGATGAAGATTATGTAGCTATTACAAAAATTAACACCATTACAGGGGAAGTTAGCACTAATTTCAAGAAAAATATTTGGAAGAGGTTTGAATAATTTTATCCAATCACTTTTAACCGATGCGATCATAGCTATAATATCAGGTCTTATTTATCTGATAATTAGAATAATAGAATAGTTGAAAAAAAAGAATGTCCAAAAGAAGGTTTATCGGAGCGGATAAGATTATTGCGTTATTAAAATCTGTGGAATATATTGAGAGGGAATATAAGAAGTGATATTTCAAGACCTGACCCTTTAAGATTTAGAAAGGAGGAAATAAAATGAGCGATGCAGTTAAAAAAAGAATGGAGGAACTTAAGGAACAGGAAAAATTGACTGATTTTCAACACACACAATTATTATGCTTAAATACCATAATGGATAGTTTAGTCAGTATAGCTGATAGCCTTAAAACTATTAACCAGAGTCTAAGAAATATAGTAGCGAAGTAATTAAGATATTCATGAACAATTAGTACAAACCATACAAACATTACAAGTATATAGTAGGTGGAATTAATGAAAAATAATATAAAATTAATTCTAATCGTATTATTAATCTTGTTTACGATCTATGTTTGGCCAACTCCTTATAGGTATATGCCTGATTATCTTGGTGGTAAGCAACCGTTTAGAATACACAGAATAACAGGGACAGGTGAAATCTGGAGGTGGGATACAGGTTGGAGATCAATAAAGTAATATTTAAATTAAGGAGGTTTAATTATGGATAATAATAAAATAAATGAAAAATTTAAATCTGGAGAAACAGTCAAGCTCATTTCAGGCGGACCTATTATGACAGTTAAAAAGCATGATTATGCAGGCGTTGAATGCCAATGGTTTGCCGGGAAAAAACTTGAATCTGGTTATTTCTCACCTGATTCCCTAATTAGGGTTAGTGCAGATGAAAAAGAAAAATAATTCGATGAATAAAGCTTCTGATGTAGCCAAGTGGATGCTTGATCAAATAAATAAAAAGCGTGAACTTTACCAAAACGAAGTTGTGTATTTGATAGAAGATAAATTCGGATCTCAATTCGTATATGAAAATCGAAATGGTAATTTAGCAATCAATCGTGAAGTCCTTAAAGAGTTCCGGAAACTAACTGAAAAAACTGTTGTATGGACCCGCATTGAATTTTGCTGGAGAATTAGAAGTGCTGATGATCCGAAAATAGGTAGACTTGTGAAATAACAACTAAATTACTATTTTTTATAGTAAATATTATACTAAAAACTTATAGGCTTTCAGAAAACTCGCTCTTTAAAAATTAAATATTATGAAGGAAAGATTTTACAAAGCGAATCTTATCTTTGTTACCTGTCTTAGCAGCAGTCAAGGCTATAAGAAGGACGGTAATGTGGGCGATAGTACAGTGATTAGAAACAGCCTGAAGTCCTCTGACACTCGGATTTTGCATACAAAGGTCAAGTAACCTGGAAAATATCCTTTCACACCCACTGCGGAGGTTGTAAATCTTCTTAAATTCCGGAGTGCCATAAGCAATCTGTTTGCGGATATCCTCGCTAACTACCTGAGTATAGGCAAAACAGCCTGTGCCTTTTACAAACTGGGGATGCATCCAGGGACAGAAGGGATGTTCTTTTCTAAACTTTTTAGAATGGATAATAGGACAAACAAACTTGACTCTGGTTCTGTTTCCTTCTTTGTACTTACCCCAGTATAACATCTCGAAGCCGGCTAGGCAGATGCGGTTACCGCTTGAGGAAACTTTAAGATCTTTTTCTCTTCTTAGATTTCGAGCAATATAGGGCTTAGCCTTAAGGTCATTGATAATAAAAGAAAGGACCTTTGCCGAATCAAGGCCAGCATCGGCGATTACCGCACAGATACCAAGGCCGAATCTATCTTTAGCCAATTCAAGCTGAGGG
>Ga0210003_1003931_pt1 | contig 11891 bp, 13 predicted proteins | sample LantaG_FD_182804 | JGI IMG/M metagenome (GOLD analysis project Ga0210003, IMG submission 182804) | Deep subsurface microbial communities from Baltic Sea to uncover new lineages of life (NeLLi) - Landsort_02402 metaG (SPAdes) (version 2) | ecosystem: Environmental > Aquatic > Marine > Oceanic >...
TAATTGCGGGTGTTAGTTTTTCAAGTAAATTAATTATGAATCCATCAGCCGCAGATGATGCCTCATCTAAAGAACCTTTTAATGAATCTCGCATTACATCCGCAAATTCTTTTGCCGTTCCTTCAGCGTTTACCAATTCTGTGTTTAGATTAGAAACATCGTCAACTCCCGATGCAATAGTGGCGAAAGCCGTCACCGACCTTTGGTCGGTTAGGGCTAACATTTCTTCAACATCAACACCACTATCAAATAAATCTTTTAATGCGGGTAATAATGTGTCGACAGAATTAACACCTTCACCTAATTCTTGAGATAGTGCAGAATTGGAATCTGCAAGTTTTAAAAATATATTTTTAAGTGATGTTCCCGCAACTGATGCCTCCAACCCCGCATCTGTTAATGCACCTAATAATGCCGTTGTTCCCTCTAAACTAAAACCAACTTGTTTTGCTATTGCTCCAACCTTTGGAAATGAAACCGAAAACTTTTGTAAATCCAGGGCAGAACTAGAAAACGCTTTTGCTAAAACATCCGTTACCCTACCCGTTTCCGATGCTTCTAATTTAAAGGATTTTAAAACCACACCAACTTGTGTTGCCGTTTCATCTAAATCATCCCCAAATGCAAAGGCTAAATCCAACGTTGCCGCAGTCATTGCCTCAATTTCGGTTGGGTCAAATCCTAATTTTGCAAGGGATTTTTGTAACCCAGCCACTTCACCCGCAGTAAATGCAGTTGTTGCACCAAGTTCTTTTGCGCTATCACTTAAAATCAAAAGTTCATCTGAAGTTGCGCCACTAATCACACCCACTTGTTTCATTTGAAATTCAAACTCCACAAACGTGCCTAACACCCTTTGAAATGCTTTGAATGCAATAATTGCAGCCCCCACCGTTGTAGCAACACCCGCAATTGCTTGTTTATAGTTTCCCACATTCCGTTGATTTCTGCCCATTTGCGCATCCATCTTTTTTAATGTGTCGGTGTTCGTTTTGATTTTATTACTTAGGTTGTCAAACTCCTTTCTGTTTTTACCTAATGGGTCAGATAATTTTCTGAGAGATGCAGACAATGCAGCATTCTGTTTTGTTAGCGAATCATATGATTTAGATGTGTCACCCGCAGCCTTTGCATTTTTAATTAAATCGGTTTTGCTTTTGTTTAATTCACCACGCAACCCTTTTAACTTCGTTTCCGCAGTTATGATTTTGGCGTTAAACTTTTCTTGGTCAGCACCCGCAGCCTTCGCCCCTTTTTTTAGTTCTTTTAATTCTTTTGAGGTTGAATCAATTGCCGTTTTTAATTTCACCATCGAATCCGTACCCTCAACCCGAATGTTTAAAATTGTGTCTATTGTTGCCATTTTTCTTTAAATTATGCCTTCGTCATTATGTGTTACCCTAGTGTAAAACAACTTTATTTGTTGACCATATAAATTTTGTGCGCTTTGGGGAACGCCCGTTATAACCTCCCGTATTTCTCCCGTTGTTGCATCTTCATAATAAATCACACCGCCACCACCTTCACGAAATATACCATCCGATTTAATAGCAAATGCGGTTCTTCCGTTTGTTGTCATTTCTATTGCGGACAATGATTTTGTATTATTCCCATCACCAATGACAATTTGGTTTGAATTTCTGTTTATGATATTATTTCCAATTGAAATTGAACCAACATTGATGTTGTTATTGTTTCCGATATTTCCCGAATTTCCTAAATTCCCACCAATTGGTGCGCGTGTTCCCGCATCAAAATAACTCGTGGCGGTTTTTTGTCCAGTTGGTAGTGTTGCCGTGTTTTGTTTATTTGGCAATGAGGATGATTGTGTGCCTTTTGAAAGTATTGGAATTTTTGTTGTGTCGTAAATGCCCAAATTGTTTTGCATCAAATTTGGCGGTAACTTAATAACTCCGCTATTCACTAACTCAAAATCAAAATCTGACCATTGCGGTGTGTCATTTTTTCCATTGCCTTCAGATAAATATGGAAAATCACTTTCTAACGGTCTAGTGTTATGATATTCAAAAAGTTCAACGCTAGTTAATTGATTCGCCCCCGCTTTGTAATCGGTGATTTTATTTAGAATCCAATATGTATCCGATTGCGAAGATTTCAAATGAATTAATTTCTTAAAATCTAAATTTGCAATGTCTTTTGGCGTTAGCTTAAAAAATGCCTTTTTAATAATCGGTCTTTTAATTAATGTTAGAATATTAAATTCCCAAAACATTTTGTACAACCCACTTGTTTGTGCATATGGCGGTGCGGTTGATACGGAATTTATATCTGAATTTTCAAAGTACAATGATGGGTTATTATATGTTATCGAATTAATAACTAATGAACCGCCCAATGTACCATCCTGGTCACAATAAACACCCGCAAACGGATACGTTGTTAAACTTTCAACTGCATCGGTATTGTTATTATAACCCCAACGCCACGTGTTAGCCGCATCAATTCCATCGGCTTGGTTCAACGGTTGTAATCCAAACCACGTTAAAATTCTAGGGTTGTAATCTGTTGTTTTTTCGGGCAATGCCGCATTGCTAGATGCGTTCCAAATTGTGGAATATTCCGAATGAATGACTGGCACAAATGGTTGTTTATATGCGCTTGAATTATCGGCAATTGTGTTATCATAAAACATATATGATGGCGAATAAAAATCACTTCCAATTCTTTGTTCTTCATTGGTAAATAATTCCCCTAGATTTAAACTATGAGAACCCAACTCACAATTTTGCCCCCTTCTTCTATTTCGTTCTTCAACAAATACATCATTCGAATCATTTTCATAGGTGAAACATAAATTACGTTTTAACGCATCATAAATGTATTCGTTTGTTTGCGCTTGTGAATGGTCTAGTTTTTTTGTCCAATCAATTGCATTTGATACCGTATCAAAAAACATATCACGCGGTTCAACCCTTATTGTTTTGCTAACTTCGTCAGATGCCCACATTAAATTGAACATTCCCGTTAAACCATTCACCCAATCCAATTGTGATGTGTCACACGGCAACAAACTAGCCAAATCAATCGAACCGCCTTCAATTAAACTTGGCGTTAGATTACCACTAAATTTTTGTTGATTACATCGGTATTTCATTTGTGTTAAACCAATCACATTGTTTTCCATATAGAAATTAGTTTCTTCCCTCAAACGAATTTCACAAGTTACTTCGCTATACATATAAACTTTATCGTTAGCGTTTAGAATATCAATTTGAACCCCCGAAAAACCCAATGTTGAAACTAAATTTGTTGCACCTAACGGGTAAGCATCACAAAAGAAATGGTTGAAATCGGGATTGGAATTGTTCAATTTCCTTTCGCTATTTGTTGCCACGATGTGATGCCTTCCCGTTGTTGCTTTATAGTGTACTAAATAAACGTTAAAAACATATGTTGTTCCCTTGTTGTCAATTTCATAAGAACCATCCGCATTGCTGCCGCCATATGAACATTGAACCCCAACACCACCGTTTCCCGTTCCCCGTGTTACATTATTTGTCGAACCATCATAAGCGTAAACGGGATTTGTTAATTCATATGAATTATCCATTTCCAATTGCATTGATGCGTTGAACTCATATGTTCCAAGATATGAAGTTTCAAATGTTGATGTGCTAGGATAAAGTTGTTGTGTGTTTGTGCCGTTAAAAATATCACACGCAACACAAGTAAAATCTAGCCCAACATATTCGTCACCTGGATTACACGGACTATCAATTAACCACGTTGTTCTGTTTCCAGAATTGTTATTTGTTCCATAACTCCCCCACCACCAACCCGCAATGGTTGCCTTGTTAAGACTATATAAAGAAGTGAAATTTGTTGGCGTTTGAATATCAAATTGAAATGAAAATAATTGTGTAGTTATTAATGAGCTAGGGTCACAACTAGGGCAAACTAAAGCTAAATCTGTCATTTGACCGTGCCAAGTATTCCCAACAACACCACCGCAATCATTCGGTGTGCCGCTTGTATTTGTATAATTTAAGGGCGTTTTAAAATCTGTTGGTGTTAGATTTTCATATTCAAAAGAATATTGTTGAATGACTGAACTAGAATTTACAAAATCTTCCTTTGGCATATATGAAACCAAACGTTTGAACCAATCAGTTTCAAAAAATGATGATTCAATTGTATATCCTTGTTTTGCAAAAATCACCTTTAGCATATTGTAAAAATAAAATGCGGGTGACATATCCGATGGACTAACAAACGCATTGCCATCATCCATATAATTCCACTTTCCCGCATTAACTAATGGATAAACCATATGTGTTTGCACACCTCCAATTGTTTCACCCGCCAAACCAAATTGCCAAGTGTTTTCAATCGCAGTTTTTCCAATCGTTGCGTTTGTTGGCGCATCGGGGAAAAAGTTACCCGCATCAAAATCTATGTCGCACAAATTCAATTCAGATAAAGCATTTACCCATTTGAAATTTTCACCGTAAACATTACAATCATATGACTGGGCAATTCCTTGATATGAAGAACCTTTAATTTGAAATTTACCTTGCAGAATTAATAAGCCATCAACAAAAATTTGCGCATCCCAATCCTCAATATATTGGTAGGAATCATACAACGAATCAGAAAACAAATCACTTAAAATTGTGTTGTTGTTCTTCGTTGCGGGAATTGAAAATGTTTTACTAAATGAACCCTTTGAACTATTCGGGTCTTGCACATCCTTAATTGAATATGTTAAGGCTAACGGAAAATCAGTAATTTTTTCTACATCTAAAGAATAAGATAATTGTGAACCTTTGACTATTAAAAACTGAATGTTTGGGTTTTGTTGTGCCATTTATTTAATTATTAATATCTAGGGTTGCTTTGGTTTACCGCCATATTAAAGCTAAAATTCAATTTAGAATAATTATCTGAAGTTTTTGAAATACTATTTACCCCACCTTCTAAAACAATAGGATAAAAAACATATGGTTGTGCCGCAGCCGCATTGTTCAATGAACTTGAAAATACTTTATTATTGGAATTATTGTCAACCCTTAAATATACTTGTGTCGATGAAAACATTTCTGCAAAATGCGTTGCGTTTTTTGGGCTTAATGATTCCGTTGTGACCGTGTATTTTTCAACGTTTGAATTTGCCCAATTAGAATTTCCGAAGTTCATAGGAGAATGCCAATTATCAAAACCCAAAGTTTGTTCAAACGATTGGAACGTGTTGTTTTCTTTTACGATGTATTCGCCATTGCTTGAAACCATATCATAACCGCCAAGCATATTTTTAAAACAGAATCTTAAATAACCGCTATTCAATAAACAACCCCTATTTACTTTGAAGTGAAATTCTGTTCCACCAATCACATATGTGCAAGGTGATGCAAGTGTGTTTCCAGTCATTGGAATTACTTTGTAAGAATTTACATTTATAAACTCAGAACCCGATGTGTTACCTTCTGCGGCATTTGGTGCGAACCCATTATATAAATCTCTAAATCCAACCAAAACCGTTTGCAAATTGTCGCTTTCAGTAACGGCTAAATCGTGGGTGTTTAATAGTGTTGTGAAATTGCCCGAATATGTTTCTATTGTAAATTTGTAACCGCAAAAACTTGTGGGCGGTGCAACAAATGCCAACATATAAGATTCATTTTCGTGAATGTTAACGTTCGATTTAATTGTGCCATCACTTAGTTTGGTGATTGGGTAATTGGTAAAGAATCTGTTTTTTTTGATTTGGCTTTGAAAATTAAAATAATCAAAAACAGAATCACTTTGCCCATTAGATTCAACCACGTTTAAAAGCCAATTCTTTTCGGGCGAACCTTCGTGTATATAAAAATAATTTGAATCTGTAAAAGTTGGATTCAGGACAATCAAACCCGTTGTTGCATCTAAATATTCCCTTTGAAATTTCACACGAACTTTAAACGTTGCCACATCTGCCCAAGTTTGTAATGAATTTGTTGTTCCTACGTTTGAACCTAAATCAATATTGTTTGGATAATCTGCCAAAGTATATTTGGTTAACCCATTGAATATTTCAGAAGAATCAAAATTGAAATTGTCGGCATTTGTTAAACTGGGCGACATTCTAAACTTACCCGAAATCTGCGTTTCAACGCTTGTTGTTTGATTGGTATAATAACAAGTTGCAACAATGTTGGTTGTGTCTGCGGTTGCTTCTGTCACGCTTAATTTCAACGGAATTAGTGTTGAACATAATGTGTTGGATGTCGGGTGTGTTGTTATGCTTATTGCCATTAGATAATGATTTCAATGTTGTTGGGTAACTCACTAGATATTATTTTTAAAACTTCGGATTCGTAGATTTTACTAATGCTTTGCAATTCCGTGTTAATCTTTTCTTCTGATTTCCTTACAAATCCCAATTTCTGTTTGTTCATTGGATTGCCTAAACCAAAACCGCCTTTTGATTGTGCCGCTTGTTTAGTTGCTATTGCAAAAGCAATTCCACGAATAACATCTTTATCACTTGCAATTCCTTTCACTTTTATCCATTGAATTAAGCCATCAATATATTTAGAATTTGCCGCCCCAGTTCTTTGGTTTGGACTAAATGGAATTTTTGCAGCATCAACACCATATTCCACAACACGCCAATAATCGTTTGCTCTAATCTTTAAATCAAAACCAAATTCGCCCAATGGCGAAACTTCGTGTTGCAATGAATTAATCAATGCGCCCGATGCGTTACGTTTTAAATTAATCAACTCTAAACCCAATATCACTTGAATTTTAGTTGCAACGCTATTGATAGGTGCTAAATCCATTATGTAATTTGTTTGCAGTATCTGAAGAAGTTGAAACCAAACGTTACTTTCAACGCTAATAATCTGTCATTAGATGCCTCTTTTATTCTCGTGATTTGAATGGGTGATGTGGAAACAAAATCAACACCAATTGATTCGAACGCGTACCACCAATCGTAAAACCAACTGAATGTTTTATCTTCGATTGAATCCCAAAAATCTAGTATTGCCAAATCATCCGTAACGTTGTATTGAGATGGCAGAACGTCATAAACAACGCAAGTCCACGTCGAATCGTTTGATATGGTGTTAGACATCCAAGCGGTTGATGGAGTGGACATTTCGGGCGGGTTAACCACCATTAACGGCAATGTTTTGGAATGTATGTTGTCAACCTCTTGTGGATATCCAAAATAAAAACCACCGCCACCAACTTGTGCCGCCCATTTTGTTTTCATTTCATCCACAATTTGATTCGTCTTTTTAATTGCGCTCATTATCTTTTGTTTTTTCTAGCGTTTGCCTTGCTTTGTGCTTCCTTTTCCATTCCCTTTTTCACTTCATTTTCGTATTCGTTGTTTGCAGATTTCCAGGATAAGAAAGTGAAAATTTTAAATAAATTCTCGTGTCTAACTGAATCAATTGCGTTGAATGGTGCAAATGTAAACAAACCCGTTTTTGCTACATCGTATAAAGTGTTTAACCATCCGTAGGGTTTCATAATTATCCAGTTACTTGTTGCGTGTCTGTTTTCATTTCTGTTGCCGTTTTTAAAAACATTTGGGAATGTTGATTGCAAATTTTGATTTGCGTGTTCAAAAAAAAAATGAAATCCCAAACAACATCCATTTTCAAATTCTGAAATAACTTTGTTTTTACAATAACTTTTTCTTCGTTATATTCTTCGCCTTCTTCACGGCAAAGAATTGCCATTTGTTCAGCAATCACACCAAATTTTCCCGCTTCGTTATTCTCCGCTAACATATCCAATTGTGCGGCTTCAATGTAATCACCAAAAGTTGATTTCTTCATTTCGGCAATTGGAAAAAAGTATTTCTTATTTTTAAAATCAAAAGAATATTTTACCGATTCTTCAATTTCTTTTTTCTCAATTTCGCCATTCAAAAAGTTAGTCATTAAAACCAATGTGTTTGCCATTTCATTTGCATCAACACGGTTAATTGTTTCTTTGTCTATTCCCGTCAATTCACAGAATATACTTCTATTCAATTTCACATTGTGCAAATTCCTTTCTGCATCCAACGCCTTCACTTCGCTTTCTGAACTTGGCATATCATCCTCAGATGGTTCAACGAATTGATTTTGTTTTATGATTGCATAGATTTTTGAATAATCTTTTAAAATCATTTCATCCCATTGGTTTGGGATTTTGCAAGAGATTTCCCCCACTTTTAAATTTAACATTCTTGTTTGTTTTTAAATTCTGTTTTTTCCATTAAATTTTCTAAACTTGTAATTGGTCATTAATAGATTTTATTTCCATTTTTTGCAAAACTAAAAAATTGTTTTATGATTTTGTCGCAATATAAAGTTAACCGAAATACAACACTTTTGTTTTGTTAAGTTCAAAATAGTAACGCATAATAATTGCATCTGACAAATCGGGTGAACGCCCTAGCAAAGATTTGATTTTATCCTTTGGCGTTATGTTTAATTTGTTGTCTTTGTCAATGTCGTGTTGCTTTACCATTTCAAACTCCATAATTATTTTTTGCTGCAATGATTTATCTTTTGTGTTTATAAAGATTTGACCGTTCATCACTTTCTCCGCAAACTTATAATAACATTGTGTTTTTAGATTTCTAAAGTTTTCGTTGTTGACCGCCTTTGAATTATTCACGAATGATTTTGAACCCCTTAGAATATCCACGAACCCACCCCCAACACCATCTGAATCGGCAACAATGTTTGAACGCTGAACGTTGTTTTCCTTCGCCATTTTATCCACGATTTCGGCAAGTTCAGAAATTGAATTTTTATCCAGGGTTTTGATTTTTTCAATGCGCCAATTGTGCCATAAACAGATTACAGATAAGTCACGCCCATATCTTGCAACATCTACTGAAATATAACGTGAGCCAACACCCGAAACAAATTCATTCGTAAACATATCGTTCAACGCATCAATTCCATAAAGTTGTGAATCATCATCGGAGTACTCCCAATCACCAAATAACAAACGCTTTTGGTTTAGTATGTCCAATTTTCGCAGTTGCTCAATGTAGTGTTTAGAAATGTTTGGGTTGTCTGTGACTAATGACTGAACAAATTTTTTGTTGTCAGAAAGTTCATTGTTTTTAAATGGCTTGTAAAACTCAGAATAAATCCACCCTTTTGATGGATTGCAAGTCATAAGAAGTTTAGGAATTAAATTGTTGTTGTCAAGGTTGTAACGCATTCTTGATTGGATGACGTTGTAAGCCATTGGGGTGATTTCTGTTGCTTCGTCTATGAACGCACCAGTTATTTCCATAGAACCCAAAGAATCAAAATTCGGGTCACTTGGATAATGGAACAAATCTTTCAATAATATCTCACTTTGCGTTTGATGAATTGTTATTAATGATTTGGTTTCATTATATGTAAAATCCACATTAGCCTTTAGCCCTTGCATTGAACAAACTTCGAACAATGAACGCAACGTTGTTTCCTTTAGGTTTTTGAGCCTAGAACGCCCTATGACATACCTAGTGTTCGGATATTTTAAACATTGCTTTAAAACCCAATAAACGCCAAGCATAGATTTACCACCACCAGCACCACCACCGTAAAGAATAACATTAGTTTTGTTATCCTCTAAATAATCAATTGCTATCGTTTGCTTTAATGACAGATTCATTCAACGCATAGGTTTTTGTTTCGTTCCAATTTATTGGTTGTCCATCTTGACCCGTGATTTCTTGACGTTCAACATAACCGCGATTTTTCCCCTTGCACTTTAAATAAAACAGAATCGTTGGAACGTTGCCATCTTTTATCAATTTCCACATTTCACTTTCCGCAATGTCCAATGCAATTTCACCAATATCGTCAACCGCTAATTTAAACGCATCATCACTTTTATAATATCTGTAAAATGTAGAACGTGAACATTTACCAAAGTGACACGCTAAAGTAACGTTGCCCATATTCTGTTCTAAATTTTGCAGTAATACATCCTTTGTGATTTCGGTTCTTTTTTGCTCCTTTTTTATAGGTTGTGCCATTTTGTTCAATTTGATTATTTCAAAAGTACGAAATTACTTCAACTATATTTTACAAATTAAAGTTTTGTTTCATTTTCAAAATCATAGGATTGATGATTAAAACCCCCTAGTGATGCGATTGGAACATTCAATGATTCAACTATTGCAAATTCAAATATTTTAGATTTGTTATCATATCCTAAGACATCCCCCCAGTTCTTGCATAGTTTAAGCCACATCTCGTGCGTTTCTTCTGTCACCTTTACGGTTATAACCTTATTGAATTTTTCGTTGCTTAAATCGCTTCTTTCGCCTTCTTCTAAATATGCACCAAGTGATTGGTATTTATATAAATCATCTGCGGGTTTATATTTATCAAATTCTGACATTGGTTTAGGATTTATTTAAAACTAAGAATGGGTAGCAACCACGCCACCCATTCAACCAAAAAAAACCATTACCCAATAAAACAAACAAACAAATTGGGGTAAGGAATATTAAACACAAAAATAGTTTTTAAATGGTCATTTAGTTTTTTAAAGATTTTTTCTTTTCTGTATTCTCTTTTGTTAGTGCATTTTGAACTTCGCCCATCTTAGCAAATAACCCGTTCAATCTTCTTTGACGTGCCAATTCAATTTCTATGAATGTCGTTCCAAAGTTGTTTTCCCCGTGTTTCTTTATATAGGTTTGTAACATGTTTTCGCATCCCTTTATTTGTTCGGATGTCCTGGATGACCAAATGGTTTTCATAATCATCAACATTTCTTCGCGTGGATTTAAGTTTGTTTCCATTTTAGTTTTCTTTATTATCAAATAAGTTAGTTGTGTATTTTGTTTCTATGAGCATATCAACGGCACGGATTAGTGTTTGCGAATCAAATGTTTTTTCTCCCATATCCACAAACTCCATTAATTGAAATGCCAATGGGTTTTGTTTTTCTATGATTTCTGCCCTTAGTATTTTAACCATTAGTTCAGCATCACTTTGCCCCGTTTGAATTATCCATTTATGAAACGCGGTTGGTTCTTCGATTAAGAAACTACAATGCTCTAAACAATCGGAGCATTCATCTGTGTTATCATATATTTTGGCATCGCAACAATTTGAAACAACCCCAGTTCTAAATTCTGATTGTGTGATTTTCATTTTAGTTCAGTTTTGACATTTTAGACAAAGTTAATTTTGCTTCATTGTTCCATCTTTCTGCGCCTTCAACATCGCACAAATCCAAACATCTGTTACTCCTTTGTAATTGAATTTGAAAATCTAGTTCTAATCTTCCAAAATCTGAAAGTGTATTTTTATTTGTTTCTGAATTTAACATTTTAATGTGGTTTTTTTTGGTTGTAAATAAATAATTATGTCCGCAAATATAAAAAAAACTTTCATTGCAAACTATAAAATCAAAAAAACTTTTATTTATTTTTAATCGTTGTGGTTAATTCGTAGTTGTAGCAATCTTTTAAAATGTCCACAATCACCAGTTCAATTGATGTTCTCAGAAGTTTACCCGCATATTTTATAGAGAATGTGCGTTTGTTATAGTCTAAACTAATAACACCACAATTCGTGTCCGTTATCATTACGCTTTTATGTTTCTTTGCCAATTCTACATCATCAATTGCCCATTCTAAACGCTTTTTGTTTACAATGAACGCATCGTTTTGGTGCGATTGACTAGCATTTATAATTTTCAATCTTTTCTTGGCATCCTGGTAACGTCTATATTTTTGTGATATTATTTCACCATCATAGGTTGTCACACAAAAATGGTTTCCTATTGCTTCCAATTTATTCATTTGTTTGTTTTTTTAATCCTCTAAAAGTGTAAAGAGTTTGTTATCAATAGAGTAAAATGACTGAATGAAGTGTCTTTTATTATACCCCTTAGATGAGGTTATAGACTCAAAAGAATATCCA
>Ga0210003_1003932_pt1 | contig 11889 bp, 11 predicted proteins | sample LantaG_FD_182804 | JGI IMG/M metagenome (GOLD analysis project Ga0210003, IMG submission 182804) | Deep subsurface microbial communities from Baltic Sea to uncover new lineages of life (NeLLi) - Landsort_02402 metaG (SPAdes) (version 2) | ecosystem: Environmental > Aquatic > Marine > Oceanic >...
GGTTTTTGGTGCTAGAACTAAAGATAAGAGTGGGATAGAAATCATTGCAAACCCAAAACCAAATGTTGAGTATACCAAGCTTGTAAAGAAAAATATTAATCCAATAATAAATTGATTCATCATTTAGCTATTATATCCCAAAAGCGAAGTTTTTAAAAAAGATAGTTTTAACCGGAAATAATTTCTATTCTATATATTTTTTAAAAGGAAATGTCAAAAATAATAATATTTTAAAAAAAGAAAAACTTAGATATAAGACTATTATCGATCTTTTTTAATTGACTCTTAATATCTAAGTTTAAGTAAGCTTTTGCACTTATTACTACCTGCTACCACTGAAATAATCAGGTCTCCATATTTGAAAATAAAACCTATTCCTATAAAGTTTATATAATTAATCATTGAAAATTTCTTTTGCTCCTTGATAAATCTAATTAAAGAAAAGGAATCTAAAAGTTATACAAATTAGCTTTTTTATAAATTTATTTTATATTTTTTAAAAATTCTTTTATAATATCTAAACTCTTTTGTTCTATGATTAAGTTAAATAATTTTTCTTTCACTTCAGCTGGAAGCAGCTCAATGCTTTTGGTAGTAGAACTATCGAACTTAGCCATCGGATAAAGCTTTAAAATTTTATCCTTTTGTTTCACGGTACATTGCAACTGAAGGACTTTCATTCCTGCTAAAACTTCTTTAGCTAAACTACTCATATCAACTTGGCATAGTTTTTCATTCCTTTCCTCGTTAATCCATATATTAATAGGATAATTTTTTGCCATTTTTATCTCCTTGATTATAAAATTAATATTATTATTTTTTTACTCCTGGATTCCCACTTTCGTGGGAATGACCCCAGTGAAATAGGATTTCACAGGGCAGGCATATAGATAAGTGGAAATAACAGTAGAGTATCAGGATTATGCATTTATCTTTTTATCTATAATTTAAAAATTTCAAAGACTGATTGTCTTTTAGCTAAGTATTCTTCAGTACAGAAAGGAGAACCAAAACCATACTCGTCAGCACTTTCCATCATTATATCAAAGACTTCTGGTCTCATAATAAGTTTGGTAGGTTTTACCTTATCTTGTATCATGCTTCTTATCATACTCCCACTAAAAGGTTGTCTATCTTTTGTGTGTCCACATAAACCAGAATAGGTTACCTCTCCACATACGGGGCAGTACCACCACTCTAATATACGAACTGGTTTAATATTTAAGCTATTTTCGGGAATCTGATTAAATATCCGGTGGGCATCATAGGGATCATAATAAGAACCCACTCCTGCATGGTCTCTACCAAACATATGATGAGTACATCCTAAATTAGTTCTGATAATAGCATGAAGAAGAGCTTCTTTGGGGCCGGCATAACGCATATCCCACAGGATAAAAGAAACCATATGGATATCATCTCTAAAATATTTTGCATCATTCAATTTTTGTTGGCCTAAAAGTATAGCTTCATCTATGTAATCTCCAATTCGCTTGGGGCCAATAATACAACTAACCAGGATTCCGGTCTTTAATTTTTCTACCGGAAGATCGCCGTTGGCTGAAAACCAGGCTCCTTTCATTAGCCATTCATGACCAGTATGAGGAACATTTCGAGTTTGGTGGGCTACTACTCTTTCCCATCCTTTTTTGGCAAATATTTTTCTTAATTGGAGTGGGGTGTACCAAAATTTATCAAAGGGAGGATTAAACTTAGGAATATTTACCAGAGTGATTTTTCCGCCAATAAAAGTATCCTTTAACTCATTATACATTTTTACTCCCGGATGTTCTAAATCAGTTGTGCCTAATACAGCCTGTTCAAGATCTAATTTATTGTAATTAAAAATTTCTTCTATTTCCAAGATAGCTAAAATATTACCATGATAAGTAAGAAGAATACTATCTTTTTCTTTTATTCCTTTTTCTTTAATTTCTTCACTGTCAATGTCAAATATTATTGGAATGGGCCAAATAGTACCATTCATTAGTATCATTTTTTCGCATACTGAATCAACATCACCTTTACCCATAAAACCTTGCAAGGGAGTAAAAAACCCATAAGCAAGGTCAATACATTCCCGGGCTACTCGGTCAGTGACTGTTACTTGTTTCAATCCTTTAATTTGTTTTTTTGCTTCTGTGTACGGTAATACTCTCTCTATGATCTCTTTACCACCATGTCCTATATATTCCATTTTTAGTTTCCTTTCTTAATTTAATAACACAAAAGGATTTGAGATTGAATTTGGGTTAATAAAATATCTTTTTATATAATTTCTTTTTTCTTTTTCAATTTTTTCCTAAAAGACAATACAAGTGAAACAACACCCAAACTTAATAGAATCATTGCAATTGGACTTTTTAAAAATATGAACAAACTACCTCGAGATATAAGAAGTGCAGTCCTCAGATTACGCTCAAGAAAGGGGCCTAAAATAAAAGCTAATAAAAAAACAGGAACTGTAAAACCAGTTTTTCTCATTATATATCCAAGTATTCCTAAAAATAATGTAACTTTAACATCAAATATACTAAAGTTTATTCCATACGTCCCTATACCACAAAGCACTATAATGATTGGGAAAAGTATTGCATAATCTATTTTTCTAAGTAAACGCGTAGATACATATATAAATGGATACGCCACTAAAGCTCCTCCCAATATATCAGTTAGTATCATCAAAAAAAATAATCCATAAAGTACTTCAGGATTTGTTTTCATAAGCATGGGACCCGGCATCATTCCTTGTATCATAAAAGCACCGAATAAAGCAGCAGCTACTATACTTCCGGGAATACCTAAAGTAACCAAGGGGATTAAACTTGCAGCACATACTGCATTGTTGCCTGCTTCGGGAGCAGCTACGCCTTTTATTTCACCTTTACCAAAAGTTTCCGGGTGTTTAGAAGTTCTTTTTGCTTCACCATAACTCATAAAAGCAGCAGTGGTAGCACCAAGACCTGGAAGAGCTCCAATAAATGAGCCCACAAGTGACGATCTTAAAATATCTATAGCACATATTTTAATATCACTTTTTCTAGATTTCCATGTAGGCTTCTTAAATGATTGTATTTCGTCTTTTAAATTAGATAAATTTAAATTTATTATTTTCTCAACTTGGATTAATACTTCTGATAAAGCCAATAAACCAACTATAGCAGTGACGAAATTTATTCCACTATCTAATTCAACTATTCCAAATCCATATCTTCTTGTGGTAGTCATCATATCTAACCCAATCATAGCAAAAGATAGTCCTCCTCCTAATGAAACTAAACCTTTCCATATTTCTAAAGGGGTATCGCCCATAAGGCCAGTAACAACAGTTAATGAAAAAAATATTAATGCTGCAACTTCGGCAGGACCAAATTTCAAAGCTATGCGAGCTAAAGGCGGTGCAGTAAACAGTAATAATAAATTACTAAGAGTGCCTCCTATAACAGATGCAAAAAGCGCCATTTCTAAAGCTCTTAATCCTTCGCCTTTCAATTTCATGGGGTAACCATCAATAGAAGTTGCTGCTGCCATTGGGGTTCCAGGGATATTAAATAATATTGCAGTAATAGAACCACCATATACGCCTCCTTTATAACAACCCATTAAACTCGCTATTGCAAATAGAGGACTTAAAGTATAAGTAAAGGGGAGCAATAAAACAATGGCCATCACTGAGGTAAGTCCTGGTGTAGCGCCAACAATTACTCCTATAAAATACCCTCCTAAAATCCCTAAAATATTTGTTAAATTAAAAGCATAATTAATCCCACTAATTAAATTAGGAATAAAATCATTCATTATAAATTCTCCATAATTTACTCTAAATCACTAACTAAAAATTATTTTTTCTAATATATTCTCCAAAAAACCTTCCGGTAAAGTTGTTTTTAATACTCCCCTAAAAAGAAAATACATGAATAGTGGGAATAAAATTGATATTATAATTACTTTAGTATAATTACGTGAACCACATACAATAATGCTTCCTGCTAAAAATATTATTGTCGATAAAAGAAAACCAATATAATCAAGCATTAATACCCAAATTCCTATAAAAATTATTATAACAATTGCTCTCTGTGCGTTTTTCTGTTTTTTCTGTGCATCTTTATTTTTTTGACTATCTGTTTCTTTAATAGTACTTTGAAAAATGCTTTGGAAAAAAAATCCAACTGAAGAAAGCAAAATTAAAGTATTTACAATAAATGGGTATGTTGGGATTGATCCTTGATTGATAACTTGAGAAGGTATTAAGTAAAAATAATTAAATAGACAAAAAACTATTAAACCAGAGGCAATTTTTGTTTCTCTTCCAATTTTCAATTATATCATCCTAACTTACTTATATTTTTTCTAGTAAATTTTTCTCTTTATTCCGTAAAGAACTTAAGCGCATTTTTAGAGTATCTAGTTCCACAAAAATTTATTGTTAGGGAAGTAATATTATAATAAAATCATTGCTTCCCTAACAACTATAAAGCATCGCTCATTTTTTATAACTTTTCACTAATCTTTCAATATTCCTACTTGTCTTAAAACATCACCCCAAACCTTATAATACCTCTCTGCTAATTCTCGATATTCAGCACCAGGTTTAAAGTCAATAGTTACAAACAAGCTTTTTTCAGCCTTTTCTTTAACTTCTTGTTTACTACAAGCATATTTAATTGCTTCTTCAAGTTTAGTTCTTATATTCTCTGGTGTACCAGGTGGAAATATTGCCCCCATACAAGAATATTGATAAAAATCATATCCCTTTTCCATGATTGTAGGTACATCTGGACAAAGATTTAATCTTTTATTGCTCAACACTATAAGGGGTCTGACTTCTCCTGATTGAAGTGCTGAAACTGCTGCTGTAGTAGAAGTATTACAAGCATCAACATGTCCTCCAAGTACCGCTGCAATTGATTCTGGATTTCCCTTGAATGGTATTGGGTTCCATTCAATACCCTCTTTCATCGCTACATATTCCAAAGCTAAATGATTGGTTGAACCAAGACCCGGAGTACCATATACTATCATACGAGGGTGCTCTTTGGCATATTTAATAAAATCTTCCCAAGTTTCCCAAGGAGCATCATTCCTAACAAGAACCATGTATTCATAGGGCATTGGAGAAGCTACATACCCAAGTTCTTTCGCATCATAAGGTAATTCTCTTAACTGACTATGAATTATTAGTGTGGGTAAATTACACCATCCAAAAGTATAGCCATCAGGATCCCTTTTTGCAACATCTGCAACTGCTATTGTTCCATTTGCTCCTGGTGTATTTATTAATACTAAAGGCTGCCCCAAATACTCTTCCATATAGGGGGCAAGTGTACGAGCAACAATATCAGTTGTTCCTCCTGCTGATAAAGAAATAATCCCCTTTATCGGTTTTGTAGGATACTCTTCCTGCGCCCCAATTACCAAGCTTCCTATTAATAACATAAGAGAAATTATCGTTAACACTACTATAAATTTTTTCATTCCATTACCTCCTAAAAATATTAAAATTTACTTAAGATTCTTTACTCTTAAAATAATCAACATCACCTCCTTAATATGATTTAGGAGCAGTATTATTCTATATATCCCAGCGCTCTCAGTCTTTGATTAATTGTTTCCTTTTCTTTTTGAGAAAATTCTTTTCCAGAAGCAACTTTAGTCTTAAGAAAAAGATTCATCTTTTTCCTTATGGTGATTAATTTTTCTCTATCGGTTTCTTGAATAAGGTTTTGTTGCTCTTGGGGATCATTGTTTAAGTCATAATATCCTTCGGTTCCTAAAGTTAGATTACGTATAAATTTAAAGTCTTTGGTTCTTAGTGATTGTAATGCCCCTTCACCTATTACCTTAAATAATTTTTCGTAATAGGCTTCACTCCCCATATCGACTACATCTACCAAATTACTTTATTGGCAGTATGAAATTTTTTATAAAAAGTAAACTCATCTAAATTGTCCGTCCTTTATTAAAAAATCTAATACTGATTGACTTAGTATAGCAACCCCGTAAGGGATTGCCTCATCATTAAAGTCAAAATGATCATTATGGAGAATTAGAGGGTCTTTTCCCGAATTAGCAATTCCTAATCTAAAAAAAGCACCATTTGGCACTTTTTTCAAGTAAATTGAGAAGTCTTCTGAACTCATCGCAGGAAAACCTAAAGTTTCTACTTTATCTTCACCTACAGTTTCTTTAACAGCCTTGATAATTAGGTTATTTATTTCTGTAGAATTTACAAGCGGAGGAACGCAAAACTCATAATTAAATTGATAATCACACCTATAAGCAGAAGTAACTCCTTTTATAATTCTTTCTATTTTTTCTTTTATAGCACTTCTCACTTCAGAATTAAGACACCTCACGGTCCCACTTAAGGTAACTGTTTCAGGAATAACGTTAAATGCCTTACCTCCTTCAATAGTACAGATCGAAATTACTGCCTTATCTAAAGTGTCTATTTCTCGACTTATAATTTCTTGCAAAGCCACAGTTAATTGAGCTGCTGTCAATATTGTATCAATAGATTTATGTGGATAAGCTCCATGAGCACCTTTTCCCAATATCTTTATAGTGAATTTATCTGCTGACGCCATATAAACACCGTTATATATTCCTATTTTTCCAACTTCTATTAGAGGCCAACAGTGAAGAGCTAATATTGCATTAACTATAGGATTTTTCAAAACTCCTTCTTTAATCATTGCTTTAGCGCCCCCAAATACTTCTTCTGCTGGTTGGAAAATGAATTTTACCATTCCGGAAAAATCACTTTTAATCGAACATAATAATTTAGCGATCCCTAATAATATAGCAACATGCCCATCATGCCCACAAGCGTGCATTTTTCCTTTAATTATTGATTGATATTCCAATCCCGTATTTTCTTGAATTGGTAAGGCATCCATGTCAGCTCTTAAAGCTATAACCTTTTCTTTTGTTGATTTATTTTTACCTCTTAGAATACCCAGAACTGCGGTTTCACACTTAAGAGGTATTAGGGCAATTCCTAATTTTTTCAACTCCTTCTTAATAAGTTTTGATGTTCTAATCTCTTGAAAAGCTAATTCTGGATGTTGGTGTATATCTCGGCGTATATTTATTAATTCTTTTTTTAGTCCCATAGCTTTTTCAAAAACTTTCTTACTCAATTATAATTGCTTCCCTCCTAATCTATTCATATTAAGAACAAGAAAAATAGAAATAATAGCTAGAAAAATGAAAAACGCAGAAATAGGTCGAGTTATGAAAATAAGAAGGCTTCCATCAGATAAAATCAGACTTTGTCTTATAGCTCTCTCACCAATAGGTTCTAAGATAAAAGCTATTAAAAAGGGCGCTATCGGAAAATCATTTTTTCTCATTACATAACCAATTAATCCAAAAAACAACATCACCCAAAGATCAAAATAACTACCATTAAATCCATAGACTCCAATAATACATAAAATTGCAGTTACTGGAAAAATAACAAACTTTGAAAGCCTTGTAACTAAAGAAAATATTTTAATTGCTTGACTCCCAAATATAAATAAAAATAAATTAGCCATAATCATACAAGCAAAAATTGCATAAACAATTTCAGAATTTTCTGTAAAAAGTTCGGGACCAGGAGCTAATCCGTGAATCATAAAAGCTCCCAATAATACTGCTGTGGTAATATCCCCTGGGATACCTAATGCCAATAAAGGTATAAGAGCTCCTCCACAAACAGCATTATTTCCAGACTCAGCAGCAGCAACCCCTTCAATTGCTCCTTTTCCAAATTTTTCAGGATGCTTAGAAAGTCTTCGGGTCTCTGAATAACTAAGAAAAGAAGATGGAGCCGCGCCGATACCAGGAATAGCACCAATTAAAAGTCCTATTAAACTTCCACGAAATATAGCAGGTAAACAAATTTTTAAATCTTTCCAAGTAGCACCTCCTTTGGAAATTGGAATAAAAGTACTCGATTCCTCTTGTTTACGCTCACATTGAATTATAACTTCTGAAACTGCAAATAAACCGATCATCATCGTCATCATTGAGATACCCCTAAGTAGTTCAACTATACCAAAAGTGAATCTTGGAGTGGAAAGTATCGGATCTAATCCCACAGTTCCAAGTAGAAATCCCGCTGAAGCAACCAGAAATCCTTTAATTAAAGATTTACCCGATACACCTGCTATTACTGTTAATGCAAAAATGACTATAGAAGCATATTCAGGAGGTCCGAATTTCAAAGCAATCTCCGCTAACTTTACAGCAACAAAGATTAAGCATAAAGTAGTAAACAAATCTGCTAAAACAGAAGAATATAGGGCTATACCCATTGCTTTGCCTGCTTTACCATTTTGAGCTAGAGGAAATCCATCAAGAACTGTAGCCGCTGCTGCTGGTGTTCCAGGGGTATTTATGAGAATAGCTGGTAACGATCCCCCAAATAGACAACCCTTGTAGGTTCCAAGAAGAATACAAAATGCAGTAATGGGAGACAATGGATAAGTTAAAGGAATTATTAGAGCTATACCCATAGTCCCAGTTAATCCGGGCATAGCCCCCATAAATATGCCAAAATTTACACCAACAATGATAGCAAAAATATTTTTTAGTATTAATATTGAATAAAAACCACTTATCAAATCTTGAATCATATTCCTTGCCTTTCAGTGTAATACAATTTTTAAAATTTTTTCAAACAAATAAAATAGACTTAATGTAGTTATAAGACAATAAAATAATATACTTTTAAAATTACGACACCCGAAGCAAAACATCAAAAGAGCAAGCGTAACTGGGGTTGCCCATAAAAAACCAAAATGTTCAAAAATCACAATATAAAAAATAAAAATGATTATTAAATAAAAAATCTTATAATTTACTTTTTTTATTTCTCTTGTTTTTTTATTAATATGAATGGAAACATAATACCATCTATTAATAATTAGTGCTAAACTAAAAATTCCCAAAAGAATTGTTAATAGTTTTGGGAAAAAATTAGGATCAAGTCCATATAGTGCTTTTCCTTTTACATAATAGGGAATAATAACTAAATAATTAATAATAGAAAAAATTATTAAAATGATCCCAAATATTATGTCTTTTTTTTCCTCCATTATAATTTTACCTTTTTTAGATATTCAAAAGAAGGGAAAAAATTTAATTTTTCTTCCCTTCTTTTTCAAAAACAACAAAATTTATTGTTCCTTGCCTAACCCTATTTTTTTAATTAGCTCTCCCTGTTCTTTATAAACTAACTCTAACTGTTTTCTAAATTCTTTATGATCCAAATATGCAATTTTGAACTTTATCTTTTTCATTAAGTCAATAAATTTGGGGTCATCCAAAGCTTTTTTAATAGCTTGATCCAGTTTTTCTACAATTGGCTCAGGTATACCAGCCGGTCCTGCAATACCAAGAAGAGAGGGTGCTACTATATCATAACCTAGTTCTTTTAAGGTTGGGGCGTCAGGAAAAGCCTCATTCCTTTCTTCATCAAAACTTACCAATACACGCATATCACCAGTCGTTATCTGCTCACTAGTTCCAGCTATTACACTTGTATGACCTCCCATACAAGCAGCAGATGCTTCTGGTCCTGATTTAAAGGGAATGGCTTTCCATTCAATTCCATTTATTAATCCTAATCGCTCCATAACTAAATGTTGGGGATTTCCTGCTCCAGAAAGACTATAAGAAACTTTCCCAGGATTTTCTTTTGCAAATTTTATAAAATCATCAAAAGTTTTCCAAGGAGAATCTGAGCGAACAGCAAGCCCATATTGCCATATAGCATAACGACTAATAAGTGAAAAATCCTCTAAAGGGTTAAAAGGTAAATCTTGCATATGGGGAGTCAAGACAGCTGGTGCTGTCACAAGAGTAAATAATTGATAACCATCCGGCTTTTGAGTTGCTGTAAGGGATGCAGCTACAGTACCAGCTCCTCCAGGTTTATTTTCACAAACTATTTTTTGACCAAGTTCTTTTTCAAGTATTGGAGCTAACATACGGGCACTCAAATCAGCTGAACCCCCAGCTCCATAACCAATAATCAAGCGAATTGGTTTGTTAGGCCATTTTTCTTCCGCAAATGAAAAAGAAATGAATATACCTAATACAAACACTAAAATAAAAAATATTAACATAAATTTTTTCATTCCATTACCTCCTAAAAATATTAAAATTTACTTAAGTTTCTACAATCTTAAAATAATCAACATCACCTCCTTAATATGATTTAGGAGCAGTATTATTCTATATATCCCAGCGCTCTCAGTCTTTGGTTAATTGTTTCCTTTTCTTTTTGAGAAAATTCTTTTCCAGAAGCAACTTTAGTCTTAAGAAAAAGATTCATCTTTTTCCTTATGGTAATTAATTTATCTTTATCGATTTTTTGAAGTAGATTCTTTTGCTCTTGAGGATCACTGTTTAAATCATAACATTCTTCTTTCCCTAAAGTTAGATTACGTATAAATTTAAAGTCTTTGGTTCTTAGTGATTGTAATGCCCCTTCACCTCTTGACTCAAATAAGTCTTCGGAATATACTTCGTCTCTTGTATCTTTCTTATTAATTACTGACAACATACTTTGACCATCAAAATCATATTCTTTTGCAGATAAACCAGTTAAATCCAATAAAGTAGGAACCAAATCAATAGAGCGTACCATATCTTTAATGGCTTTTCTTTTAGGTAGATCTTCTCCTTTTATAATCATGGCCACTTTTAGATCATGATCATACATTGTAGTGTGCTGCGGATATTTTATTCCTTTTTTTCGCCAAGGAATATCCTTTACAGGATGTTCGCCCAGATTAGTCCCATGATCACTCATTACCACTAAAGTAGTATTTTCGTATATGTCTAATTCTTTTAAAGTAACGATTAATCTATTTATTAATTTTTCATCAGCCATTTTAATCTTGGCATCATAATAACTAAATTCCGAAAGCTCTCCTTCTTTTATTAATCCCTTTTTAATGAGTGAGTATGCTGAACCTTCGTGGGTCTCGTAAAGATGTCCCCAGATAAAGAATTGCTCTTGATAGTTCTCTTTCAACCATTTAAAAAATTCTTCTACCCAGTAGTTTCCTTCATAAAAGATCTCTTCACTCTTGGCACCAGGGTATTGAATTTCTAACCAACTGGTCTCTTTAGAAGTTTCATTCCAAAAATCAAAACCTTCTGCAAAACCATGATTTTTGGATAACAAACCATTACCAACAAACCCAGCCGTCTTGTAACCATTTTTCTTTAATATTTCAGCAATTGAAGGCCCGGTTATATAAGAATAAGGATCTCTCATTCCGTGCTTATTAGGATATTTACCAGTAATTACTGAACCCATAGCAATGGGAGTAAAATCAGCAGAAGTAATACAGGTTTCAAATCTAATTCCTTCTTTTGCTACTTGATCAATGGCTGGAGTATTCATCTTTTGGTAGCCATAACAGCTTAAATGATCGGGACGAACTTCGTCCAAACTAATAATTATAATATTTCTCTTTGTCATATACCTCTCCTTATTATATTTTGAACATATTTACATATATCCTAACTTTCTTAATCTTTCCATTGCTTTTTCCTTATCTTGTCTTCGGCCAGCTCTCTCTGGTATATTTTCTAAATCCTGTTCCCAGGCAGGGATACCGACTTCTCCCGGATTAGAACTACTTCTTGCCCCTAAAGAACGATAACCTATCTTATAGAGAGGACAGTAAGGGAGATGATGTAAATGGGTGTTATCCCAGATATCTCTTTCGGTGAAATGCAAGATGGGAGAAACCCTGGTATGTTGCGGCATCAGATAGCCAGCTTCGTGATGAGTAAAATATTCATCTTCTTTCCTTGCTGCTTGTTCATCTCTACGAAGAGCCATGAATAACAGTTCAGTGTTGCTCTTTTCGAGATATT
>Ga0210003_1003933_pt1 | contig 11888 bp, 10 predicted proteins | sample LantaG_FD_182804 | JGI IMG/M metagenome (GOLD analysis project Ga0210003, IMG submission 182804) | Deep subsurface microbial communities from Baltic Sea to uncover new lineages of life (NeLLi) - Landsort_02402 metaG (SPAdes) (version 2) | ecosystem: Environmental > Aquatic > Marine > Oceanic >...
TCTGACGGCCACCGAGCCATATCGCCAGAGAATGACATCGGCTGGTGTAGGGGCGGGTCTCTGTGCCCGCCCTTCTTCTGGCGACCTTTTTCCGCATACAAAATGCTTAACCTCACGCCATTGGGCGGGACGCCCGCGATCCCAGCACCCGCGGCGGTTCTGCGGGCAGAAATGTTCATCGGCCGGACCTGGGATCGCGGCCGTCCCGGCCGCACATAGGACCCATACGACCCATAGGCCACATGGCATCGCGGCCCGCCTCTACCATGCCGCCCTTCGGGCGAATAAGGAATGGAATTTTGAGGATGCGGGCGGGACGCCCGCGATCCCAGCAGACGGGCGGGCATACGGGGGCCCGCCCGCGCCGGCCTCCTGGCCGGCATCATTCATGTTCCCCTCCAATCGGCAGCCCCGGAATAACAATAACGCAGGCGCCCCGGTTGGGGCGCCTGCTTCTTGCGGGGACATGTGCTGGCGCGGCCTGTGCCGCTGTCTCGGTGTGTTTCAGTATGCCGCCCGTTTCTTGCACTTCGGGCACTGGCGGTTCCAGGGGCCGTCGGACATGAATTCGTTGCCGCAGACCAGGCAGCAGCGGATTTTTCTGTCGCGATGCAGGTTCTTCAGCATCTGACGCTCGGCTGCCATCAGTTTCAGGTTCTTCTGCCGGTGGGCTATTCTCCCGCATTGTTCGCAACAGAATTTTCGCCTGGGCGGAATTACCGGATTGCTGCAACCTTCTCTCTGACAAATCATCTTTCTTCCCCTAATTGTCCTACAGTACGGGCCGGCGGAATCGCGATGCCTGCACGGGTGCCGTCCGTGCTGCTTGCGCGGGCTGCGATTTCCTCCGCATGTGTCTTGACAAAAACGGCCACCATGTTCGGGTCGAATTGGATTCCTGCGTTGCGGTCGAGTTCGGCCAGCGCTTCCTGCGGCTGCCGCGCGCTGCGATAGGGCCGCCCCGAGGTCATTGCGTCGTAGGCGTCGGCTATGGCCATCACGCGGCTGAGGAATGGGATTTCCTCGCTTTTCAGCCCGTCGGGATAGCCCTGCCCGTTCCACCATTCGTGGTGGTGCCTGACTATCCGCCTGACGCGGTCGAGGAACCCGAGCGATTGCAGTATCCTGTCGCCCTTGGCACTGTGGCTGCGGACGTATGTCTGTTCCTGGTCGGTGAGCGGCGCCGGCTTCGAGAGGATGCTGTTGCAGATGCCGATCATGCCGATGTCGTGGAGGTTGCCGGCGGTGCGAAGTACGTCGTAGACGTTCTCGTCGAGCCCGAGCGCTCGTGCGATGCGGACGGCATGCTCGGCCACGCGCTGGGAGTGGCCCATCGTCATCGGTTCGCGGGCGTCTATGTTGTCGGCGATCACAGCTACTGTGCGGATGCTGTTTTGCTTGAGTTCGCGGTACAGCCGCGCGTTTTCGATGGCCACCGCAAGCTGCCCCGCCACCATTGCGAGGAATGTGGTGTCGTCTTCGGTGAACGGCTGGTCGCCTTTGCGGTCGGTTACGTTGATCACCCCGAGCAGTTTGCCCTTGATCATTATGGGTATGCTCAGGAGGGAGTTGGAGTGATAGCCGGCGTAGCCGCTTGGCCTGAACCTGCCGCCTGTGTTGATGTTTTCGATCAGGAGCGGTTCTTTGTATTTGGCGACCCAGCCGGAGATGCGTTCGCCGACACGCTGGCGATGGCCGACTATTTCGGCTTTGGATGATGCCCGCACTACGAGGTGCGTGCGGTTGTCGTCGAGCAGCATTATGGAGCTGGATTCGACGCTGAGTTTCTCGTTGATTTGTGTCAGGCACACGTCGAGGAGCTGTTTGAGGTCGAGCAGCGATGTGATGGCCTGGATAATTTCGTGGAGGGCCGACAGGTTGGCGATGGTGCGCCGGAGTCGCTGGTTTGTTTCGAGGAGGTTTTCGGCGGCTTCGGCGGCTTCGGCGGGCTGTTTGTTTTGCTTGAGGAGTTCCTTGCGGGCCTGTTCGAGTTCGTCGGCGAGTGCCTGGTTCTGCCGTGCGAGGCGCTTGTTGTCGAGTGTGCGGCCTACTACTTTCTTAAGCTCGTTGATGTCGAATGGTTTGGTTACGTAGTCGTCGGTTCCGTGGCGGAGCGCCTGGACGGCTGTTTCGACGGTTGCGTATGCGGTTATCATTATGGCGGCGATGTCGGGATGGTTTCGTTTGATGGTTTCGATGAGTTCGAATCCGTCCATTCCGGGCATTTTGAGGTCGGATATGACCATTTCGTAGGGGCGCTGGTCGAGCAGTTCGAGTGCGTGTGCGGCGTCGTTTGCGGTGTCGACGCCGTATCCTTCACGCGAGAGCAGTTCGGTGAGAAGTTTGCAGATGCGCGGTTCGTCGTCGACCACGAGTATCCTGGTTGTGGAATCTGCCATCGCGCGTCCTGTCATTTTGCTTCGTTTGCGGCCGGCACTGCCAGTGTGAAGACAATTCCGTCGGCTTCGCTGCGGGCTTCGGCCGTTCCGCCGAGGCCTTTTATGATGCCGTAGGACAAGGCCAGGCCAAGCCCGCCTTCCGAGGCGTCTCCATTATTGCTGTAGAAGGGATCGAACATTCCGTTGATGAGGTCGTCGTTGAGGCGGCCGATCGACCCGCGGAGGATGACGACGGCCTGGGCTTTTTCGTTGCGGGTTTCAATGTCTATCGTGTTGCTGCCGTTGGCATGGGCTTGTGTGAAATCGATCACCCGGCCGATGGCTTCCCTGAGCTGGTCGTTGTTTGCGTATACCTTGGGGAGGCTGCGGTCGAGCTTGGTGTTGAATTCTATGCCGTCGGTTTCATTGCCGCGCGCCAGGTTGCGGATCAGTGCGTTGATGTCCACCTGTTCGCGCTGCGGCGAGGGCTGGCCGCTGAATGCGAGGAGGTCCTGGACGACCTTGGCTATGCGGTCGAGTTCCTGCTGCATGACTTCGAAGGTGGTGGCGCGGGGGTCGTCTTGTTCTGCTTCGGAAACGAGTATCTGCACCCAGCCGGAGAGCGTGGCGAGCGGGTTGTTGACTTCGTGTGCAACTCCGCGTGCGAACCGGCCGAGTGCGGCGAGCTTGTCGGTCCTGTCGGACCCGGCTGCGCTTTCAGTGGGCTTGAGTGCGCGCTCGAGTGCGTTTATGATTTCGTCGGCGTAGAACGGCTCGAGGAAATAGCCGTCGACCCCGCATCTAAGCAGCAGGGGCGTCTTGTCGCGCCGGCTCATCGAGATCGATGCGAACAGCTTGACGGCGGCGCGTGCTTCGCGGAAAATGTCGAAGACTTCGTAATCCTTGTCGGCGAACGAATTGGCGTCGATGATGACTGCATCTGCCGGATCGGCGCTGTGCATCGATACGGCGCGATAGATGCTGGGGGCGTGCACGACGTTGTAGCTGCGGTTGCGGAGCTGCGGGATAACAAGCTCAAGCCCCGCACCTGGGTCGCAGCAGATGAGAACCTTTGCATCTTGGCCGGGCATTGTTTGCCCTCCTATCTTCCTTGGCAATTACAAGATTATAATAAAATGGAAGCCGGAGCGCAACCACAATCTTGAAAAAATTTCACATCGGCATCTGCCGCCCGCTCTGGAGGGCGGCGCCAGGGGGCGGCCGGTCGCCCGGGAACGGCTCGTCAGGGCGGCGCTTCGCCGCACGCGGCGGGCAGCAGCACGGTGAATGCCGAGCCGCAGCCCGGCTTGCTTTCAACGAGCAGCTCTCCGTTGTGCCGGCGTATTATCTGCCGGCAGACGTGCAGGCCGAGGCCGGTGCCGCCTTTTTCGGTGCGCGTGCTGAAAAACGGCTCGAATATCCGGGGCAGGTTCTCCGGCGGAATTCCTATGCCGGTATCCGATACCACCACTCGCACGCTTTCGCCGTCGGCGCCGGCAGCCAGGGTTATGCGGCCTTCGTCTTCGATGGCGTTTGCCGCGTTGATCATAAGGTTGAGGAAGACCTGCTTGAGCTGGTCTTCGCAGCCATAAACTTTCGGCACCGCCGCCGACGGGCGGCTGACGGTTATGTTGCGGTCTTTCCGCGATGGTGCCGTCAGCTCGAGCACTGTTTCGAGCACGGCGGCGAGGTCGACCGGCTCGAATGGCCTTGGGCCGCGGCCGCGGGCCATGGCGAGGAGGTCGGCGGCGGTTCGTGCTGACCGGCGCGTTTCGCTGTGGAGCATTTCGATCGATTCGCGCTGCGGATGGCCGTCGGGAAGCTCCTGTGCGAGCAGTTGCAGCCAGCCGGAGATGGAGGTGAGCGTGTTGTTCAGCTCGTGCGCGACTTCTCCGGCCAGCAGGCCGAGCGTGTGGGTTTTCTGGAATTCGGCAAGCGAGGCGGGGCTGCCGCCGGGCTGAATCAGGATGAATATTTCACCGGGGCGCGGGCCGATGGCGTTGTGGATGGTCCCGCACAGGCTGGGGCGGCCGGGGTCGCTGTGCGTCAGGATGAAGCGGCGCGGACTGCTGTCGTCGTACGCGATTTCCCGGCGGCTGTAGCCGTCGAAGATGGTCTGCCAGTGTTTGCCGATGTGATCCGTGCTGCTGATTCCGAAGTTTTGGAGGTTTTCGCTGCACGCGATCAGTTGGCCGTTTGGGTTGGCATGGAGGACGGCGGCCGCCGGCTCGGGGGCGTCTTGCAGTGGTTCTGCATTCTGGAAGGGTTTCAATGAAGCCATTCGAGCCGCCTTCTCGATGCTGAACGGCATGATGCCATTCCGGCTGCCTGACCACGATATGTAGGCCATTATCCCACGCTCAACACTTTATATCGTCTAGTTGCGGCGGCTCCTTTAATTCATTATGTGATCTTGTCCAGGATCGTTCGGCCGGGCTTGCGAGACCTCCGGCCGATTGCGCCGCGCGCGGGGGAAACTGCGGAATGGCTGGGTCGGCGCCCCGGCCTGCGGGCCGATTCGTAAACGTGTTTTACATCCGGCAAGATGCTTTGCATTCTCGTAAGTTGTGTTGAGACAGCATCTTAGGCTCGTTGAAGTGCAGGAATGTCGTTTTTTTTGAACATGCCGACGTGCCGCCTCCGCCCGATGCCAGATGGCGCAGGGGCTATAAGTGCTTTATTGGCAATGGCTTAGCGTGGTTGAGCGCCGTATTTCTGCTGCTATTGGCACGCTATTTGCAGTGGTCTATGGCGGATGCTGCGGACCCCGAAAAGGGCTTGCTCCTTAACACACATCCGTAGATGGACGGGCCATAGCGTAGTGGCCCGCGATAAGTGTGTACTGTTCGCACTGCCATTCATGGGGCAAGCCTTTCCGGGGTCTGCGGCGGCCGACGGCATCTGTGCGAGCCGGTTGATGGGATTTCTTTTGACTATCATCCGGCGCATACATATAATGGTGCGTGGCAGTCCTGCAGGAGTTTGATGGCTTGAAGAAGCTCGTGAAATTATTTTGCGGCGAGTTTGGTCAGAGCACTACCGAGTATGGCATCATTGTGTTTTTCTGCGTGTTGATGGGACTGCTGTTCACTGATATTTTCATCAGGGCGCTTGCAGATTATCATGCGATTGTCAGCAGTGTCGTGTGCCTTCCGGTCCCGTAGTGATGGAGGTCATTTTTTATGCGTAAGCTAATATGGAGATGGCCGCAGCGTGCGTTCAGGCGCGGCCAGGCCTTGGCGGAGTATTCGATCATCGTGGCGATAATCGCCATTGCGTCGATCGCGGTTGTTACTGTTTTCGGCAAGTCGATCAGGTCTTTGCTGTTCGGCTCGGCGCAGCAGTTGTCGGGGCAGGAAGACGCCCGGCCTGAGGATATGACGCAAGGCGAGGAGGGCACGGTCAACACCGACATCAACGAGTGGTGAGCGTTTGGCCGTTGTCCCTTGTGGAGCCGTTGTTGTGACCACCGCGCAGATATCTATAGTGTTTGCCCGCGAAACGGGCCTGTTCGTTCTGCTGGTTGCGGCGGCATTCACCGATATCGCGTACGGCAAGGTTTACAACTGGCTGACTTACGCGGCCATTGTGCTGGGGATAGTTTGTGCGATTGGCGGGCAGGCGGCCGGCGCGCCCGGCTCGAGCGTGGCTGGCAGCCTTACGGGTCTTGCGGCGGCGGGAGCGATTTTCGGGTTCTTTTTTCTTCGCAATTGGATGGGCCCGGCCGACGTCAAGCTGGCTGCCGCAATCGGAGCGCTCAAGGGATTAGGGTTTTTCCTGTGGGCGCTCATTTATATCACACTTGCCGGTTTCATGCTCGCGCTGATCGTGCTGATATGGCAGGGCAGGTTCCTCGAGTCGCTCCGCAACAGCGTGGTGTTTTTCTTCCGGCCGGGGCGGCTGACGAGGAAGCTCGAGACCGACGGCCGCCCGCCCGTGCTGATACCATACGGCGCGGCGATGGCGGTGGGTACGATCTGTGCGTGGTTCATCGAGCTGTACATGCAGCAGGGATGGATGCGATGAAGCTGCTGAAGCGACTGCAATCGTCGGACGGGCAGGCGATGGCCGAATTTGCCGTGGTCTTCCCGGTGCAACTGCTGGCCACGCTGGGCGTGGTGCAGCTTGCGCTGGTGCTTGTTACGCGCGACGTGGTGAACTACGCGGCGCATACGGCCGCCCGCGCGGAGCTGGTGGGGCAGGAGCCGACGGTTGCGGCGGCCATGATATGCAGCCCGGTGGCCGGCAAATCGGTGGGCGAGCGTGCCGTGCGGATGATGCCCGGTTTCGGCACCACGGCCTACGAGCAGCAGACCACCTACGGCTCGTCGATTGCATTTCCACATTGGGGCACTCCGCTGGCGCGCAACACCGGCACGCCGGGCGACGACATCGAGCTGCCCGGCTGGGGCAGGCTGCGCAAGTCGGGCGTGTCGCTGCTTAAAACCCACACCGAAGTGATCGAACCGCGCGACGGCGAAAAGGACTACGTCGAGGTGAAAGTACTTTTCGAGTATGAACTGCCGATCCCGGGGGTGAACTGGGTGTTTTCCAGCCACCGGGTGGGCGGCAGCCCCCACCTGGGCATTGTGCGGAGCGCGCGCGTGCCGCGGCCGTGGTACAACGACACGCACGGCAAGACGCCTCATCCCGAAATACCCGATCTACCGGAAGTGGAGGAGGATTCTCCATGATACGGCAAGCATTGACGCAAAGGCTGCATCTGCTGCACAGGGGCGAGCATGCCCAGGGGATGGTGTTCGGCGCCATTTCGTTGTTTATGCTGGCCGCGTGCATCGGGCTGGTGCACAACAGCGGCGTGGTGATAAGCCGCAGGATCAGGGTGCAGACGGCCGCCGACGCCGCCGCATACGCAGGCTCGCTGACCACCGCCAACATAATCAGCGACATGGCCTGGATGAACGACGGCATGGCATACATCTATTACAACCTGATGCGCTACGCGGTGGACGTGACCGTTTACCGCACCGTGGTGGAGATGGGCGACCATAACCGCTGGCGGATGCGGGATGGTGAAATACAGGAGCGCGACAACTACGACGAAGCGTATCCGAAATCGCCGGAATATCAGCAGTTGGTTTCTGCGGTGGGCGGCGATCCTGCCGCCCGCTACGTTGCGGCGTATGAACGGGCCGAGGAGATGGTGCCGCGCGGCGAGAAATGGCTACAGATAATGTCGGACATGGAACACGCACTCGCCATCGCCGGCAAGTATCTGATTCGCGAGGCGGTATTCCGCACGGCCTCCGAAAAAGGCAACAAGACAGACGCCGTCGCGATGGTTCAGAACACGCCGTTCGGCCCGGTGCTCCTGCATGCGTCGGAAGTTGAGGATATCGACATGACGCTGGAGTACGATCCCGACGGGAATCCGCTGTGGTCCATCACATACAACGGGGCGCCGTATATGGAGATATACAAGCACGGCCCGGACCATTGGGAGATTGTGCGGCCGGGCGTGCAGAGCGTGGAGATATTCCGCCACACCGACGACCACTGGACGATCAAGACCGGCGATCTTGTTACCGAGATTCTGCGTCATCCCGACGGCACACTCGAGGTTACCACCTCGGGCGCGGCATCCGCACACCTTCTGTGCATCCCGATGGGCGATAGGTTGTGGGCGATAGCCGGCCAGACCAACGGTGTGAACGTCGACTACAAGCCGTTCCGGGACGGCGGTTACCTGCTGACCGTGAACGGCGAGACTATAGGCATCCGCAACAACGGCGGCGTGATGGAGCAGTTCGTCGACGGCCGTTGGGAGGAAATCCCGGGGCAGGGGTCGATCAACGTCGGCGGCGAAGAAATCCCGATCAACTTCTCGGGCAGTATCGACCTCAATCCGCCCGAGGGCGTGCCTTCGCTCAGTTTCCCCGGCACGCTCAACCTCGGCCCGATGTCGTTTACGCTGCCCAACCAGGTGCGATTCGCCGGCACAACCGTAACGCTCGCGCACGACACCGTCAGCATCACCGCGCAGGTGGGCAACGTGGCGCTGATCATCGACGGCGACGCGGACAACTGCGTGTCGCTCAACGGCCGCTCGACCTGCGACCCCAACAGCGAAAACAAGCGCGGCTACTGGGTGAGCGGCGTCTATGGCCACGACCGCATCGAAACGGTCGTCCCCGGCCGCAAATGGATTTACAAGTGGCGCCAGATACGCGCAATTCTGACAAGGGAAGACCTCAACCGCTTCGGCCATCACGCCGTTCAAGATGCCGCCCTCAACAGCCGAGTCGACAACACCTGGACTGAATGGTTCAACGTGGGAACCGGCCAGCGCAAAACGCTCACCTCCTACCACCAGACCGTCCCCTGCTGGCACGCCATAGACAGGCAGGGAACAGGAGTGCCCGACGGCATCATCAGGACGACCGACTGGACCGGCGACGGCATTCCCGACGACAGCCCCTGCCCGATCTGCAATCCCGAGCATCCCCTCATCGATTACGATCAGCAGTTCGAGAAGGAAATCGACAACGACGGCGACGGCATCGGCGACGTGCGCAAATACGGCATGAACATGCTGGTCTTCAAGAAATACATCGAGAACCCCAAGTACGACCGCGATTTCCAGAGCATTCAACTGATAGATACCGAGGAGCCGCACCGACCGAATATCCGGCCATACTGCCTGACCGACTCGGTTTTTGCCCATCCGCTGATCGTTGCGGTGTGGGCGAGGCCCGACAAGCCGTTCCTGGGCGCGCAGTACACTCCGCCGATAGATGTGTATCGCAACGACAGTGGCGAGATAGCCGCACGGCGCACCGGCGCCAATCGGTGGATACCCCTGTTCCGCAACCCGGAGTGGGGCTACTTCGCGGTGGCCTGCTCGCGCGTGGGCGTGCTCAGCGGCACCGAAAACCACTACGATTTCACGTTCGACCAGGAGGTCGACCGCAATTACGCGTTCGATTTCGGCGCGGACGAATTCGCCGAAAGGCTCGAGAATCGGTCGGAATGGCTGGCATCGTGGCACAACCTGTATGAACCGGTGTGGACGGCCCGGCTGTGGACGACCGCCGAAGCCGTTCGCAGCGTGGACATGGAAATAGCCGAGCGCCAGCAGGAGCTGGACATTTGGGAGGACGTGAGCAAGAACTTCGTCTGGCGCACGTTGCAGGGCGAAGGCGGCGAGGAATGGCGATGGCGCTATCACTACGAGCGCGGCGACGCACTGTGGTACGATCCGAATTCAGAAGAAGTGTGCGACCCGGCAGACGTTCCTGAAGCGTGGCAAAGGTTCATGCAGATGCGCGGGCCGCACAACGGGCGTTTCCTGGTGAATATGAACACCGATCCCGATCTGCTGCAGGGCGCATTGCAGCATTGAGGTGCAGCATGATGAAACCGAAACGAACCGACAACGGCAACGCACTCGCCGAGCTGGTGCTGCTGCTGCCGCTATACGTGCTGATCCTGCTGGGAATGCTGTTTATCGGCGATCTGACTGGCATTCGCACGAAGCTTCAGCCCACGGCGGAGCAGTCGGCGGTCCGGCCGGGGGGAGTGTCGGCGAGCGTGCTGCAGCAGCAGGAGTTTTCGCTGTATGCAGAAGGCACGCTGGAAATCGAGAAGGACGAGCCGGAGGAGTATCCGCCCGCGGGCGAGCTGGCGCGGATTATGGAGTACCTGGCGGATCCGCCGGCCACCGTTCGGGCGCACGGCTACTGGGAATTCCAGAACGGCCGGCTCGTGCCCGTGGTGAGTGTTTCCACCTATCACCGGAATGCAGAGCTGACCGATTGGCACCTCGACGACAACGAGCCTTACCTGCTCGAGGAAACGCTGCGCGGTTACATGCACGAGACCTCGGCGCGTGCAAGGTTTTCGTACTACCCGGATTACATCCGCGTGTATCCTTTCGAATTGTACAAGAGCCGCACGGGCGGCGGCGACGAGAATTTCCCGGGTGAGCTGGAGGCCGAGCATCGCGCATTCGCCCGCGGCACGCTCGAGCGCAGCGTTGAGGCCAGCGGCCGCAACCACCCGATCGATGGTATCATCGAGATGATGCCTGAAGGCGGGCCGATGCCGGATTATCCGAATTTCATGTCGACCTATCTGCGGGACCTGTGGCTTCCCGACGGGGGGCTGAAGCGATGAAGCGCAAGGTTTTCCTGATAACGCTGGGTTGTTCGCTGCTGATCGCCTATGGCGTGTTCCAGGGCCGGCTGGTTGCCCGCAGCGATATGCCGCCGCGTTCGTTCAGCCCGAGCAATGTGGCGGTGGATATTCTGCCGCCGGCAGGGTCGAAATTCATGCGGTCGTACGATTCGAAGGTCAACGGTTCGGTCGCGCGCGTGGCTCACTATTCCAGCGGGCTGCCGGCTGCGTCGGTTGTCGATCGGTTCATCAGGGATCGCTCGGCAGCGTCGCCGATGCAGGCCGAGCCGAATATTGTCAGCGGGCCTGGTTGCGTGGCGGCTGCGTGCCCGCAGGGTTCGGATGTCGTGAGCATCGTTGCATTCGAATCGGCGGGCGGCTGCAATTTTTTCGTGGCGACCTCGCCGGTTCGGGCGGTTTCAGCAGGAAGGCCGGCCACGGACGTGCCGGGCATGGACGCGCCGGGCGTGCCGCGGCCGCTGAATTCGGCGCGGCTGATGAGCGTGGACAACGTAGGCGGGATTCCGTCGGTGCTTGCCTTCTACGAATGCTGGGGCGATGCGGTCGAAAACGCCGATTATCTCGCGGAAGAAATGAGGCGGCGCGGATGGAAGCAGATGGAGCTTGCACAGCAGTTGATGGGACGCGAGCTGAACGGCGAGGTGCTGGTGTATCAGAAGGATACGAAACACTGCATGATGTATCTGGAGCGGGATGCTCGAAGCGGCATGACGACCGCTGCGGTGCTGTATCGCGAGAAGGATTGGCTGCCGCCTGTGCAGCAGTAATTGAACGCAGACGCCCCGGCCCGGGCCGGGTGAGTGATAATCAACAAACGGCCGGAGACGAACAGTGAGAACCAAAGTAGCATTCGCCGTGGCGCTGATCCTGGCAGTTGCAGCCGTGGTTGGAACGAAGGCGCTGATCGAGGGTTTCAAGACGGAGGCGAAAAGCCAGGGTTACCAGGTGGAGGTGGCAATTGCCGCTATGAACCTGAAACCGGGCGATGTAGTGGACCGCGACATCAACATAAGCATTGTGCCGGTGGCGGGTCGAACGGCGGAGCGGGGGACGATCACTAAGCGCGATCTGCCTCGTTTTTTGGGCGAGCCGGTGGTGCGGCCTGTGCGCGCGGGCGATGCGCTCAACGAGTTGGATTTCATCAAGCTGCCGTCGGAGATGAAGTTCACGCAGGAGCTGGCGGAGAATCACCGTGCAATGACGATCGCCGTAGACCAGGTGACGGGCGTTGCGGGGCTGATCAGGCCGAAGGACCGCGTGGACGTGCTCGCGACGCTTGTCCAGACGACAACATCGCCCGGCGGCACACGGTCGGTGCTTGAAACAATTACGATCCTGGAGAACATTCCGATC
>Ga0210003_1003934_pt1 | contig 11887 bp, 10 predicted proteins | sample LantaG_FD_182804 | JGI IMG/M metagenome (GOLD analysis project Ga0210003, IMG submission 182804) | Deep subsurface microbial communities from Baltic Sea to uncover new lineages of life (NeLLi) - Landsort_02402 metaG (SPAdes) (version 2) | ecosystem: Environmental > Aquatic > Marine > Oceanic >...
AAAAAAAAACGACTCTCACAAAACCTCCTTCTTTCTTTAAAAAAAAAAACAAAATCAACAAAACAGGTACATGACCGAAGGCTCCTGGAACTGGCGGATGATGAAGTCGATTTTCACCGAGTGCCACGTCTACGACGAGCAGCGCAACTACGCCGCCTTCGACGACGGCGACGAGGAGGCGTTCTTCGCGATGCAGAGGAAGCTGCTGCCTGAGACTATGTGAGGAAAGAGAAAAAACCGAGTCGAGCGAGAGAGAGCTATTCTTCTTTTCCTCCCCTCTTCTCGCGCTCTCTTCTTCTCCGCGCTCTTTTCATTTTTCAATTAATGATTCCAATTGGTTGGTTTTTAGTTTTCCATTTTTTTACACACAACAACAAGAGAGAGAGAGAGAGAGAGAGAGAGAGAGAGAGAGAGAGAGAGAGAGAGAGAGAGAGACCCCCTTTTTCCGTTGTTCTTTCAAACATTTCTTTCTTTCTTTCGTTCGCGGGTTTTTTGAAAAACAAAAAGACAAAAAAGACAAAAAAAGAAGACGCGCGCGCTTTCTCTCCCCCGTCTCTCTCCCTCCCTCTGCTTCTCTCACTTCACTTCTCCACGAGCTGGTTCAGGAACTGGTCCACGAGGAACCGCCCCTGCGACGCGACCTCCACGGCCTGCGTGCTCCTGACGTACCTCCCACGCTCGAGCCGGTACCGCAGCACCAGCCTGCGGACCACGTAGGCCCTCTCGTCGATCTCGATGCGGTCGCCGTTGTGGGTGTCGGCGGGCAGGTCGTGGAGGCCCAGGGAGCGCGGCGGCGGGGTCTCGAGGAGGACCTCGAAGAGGCCTGCAGGTGGGGGGTTGAGGAGGTTGAGGAGGTTGAGGAGGAGGAGGTTGAGGTGGAAGAAGAAGAAGAAAAACGGAAGAAGAAAATATCATCGAGAGGAAGAGCCTCGCTTGCTGCGACTCACCTGGCCTCTTTTTCCTCCTCCCTCCTCCGGAAAGGGACCCTCCGTTGCTGCTGCCGCCGTTGTGGGGAGGAGGGGGCTGGTTGTTGCCCGACGATGAAGTAGAAGCGAGGGACACGATCGGCATCGATGAGCGTCGTCGTCGCCAATCCTTCGACAAACAAGTTCCTCCGTTTGCTCGGCTTCGGGGGGGCGCAATGGCGGCGGCTAGCGCTGAAGTGGAAGGCAGCGCTGTGCCCGTGAGACCTCGCATTTGAAGGCAGAGGGCCTCGAAAGAGAGAGAGGGCAAGAGAGCGTGGTCAGAGCAAGAGCGTGGCGAAAGAGGAAGAAGGACGAGGGCTTTTTTTTTGAAAAGTGAGTTTTTTTCCTCCTTCGACGACAATTTTTTTTTCACTCTTCGTTCGTCGCCGCTGCTGCTTCTCTCTTTCTCTTGCGGCGGCGCTCCCTCTCCCTCTCCACATCCGCCTCTGTTTCTCTCAGCTTCAGCGACTGCTCGAGGGACACCATCATGAACGCGGTCACGCTCCTCGAGAACGTGGCCGCGGAGCTGCAGGTGCGAGCACTGAGAGCGGAAAGTGAATTGGACGGAGAAAAATAAATGTCGATCGATTGACCGCCGCCGTCACTCTCTCGCTTCAACCTCCTCCCTCCCTCTCTCACCCCCATTTCTTCCCGCGAACTCCACCCCATCCCCAAAATAACAGAACCCCACCACCCGCTCCACGGCAGAGGCTGCCCTCCTGGCCTTCCGAGCCTCCCCGGGGTGCCTCGAGGGGGCGCGAGCCGTCCTCGACTCCACAGCACCCGTCGCCTCTGCCGGGGCCAGATTCCAAGCAGCCTTGGCCCTACGAGGGGCCGTGCTGTCGAGGTGGAACGAGCTGAGCCCGGCCACCGTGGACGCCCTGCGCCGCTACCTGCTCGACAGGCTGCTGCAGACAGATAGCAACAGCAGCGCAAATGGAGGAGCGAATGCAACTCCTTCGACCTCTTCCTCTTCCTCGGCCGACGCTGCGGGAGAGCGCCTCGTGCGCACGCAGCTGCTGGCGGCTCACGCCTGCATCCTCAAGCGCGCCTGGGGATGGGCCAGCTGGACCGACGCCGACCGAGGCGCCGCCCTGGCCGAGCTCGAGGCCGCTGCTGCGGGGGGCGCCGGCGCCAGGGCGGCAGCGGTCGCGCTGAGCTCTCTTGAAGCTGTTGTCTCAGAGTTCGCTCCGGCCACTGCCAGCCCCTTGGGTCAGCCGTGGGAGTACCACGAGCTCTGCCGGGCCTCGCTGCAGAGGGAGTGGCTGCCCCGGCTGTGTCAGCTGGCGATCGGGGCGTCGGCGGCAGCTGCGGGGGCCGCAGTTGGAAACGAAGGAAACCCTTCTCTCGCCGACCTCGATGCGGCCGCGGCGGCAGACGCCGCTCTCTCCCTGGCTTCGACGATCCTGTCTTGGGACTTCTACGGCCTCGGCAGCGGTAGCAATGGCGGAGGTAACCCCGCCAACGGCGGTGGAGGAGGAGAAGCCCCCGCGATCGTGCAGGTGAGCCCCACGAAGGAGTTCCGGGACCTCCTGCTCCGCTCTCCGGCCGTGGCCTCCCTCCTCGCCGCCCTGCCGCGGCTGCAGGCCGCCGCTCGGGCTTCCGTCGAAACCAAGAGCAGCCCGGGAAGCCAGCTCGCTTCGAGGCTCTTCGCGAGCGCGAGGCAGCTCGTGGTCCTCCTGTGCGGGCTCGACGGCCCGGCGATCTTCTCCCCGACCGTGGTGCGAAAGCTGAACACCGGGAACAACGGGAACGGGGTCGGAAACGGCGAAGCGGACGCCGCCGACCTCGAGGAGCGGCGGGCGAGGCGGGAGCACTCTTCCTCGATGCTCCGCGCGGTTCTCCCCTGGGCCTGGCCCCCTCTCGAGGCCGCCCGCGCCGCGCAGAACTTCGACAACGACGGCGCCGAGCTTGCGGACGCCGCCAGGGCGCTCGGGGCGCTGGCTGCGGCGCAGGGGGCCTCGGTGCTTTCTGAAGTTCCGGTCGAGGTTTCGACCTCGACGAGCGCGGCGGCTCCGGCGGCAACAGCAACTGTCAGCGGCCTCTCTGCGTTCGCCGAGCTCGCCGTCGCCTGCCTCTCCACGGGCGGGTCCGACGGCGACGCGGACGGCGGCGGAGGCCCCGCCGGGGACGCTTCGGCGGTGCTGCTCGACGGGCTCTGGGACGCGCTGTCGAAGGCCGAGGAGGGGCTGGAGCAGGCGAGGATGCTCTCTCGGATGGCCGCCCAATACGGAAACAGCAACGGAAACAGCAACGGAAACGGAAACGGAAACGGAAACACTTCCTCCGTTGCTCCTGCCCCCGCGCGCAACGAGGGCCTCCCCACGCCTCTCCCCGCCGCCGTCGTCGAGCCCTGCGCCCGCGTGTTCTCGGCTCTGGTCTCCGCGGAGCTCGCCTCCGCCGCCGCCGGCGCGACGGAGGACGAGGACGAGGGCGAGGCTACGGCGGCGGCGGCAGAGGAGGGAGCGGAAGGAGGCGACGGAGGAGACTCCGGCGCGGCGCACAAGACCTCCCGCGCCGCCGCCATCGCCCACGCCTCCACAACATCCAACTGCACCTTACTGTCCCGGACCCTCGCGGCGGTGAGAGCGGAACTGGCGAGGGCCTCCGCGAGCGGGACGGACCCCTCGGTGCCGCTCGAGCAGCTCGTGTGGCTGACGAGGACGAGCGCCGCCGTGCTCGCCGAGGCCCCCGACGACGGGGAGCCTTCCCTGAGGCCTCGGATCACAGAGGCGAGCTTCCTGGCTGCAGAAAGCAATGGAGAGGACCCGGCGCTGGGCCTGAGCTCGGCGCTGCTGGAGGTGGCGGCCTTTGTCGGGAGTGGCGTCGGCGGCAGCGTTGCATCAAACTCTCAGCCTCAACCTCCGCCTCCCCCTTGCTCCCCGCGCCTGCTCGAAGCTCTGTCGCTCTCCCTCGCCCGATGGGCAGCCACTTTCTTGCTGCCTGACCTCTCGGAGCAGCAGAAGCTCCCCGAATGGAAGCGCAAGCCCTTCTCTCCCGGTCTTATCTCCGCGTTCGGGGGCACCGAGCTCGGAGGTCAGGGAGAGGCGACGCTCGCGGGGCTCGCCCGCCTCGCCGTCTCGTGGCTCGCTTCGACGCCAGGGGAGACCGACCTGCACTCGGCCGTCGCCAAGCGCCTGCTCCCGGCCCTGGAGAGGAGGCGGGAGGCGTCCGCGGCGCTGCTGGTCAAGGGGGTCTCCCCGGAGTGGAGCGCGCTGGCGGAGGCGTTTTCGTTCCAAGGAGGGAATGGAAATGGAGCAGCAGGAGCAGGAAGCCAAGCTCCTCCTCCTCAGCTCGCGCCGGTTCTCGAATCGCTCGCCGAGCCACTACTCCGCGACCTCGGCGCCGCGCTGGCCCGCGCCGCTTCGGGGGCCCCGAGCGCGGTCTCCGCCAGCGCCTTCGTGGCCAGGCTCGCCGGGGGGCCCACCTCCAAGCTCGCGCTCCTGGCCGCCGAAACAGCAGGAGCAACAACGGGAGCAGGAGCGAACAATCAAACGTCCGCGGCGGCCCCGCGTGTGCTCCGAGCTGCAGAGGCCTGGCGAGGCCTCATCAGGGGCTGCCCCTTGCGAGCCCGCCCTGCCCTCGCTGCTTCTTTTGGAAACGGCGCCGCCGCTCCGCTGGCCCAGCTCGCTTCAACTTTCCGCGGGGCCGGCAACCCGCGAGTCGCCAAGGCGCTGCTGCGGCTGACGGCAGACGCCGTCGACTCGCTGGCGCCGCACGCGCCGACTCCCGCCGACGGCGCCGCGCTCGCCAGGTGGGCTCTCTCGATCGCCAGGGCGCACGCCGCGTCTCGGGCCGGGTTCGTGGCCGTGGCGGCCTCTGCCAGGCTGCGCGAGGCAGAGGCGGACGACAGGGAAAGAGAGCTGAGGGCGCTGGTCAAGCTCGTGGCGAGGCTCGCGTCGAGAGCGGCCGTTGCCGACAGCGTTGTTTTGGAAACAACAGCTGCTTCCTCCTCGGAAAGCGAAGAAGACGCTTCCCTCTCGGTCTTCTCTGCGTTCGAGGCCCTTCTCCCCCTGGTCACCCCGGAGGCTTTGTCATACCCAAAGCTAGCCCAGGCTTACTATGGATTGCTGGGTGACGTGCTGGAGACCTGGCCCGAGAGAGTGCCGACTCTTCCGGCCGAGCTGGGGTCCGCTCTGCTGACGTCGCTCGACGCCGGAGCTGCCTCGAGCGACCACAAGAGCGCCGGGCCCTGCTTGGAAGCTCTCGGATCGTTAGCTCGCTGGGCAGCCTCCAACGCGACAGTCCAAGGTCCCACGGCCCAGGGAGCGCAGCAGCTGGGCTCGGCCTTGGCCAGCAGGTTTGTGGGCCCCCTGCTGTCGAGGCTGCTGCTCGACGGCAGCACCGGAGGCAACGGCCTGAGCTCGGGCCTGTCGGCGACGGTGAGCAGGCAGGCCACAGATGCCGGCGCCGACGCTCTGCTTCCGCTGGCCTCTGCTGCGCCCCTGGCGTGGAGGGAGGCGTGCGACGCGCTGGTGGCGTCGGTGGCCGCGTCGAGCGGCGAGGGGGGCGAGGGGCAGCGCGCGGAGAGGCTGCGGGCGGCGCTGGCGGCGCTCGAGGCCGGCGCTCGCCCGGACGAGAGCGTTGTTGCCGGGGCTTCCGCCGGCGCTTCCGCCGGCGCTTCCTCCGCCGTCACTCCGAGCGGGCGCGCCGTGGTGAGCTCGCGCGTGGTGCAGGAGCGGGCCGTCAAGCGCAAGTTCAGGGCGGCGATGGCGCGGTTCGTGGCCGACGCGCGCGGGATCGTGAGGACCTGTTGAAGGAGGAGGAGGTTGAGGTTGAAGAAGAAGGGAGAAGACCAGTAAAAAAAACGAAAAAAAAAACAGAAAGAAAACGAAAGAAAAGAAAAATTCAGAAATCGATCTCGCTTTGAAAAAAGAAATTAAACAGAGCGCGTCCCTCCTGTTCTCTTTCCCCTCAACGCGAGGTCTCTCTCGATGGCCCTCTCGCTCGACGTGAGGGCTCTCGCCCGCGCCGCACGCTCCCGTAAAGAGGAGGCAGCAGCCGGGGACGACGCCGACAAGGAGAGGGAGAGGGCGACCGCCATCACCATCGATCGCGCCAATCGAGCGGCGGCAGCGATAGCCGAGAGAGCGAAAGGAGGAGGAGGAAACTCGACCTCCTCCTCCGTCGTCCTCGCCGCCGACATCCTCGACGGCGTCCGCTACTGGCCCGAATTCCTCGCCGAGGAGGAGGAGGCATGCCTGGTCGACGCCATCGACGTTGTCGCCGAGGGGAGGTGGGTCGGGGGCGAGAGCGACGACAGGTTTTCTGGCAGCTGCTGTTGCCCCTCTTCGACCTCGACGACAGCGACGACAGCGACCTCGACCTCGACAGCCCTCCCCGGCCGACGCCGCCGCGCCAACTTCGGAGGCTCCCCCTCCTACCTGTCTTCCTCGGAACCTCTGCCGCCTTTCCTGCAGAGCCTCTGCTTGGCGCTTACGAGCGCCGGAGCGTTTTCCGAAACGCAGCCGGCAAACCACGTTCTGATCAACGATTACGGTTCGGGCGCGGGTTTGCCGAGGCACAGGGACGGCCCCCTCTACGAGGCTTCGGCGACGATCACGCTCTGCGGGTCCGCCGCGCTGGAGCTGCACCGGATAGAAGAAGTTGAAGAAGCGAAAGAGTCGGGAAAGAAAAACAACAACAAAAAGGCTTCTTCCATTCAGCTGCTGCTCCGCCCGCGGGCAGCTCTCTCCCTGCGAACAGAGAGCTACGAGCGGTGGGAGCACGGCGTGCCCGCCGTCGACGTGGATCGCATCCGAATAGAATGCGCCAACCGCCTCGAGGCCGGAGTGGAGGTCGGCGAGGAGGTCGCTCGGGCGCCGAGGAGGATGAGTTTGGTGTTTGTGAACAAGAGAAAGGTCTGATTGTGATTGTAGAGCGAAACAGACAGTGGAAGGAAATTGATGGAAGGACTGCGCGAACCTGTGCGTGTGTGGGCAATTACAAATAATGAAAAAGAGATCAGGAGCGGTAGTGAAATTGAGGCACCGGAATTGTGTTTTTTCTTTCTTTCTTTCTGTTTTTTTTTTTTTTTCCTGCAGAGGTCGAGGCGGCAACGCCTTTTCTCCCTCTCCTCTTTCTTCCTGTGCCGTTTTTTGTTTTCTTCAAGGGCGCAACGCTGTTTTCTTTTATTCTGCTCAAAAGGGGGGGGCAAGGATGGGTACAAAGGCAACTGTCAAAGCGGGGGGAGGTGTTGGTTTTTATTTTATCAAGGCACAAAAGAAGCAAAAGAAAGCAAGAAAAAAACATTTTTTCAGACTCGGGGGATCAAGCCGTGCAGGTGCGACCTCACTAGTCCGCTCCCTCCTCCGCCTCCGCCTCCTCCCCCGCGGCGGTCCTCGTCGTCATCATCCTCTTCGTCTTCCTCCTCGTCGTCTCTCGGAGGGGAGACGCCCATAAGCGGTCGCATGGATGCTGGGGAAGGGGGGCTCGCGCTTAGACCTCCTCCTCCTCCGCCTCCTCCTCCTCCTCTGGCGCCTCCGGCGGCGGCGGCGGCGGCAGAGGCGGCGCGCGCCCTCGCCGCGGCCTCGCTCTCCGCCGCGGCCGAGATGGCGGCAACGCGCGCCTGGAGCTGGCGCAGCTGGGCCCGGGCCGTGGGCACGGGGTTCCTGCCGAAGCGCTCCGCCGCGGCCGCCGCGGCCGCGGCGGCCGCCGCAGCGGAGGAGGAGGGGGAGGAAGCAGCAGCAAGGGCGGCAGCAGCGGAGATCGAGCGAACGGCGAAAACACCTCCACCACCTCCGCTAGCCTCGACCATCGGCGAAACTCCGGCTCCGAACGCCTCTCTGTCCATCTCGCACTCGTCGTCGTCCGAGGGCGCGTCCCCTTCAATGCCCTCGACCTTATCCACAACGGCAGCGCGCTCCAAGATGGTCCTCCCGACTTTGTAAGCCTGCGACGAGTCGCTCGCCGAAACGTAGAGCCACCCGATGGGGCCCGCCTGACACAGGTTGCAGAAGGCGTCCCTGACGATGTGGGCCCCCGTCGTCATCAGGCGGGCGGTCTCTTCGCCCAGGGAGATGTTGGCAACCTCGTCGAAGAGGTAGGCGCGGCCGGAGCGGGCGTGGAAGGACTGGATGGAGAGTTGGAAAGGGAGATGCGGTTTTTCCGGTCCGTCGGGGTTGAGAAATGAGGAGAGCTTGGTCGTCGCATGTCGAGCGTCGCGACTCATGCCGTTTGTTGCTCTCGCTCGTCAAAAAAAAAAAAAAACCCTCACTCGTCCTTTCGCTCTCTCCTCCCCTTCTCATCCACGCCCTCTCCCTCAGATCAAACCCCACCAGGACGCACCTTGCTGACGAGGCTCTCGGCTGGAGCCAGAGAGGCGCCGCAGCTCGCGCAGCAGTAGACCCTGGGGCTGTCGAAATCGAGAACGAAGAGGCGACCCATTTTCCGTTTTCTTCCTCGTCCGACGACGTTTGGCTTGATGGGGACGAAAAAGAAGAAAAAATGCTACTTTTTGTATCGCTGTCGCCGCGGAGCCTGCGGTGCACTTTCGAGCGGCTTCTCTGCGGCGATGGGGTCTTCTCGATGTCGAAGTCCCCCTGCGAGTGAGAGAGAGAGACGGTCGAGAGGACGGAGAGAGAGCGGTGGAGCGTTTTCGGAACAGCGCAGAAGAGAGAGAGAAAGCGCGAGCCAAGAAAGACGAAGTGAGCGAGAGGGCGAAGAAAAACGACCTCGACCGACGACGGAAATTTCCGCACACACTTTTTTTTCCTTTCCAATTTCGATCCACATCTCCTCGCGTCTCCATCCCTCCCTCCCCTGCTCCACTCTCTCCTTTCTCCCATCGTCTTCGCTCCTCCTCCTCCCTCCTCATCAACGCATGGCGCACTGGAGCGTCCTCCCGCTCGCGATCGTCGGGACCGTCGCCTTCTCGCTCTGGATCGCGACCTGCTGCTTCGGGGAAGAAAAACTGCGGGCGCTGCTTGGCCGCCGGTCGGCGGAGACCGCCGCGGCGGACAACTTGGCACTGCCCGGGAGGGGCGCGGACAGGCCCACGAGCGACCTGCTGGCCGATCTGGAGAGGTCTTGAGAGGAAGAGACGAAGAAGGAGGAAGAAAAGAGGAGGTAGAAGGGTGGTCCCCTCCCGGGCAGGAGTGAGGGAAGAAGGAGAAACCAAACAAACAAACAACAACAACAAAAATGCTGGTCGTCGCCCTCGTCTCCGGGGGCAAGGACTCCTGCCACGCCCTGGGCCTCGCGATGCAGCGCGGCCACCAAATCGCGTGCTTAGCGAACTTGGCCCCCCCACGCGAAGTGATGGACGTGGCGGCGAAGAGGAGGGAAGAAGAGATAGCAGAGGGGGAAGAAAACGAAAAAGAAGGGAAAGGAAAAGACGAAAAAGGCGAAACTGAAACAGAAGACGTCAACTCGCACTGTTTTCAGACGGTCGGCGCCCTCGCCGTCGACGCCCTGGCCGCCGCCACGGGCCTTCCCTTGGTCCGGAGGCACCTCTCTTCTTCCCCGTCGAAGAGCAGAGGCCTCGACTACGACGACGCGGTTTCGGGAGACGAGGTCGAGGACTTGGCCGCCCTCCTCGCAGCCTGCAGGCGCCTCTTCCCGGGGATCCAGGGCGTCGTCTCCGGTGCGGTGGCTTCTGATTATCAGCGCCTGCGCGTCGAGCACGCCTGCGCGCGTGCGGGGGGCCTGGTCTCGGTCGCTCCGCTGTGGAGGAAGCCGCAGCAGAAGCTCCTGGAGGAGATGGAAGAGGCGGAGCTCGACGCCGTTTTGGTGAAAGTCGCCTGCGAGGGGCTGGACGCAAGGCACGTGGGCATGCGTTTGAGCGAGGCCGTCCCGGAGCTGCTGCGGCTGGCGAGGAGGTACGGGGTGCACCCTGCGGGCGAAGGGGGCGAGTACGAGACGATGGCGCTGGACTGCTTCGCTTTCACAAGGGCGAGGCTAGTCGTCTCCTCTTCTAGTACAAAATCTAGCCAACCAACATCTTCTCCTTCGTTCTCCGTCGTGGACGCCGGGGCGGGAACGTTTGTGGCATCGGGTCTGAGGCTCGAGGCCGTGGATAAGGGAGGTGGCGGTGAAGAGATGGCGGAAGAAGGTGAGATAGTTTGGGTCGACGGGGAGGCGCCGCCGCCGAGATTGCCCGGACCCCTCTCCCCGCCTCCCGAATCCTTTTCCTCTTCTTCTTTTGTGTTCTCTTCCTGTGGCAACGTGCGCGCGAGGGTGGTCTGCGCCCGCTCGAGCGCCGCCGGGATCCAGGTCTCTGCCGTCGCCGAGGCGAAGAGGGAAAATGCGAAATCGACTCTGGCGGCGACGACGATGAAAGCGGGTCCCGAAGGAGAAGGAGGATTCAAACCGACCTTCTCCGCCGAAGCCATCGCCGAGGCCGTCTCCGCGGCCCTCGACGCCGCGGGGGCAGCCCTGCGCAGCCTCTCGAGCGATGGGGAAGAAGAAAAACAAATAGGACAAGAGGGGACGAAGATCGACGCTTGTCCATTCTCGCGCGCGACGCATGTCCGTCTCTACCTCCCGACGATGAAGGCCTTCTCCGCCGCCAACGCCCGCTACGGAGAGCGGATGCCCCGCTCCAGCCCCCCGGCCCGCGCCTGCGTGGCGTGCGAGCTCGGAAACGGCGACGGAAGAGGAGAAGAAGAAGGGGGAGGAGGAGATGGTTTCGCTCCGGCCGCGGCCGTTGACGTCCTCGCTCTCCCGCCTCCGACTCTTTCCTCTTCCTCTTCTTCTTCTCGTTCCGCGCTCCACGTGCAGTCCATCAGCCCCTGGGCCCCGGCATGCATCGGCCCCTACGCGCAGGCGGTGACGGTCGGGGGGGGAACGCTGCTGCGGCTCGCGGGGCAGATAGGGCTCGACCCCTGGCGGATGGAGCTCGTTTCGTCCGAAGAAGAGAAAAAAAACGACGACGGAAAAACTTCTCCTTCTTCTTCTCCCGCCAGAATCGAGGCCTCGCGCGCCCTCCGCAGCTGCCAGGCAGTGGCCGTGGCGTGCAGGGCCGACCTCAGGCGAGGGGGGATGGCCTCGTGCGCCGTCCTCGCGAGCGTCGAGGCCGGGATAACGGGGCTGGAGGACGCCTCGAGGGCGCTGGAGGCGTTTTTGGGCCGTTCTCGTTCTTCTTCTTCGTCGAGCGACGGAGAACTTGACGAAAACGAAAACGAAGACGAAGAGGCCGAGCCCCGCTTCCAAGATGAGTACCTCCGCGCGCTCCCTCCGCCGTCGAACCGAAGGACCGCCTCCCCGCTGCTGACCTTCTTCCTGGTCGAGGGCCTGCCCCGCGGCGCCGCGGTGGAGTTTGAGCCCCTGGCCTGGACTTCTGGCTCGAGCTCGAGGTTTGCTGCTTCTTCTCCGAGCGGCGAAAGAGACGAAGTGGAAAAGGGCGGTGGGACTTCTTGCTGGACCTCGAGCTCCCCCACCTCGAGGTGCGACGCCCTTATCGACAGAAAGGGGAGGCTGTGCATGGCCCGCGCGGTCTCGAGCAACAACAACGGGAAACTCGAGGAAGCTTTCAAGGAGGCGCTGAGGGGCGTCGCCGCGGCCCTGGAGCAAGCAACAGCCGAAAAGGGCGAGCGAGGTACAGGGCTCGCTCTCGTCTCCGCTCGGGCATTTTACCGCTTCAGTGGCGCAACGGAAGAAGCAGCAGAGACGATGGGCTCCGCGAATGAGGCGCTGGCTCGGGCGTGGGAGGAGAGCGAGGGCCTCGAGGGGGACGCGCCGCTCGCGGTTCCGGTGGCGGCGGTGGGGGCCGACTGGCGAGTCCATTGCCGGGTCGCTGTCGAGGTCCACTTCGAGAAAACGTTTTCTTCGTCGTCGTCGTCGTCGTCGTCGTCTTCGAGCTCCTCCTCCGACAGCGATTGAACTGAGTTCTTGCTTATTCATTTTATTTTTTGTATTACTCAAAACACACACTCAAACACAGAAACAAGAGAGAAAGAGAGGGGCGGGGGTGGAGAAGGGGG
>Ga0210003_1003935_pt1 | contig 11883 bp, 9 predicted proteins | sample LantaG_FD_182804 | JGI IMG/M metagenome (GOLD analysis project Ga0210003, IMG submission 182804) | Deep subsurface microbial communities from Baltic Sea to uncover new lineages of life (NeLLi) - Landsort_02402 metaG (SPAdes) (version 2) | ecosystem: Environmental > Aquatic > Marine > Oceanic >...
GTGGATGCTATACTTGTTTGCAGTTATATACGGTGTTGCCTATGGTGGTGAATCAGCCTTAAGACCACTGATGGTAGCTGACTTGTTTGGGCTAAGATCACATGGAGTCACGCACGGAGTAGTTCTTGTCAACATCTCGATTGGAGGTGCTATTGGCCCACTTCTGGCAGGGAGGATATCTGATATATATGGCAGTTACAGCCTGATTTTCAAAATCTGTGCCGTACTTGGTATTATAGCCTTTATATTAACATTATTTATAAAACCAACTACCAGTAAGGAAAAGATTTAAAGAAAGTTAGGCAGAGAAAGATTATAATAGATACCTTTAACTAATATTGGTTAGTTGATGGAATACACGAAAAACAAATTATAGGAGAGGGAAACATGAATTTCAATATAGCAGTTTTACCTGGTGATGGCATTGGTCCTGAGGTTATAGCTGAAGCAACAGATGTCTTACAGGCTGTAGGCGAGAAATTCAGTCACAAATTCCATTTTCAAAATGGTCTGGTAGGTGGCATTTCTATAGATACCCTTGGCACGGCTCTTAGCGAAGAAACGCTGAGCATCTGCAAGGATTGTGATGCTGTACTGCTTGGTGCAGTTGGCGGGCCAAAATGGGATGACCCTCAGGCCAAAGTCCACCCTGAGGACGGACTCCTGGCACTGAGAAAGGGGTTAGGGTTATTTGCCAATCTGCGTCCAGTAAAGGTTTTGCCCATCCTGGTTAACTCCACACCTCTCAAGCCGGAGATAATTGGTGGGGTTGATTTAGTAGTGGTCCGGGAGCTAACTGGTGGACTTTATTTTGGTCAGCCCAAAAAACAATGGCAGACCCCAGAGGGCAGAAAGGCTGTTGATACTTTGGTTTATTCAGAGGCAGAGGTTGAGCGCATAGTAAGGGTTGGCTTCGAGTTGGCCCGCAACCGCCGTAAAAAGTTGGTCTCAGTGGATAAAGCCAATGTTCTTCAATCATCTCGATTGTGGCGTCAGGTTACCACGGAAGTTTCCGCTGATTATCCTGATGTTGCTCTGCAGCATATGCTGGTAGATACTTGTGCCATGCGGCTTATTCAGAATCCAGCCGATTTGGACGTTGTAGTTACCGAAAATATGTTTGGCGATATCCTTACTGATGAGGCCTCAGTGCTGGCTGGTTCTATGGGCATGTTACCTTCAGCCAGCCTGGCTGGAATACCTAAGGGAAGGGCATTTGGTATGTACGAGCCAGTTCACGGCAGCGCTCCAGATATAGCAGGACAGAATATAGCCAACCCTATCGCCACTATCCTAAGTGTAGCTATGATGCTACGCTATTCCTTTGGTTTAGAGGCTGAAGCCTGCACCATAGAAGATGCCACTCTCTCCACCTTAAAAGAAGGCTATAGAACCCACGACATATGGTCAGAAGATACAATTAAAGTGGGAACAAAGGAGATGGGTGAGATAATTATTCGAAAAATAAAAAGTTAACAAGGACTGCTCCATGCCAATAATACAGCTTTATGACACAACCCTGAGAGATGGTATTCAACAGGAGGGAATCTCTTTCTCTGTTGAGGATAAACTGAAGATTGCTCAGAAATTGGATGAGCTAGGTATTGACTTTATTGAAGGTGGCTGGCCAGGCTCTAACCCAAAAGACGCTGAGTTCTTTATGAGGGCACAAGACCTGAGCCTGGCTCATTCAACTCTGGTTGCCTTTGGTAGTACTACTCGCCCAGGCTGTCGTGTGGAAGAAGATGCCATGATTCAAGCTTTGCTAGCGGCCAAAACAGGGGTAGTTACCATTGTAGGTAAAGCCTGGGATAGACAGGTGACTAAGATCCTGGGAACTACTTTGAACAATAACCTCAGTATGGTCGCAGACTCTATTAGCTATCTTAAATCAAATGGGCTCAGGGTCTTCTTCGATGCTGAACACTTCTTTGATGGTTATAAAGGAAATCCCAAACACGCCCTTGAGGTAGTGACTACTGCAGTTGCAGCCGGTGCTGAATGCATAATCCTTTGTGACACTAATGGTGGCACTTTACCTCAGCAAATATCAGAGGCTATTAAAGCTGTTCAAAAGGTGACCTCCATCCCTCTAGGCATTCATGCCCATAATGATGCCGACCTTGCCGTGGCTAACTCTCTAGCCGCTGTTCAGGCGGGGGTTACACAAATCCAAGGGACTATTAATGGTTATGGGGAGCGCTGCGGCAATGCCAATCTCTGCTCTATTATCCCAAACTTAAAACTCAAGATGGGCATTAAGTGCGTCAGCGACAAGCAGCTAGCTAAAATCAGTGATATTTCTCACTATGTGTCAGAGCTAGCTAATTTGCCCCCCTATACCAGACTCCCTTATGTCGGTCCTGATGCCTTTACCCATAAGGGTGGAATCCACGTCTCCGCTCTGATGAAATGGAAAGATAGCTATCAGCATGTTGACCCTCAGTCAGTAGGTAATCGCCCACGTGTCATAGTTTCCGAGCTATCAGGGAAATCGAATATAATTTACAAAGCAAGAGAACGTGGACTACCCCTCCCCAGAGGCAGAGACATTGAAAAAGTGCTGAATCAAATTAAGTCACTGGAGAAACAAGGCTTTCAATATGATAGCGCTGAAGCATCATTTGATTTGCTGCTTCACCGTATCCAGCCTGATTACCAGCCCCCCTTTGAACTAGTCGATTTCATGTTGGTGGTAGAGAAGCGTCGCCGCCTCCCCAGCACAGGTAATCAAGAAGAACTGTTATCGGAGGCTACTATTAAGGTAAAGGTAGGCAACAGTATAGTGCATACAGCCGCTGAAGGTGATGGTCCAGTCAACGCTCTTGACCAGGCTCTACGAAAAGCTCTGATTCAATTCTATCCTGACTTGACCGCTGTGGAGCTCACTGACTACAAAGTGCGCATTCTTGAAGAAACAGCTGGCACTGCCTCACAAGTACGAGTGCTCATTGAATCCAGTGATGGCAAGGAGCACTGGAGAACTGTAGGCAGTTCAACCAATATCATTGAGGCCAGTTGGCTAGCCTTAGCAGACAGCATAGAATACTGGCTGTTAAAGCAGGCAGACAAAACAAAAAGCTGATTAGGCTGAGCCAAAACAACCAAAAATCCTTCCATAAACCCTAAAATTGAATGTAAAACGACTTATGCCTTTACCGTGGCTTGCCAATGGGCATAATATACAGAGGTTTAATCTGTTCCTCCACACCCAGAACTTTTCTTACCGCCTCGTCGTCGAAGGCACCGACTTCCACTGTAGCTAAACCCAGAGCAACAGCTTGAAGGTGGATATTTTCCCCCACATGCCCAACCTCCATGTGAACATATCTCTCACCACGCCGACCATATCTGTAGGAAGTCCTGGGATAAAGAGCACATATAACAATATCCAATGGAGCATTAGCAATAAATCCCTGGTCCAGAGCTGCTCCAGCTAGCTCTCTCCTTAAATCCCCCGGTTGGTGTAAAACTAGTGAATGCCTATCTACATCATAGTGATAGATTCCAGCTTGTAATTCATCTTCCGGTTGCTTCGCTTCGCTCGCAACGACTCCTTGTTTGCCAATAAAAGTAAAAATTTCCAGAGGATATGTAGCTCCAGCGCTGGGGGCTGCCCTAAGCCTCCCACCCCCAGTAATACCCTGAGCTGCCCAGAGAATCTGAGATAGCTGTTGAAGGGTTAATGATTCCGCGCGATACCTCCTGACCGACCTGCGCTCTGCTATTGACTCTTCTAACGAAGCCTTGCCCTTTATCTGCGGAGGAGGGAGCTTTATCTGGATAGGATTGCTTCGATGTTGTAATGGCATTTTGCTACCCTTTGACAACACCAATGGGGACAGCCATGGCCACTTTCTTGGAGATGCCAGCCTGATGGCAAACTTCTATCACCTCAGTAACATCTTTGTAAGCCTGAGATGCTTCCTCAGCTAGGGAGGATATGCTCCCCGTCTTAATAATGATTCCCCTCCTCTCCAAATCTTGAGCCACATCCTTACCTCTCATACTTCGCTTAGCTGCACCACGGCTTAGCGCTCTGCCAGCACCATGACAGGTAGAGCCAAAACTCTCCTCCATAGCCTTCTGGGTGCCCACGGCAATATAGGAGCAACGCCCCATATCACCAGGTATAAGCACAGGTTGCCCTATCTCCTTATACCTTTGAGGAACATCCTTGTGATTGGGTGGAAATGCTCTAGTAGCTCCTTTGCGATGCACACAAACGTTGATTTTCCGCCCGTCCACCATATGCTCCTCTATTTTGGCAATGTTATGAGCAACATCGTAAATTTGCTTCATGCCAAGTTCTTCGGGACTCTTGCCGAAAACTTTATAAAAACTCTCCCTAACCCAGTGAGCGATACATTGTCGATTACACCAGGCATAATTAGCAGCGCATGCCATGGCAGCAAAGTAATCCCTTCCTTCCTTTGATTCTATAGGGGCACAAGCAAGCTGACGGTCAGGAAGCTTTATTCCATATTTCAACACTGCTTGCTCCATCACTCTAAGATGGTCAGTGCATACCTGATGACCGAAGCCTCGAGAGCCAGTGTGAATTAAAACTAATACTTGACCCAACTCAGTGATACCCATAACGCTGGCAATATGAGAGTCGAAAATCTCCTTCACGACCTGAACCTCGAGGAAGTGATTACCCGAGCCTAATGTGCCCGCTTGAGGCATGCCCCTCTTTATCGCTTTATCGCTTATCTTACTTGGCTCAGCTCCCTTCAGACATCCACCCTCTTCAGTGGCATCTAAGTCTTCCTCGGAGCCAAAGCCATGCTTTACCGCCCAGCAAGCCCCCTCAACCATCAATTTGCTCATCTCCTTTTGGCTTATTCTTATCTTTCCCTCTGAGCCCAAACCAGATGGTACATTAACGAATAATTCGTTAACGAGCTGGTTAATTTTAGACCTTACTTCAGCTTCATGGAGATTGGTACGCAATAACCTTACTCCACAGTTTATGTCGTAACCCACTCCGCCGGGGGAAATTACGCCATCCTTAACACTCATGGCAGCAACTCCACCTATAGGGAAGCCGTAACCCCAATGGATGTCTGGCATAGCAAATGAGAATTTAACTATGCCTGGAAGAAAGGCAACGTTAGCGACTTGTTCTGGTGTTTGTTCCCCACGTATGGACTCCAGCATGGCTTCGCTAGTATAGATTAAACCAGGAACTCTCATGCCATCTTTATAGCTTTGAGGAATTTCCCAATGATAATCGTCTACCTTAACAAGCTGTCCTTGCCAATTTGGCATGTCTTAACTCCTTAAACATCAAAGATTATCTGCACTTCATATCCGTAGTCATTCTTGTTTATCCGTAACATGTGGTATGTGGCTGCCTTTACCCCCATCTTTATCCTGTGCTTTAGGGGGTTGAACTCCTCCCCATAGCAGGTAGCCTTAAGCTGGTTATTACTCAAACTTTCGATGGTGAACCTGTTAAACAAAAGATGTTCACCGTCAAAGAAATAAATAAGCTCATTAAGCCATTCTACTAACAAACTATCATTGTCCTCACTAACTACCTCTACATGGCGTTGCAACTGCTCTCCAATACTTTCAGGCTCTGTGATTAAGCTAAATAAGGCCAAAGCAGCATTGGAAAAGAGCTGCTTAACATCAACCCCATAGACAATAACACCCACATCAGCAGTATGGTCAATTATTTCGAAAGCCTTTTTCACCATTTATTCCACCTTGGCGGAAGTAATTTTATTATATCATCTGACGCTACAATTCTCTCCATCTCAAAAGCTTGAGAAATCACTCACAATCGCAACTAGTTCAAATCTCTTATTTGACCTACGTAGATATGTCTGCTACAATCTCCCCAGAGGGGCGGTTAGCTCAGTGGTTAGAGCGCTGCGTTGACATCGCAGAGGTCACTGGTTCAAGTCCAGTATCGCCCACATTTGACAAACATGATAGGATAAGTATATATGAGTAAAATTACTATTATAGGTCAGGTTCTTTCAGAAAACCTTGTTTTGACGCCGTCTAAAAGAGTCGTCGAAATATTGGATAGTAATAGCCGCTAGGTTGTCACATCTTGAGATTTTCAATGAAACGCAGCTTTACAAAACCTCACATTTTAAACCTGAGGCTCACATCTACCTACGAGGCAATAACTTAAGTTGAACTCAGAAGAAAGACTGGAAAAAGTACGTCACTCTGCCGCCCATGTTATGGCTGAAGCAGTGCAATCCCTTTTCCCTGAGGCTAAGTTTGGCATTGGACCAGCTATCGATAACGGTTTTTATTATGATTTTGAACTACCCCGCACACTAACGCTGGAAGACCTGCCGTTAATTGAAAGCAAAATGAGGGAAATTATCGCGCAAAACATATCTTTCTACAAAGAAGAGACAACTAAAGAAGAAGCACTCCACATCTTTGCCAACCAACCTTACAAATTGGAGCTTATTGAAGAATTTGATGGCGACATGGTAACTATTTACAAGCAGGGTTCTTTTACCGACTTGTGTCGTGGCCCTCACATAGATTCTACGGGCGAAATCAAGGCATTCAAACTGACACGTGTTGCTGGAGCGTATTGGCGGGGTGATGAGAAACGACCTATGCTGCAAAGAATCTACGGTGTGGCTTTCAACAGCCAGGCAGAGCTTGAGGATTATTTATCTCGTCAGGCTGAAGCTGCCAAGCGAGACCATCGGAAGCTGGGTAAGGAACTCGACCTTTTCAGCATACACGAAGAAATTGGACCCGGCTTGATTTGTTGGCATCCCAAAGGTGCCTTGATACGGCAGACCATCGAGGATTTCTGGAAAGCAGAGCACAGCAAGCGAGGTTATAACATCGTCTATACTCCCCATATTGCCAAGCTAGACTTGTGGAAAACCAGCGGACATTGGGACTTCTATCGAGACTATTTATATTCGCCTATGGAAGTGGAAGGACAGCAATATATAATAAAACCCATGAATTGCCTAGGGCATATCCTGATATTCAAGAGCCACTTACATAGCTACCGGGATTTACCCTTGCGTTATGCAGAATTAGGCACAGTGTACCGCTATGAGCGAACCGGTGTATTATATGGTTTAGCTAGAGTAAGAGGATTCACTCAGGATGATGCACATATTTTCTGTCGTGCTGACCAGATTGAAGAGGAAGTAATAGGAGTTGTAAAGCTGGCACAATTTATGATGTTCACTTTCGGGTTCAGTGATTATGAGATTCTACTATCCACCCGCCCGACAAAATATGCCGGCACCGCTCAAATGTGGGAGCAAGCCACAGAATCTTTAAAGCAAGTCTTAGAGAGGCTCAAGCTACCCTACAAGGTAGATCCTGGAGAGGGAGTCTTCTATGGACCTAAAATCGATATTAAAATTAGAGATGTCCTGGGACATGCCTGGCAGGGGCCTACCATCCAGGTTGATTTCAATTTGCCAGAACGGTTCAATGTCTGTTACATTGGGGATGATGGCATGGAGCACAATGTAATAATGATACATCGCACGGTCCTGGGTAGTATGGAGCGATTTTTAGCCTGCCTTATTGAGCACTATGGTGGGGCTTTCCCTGTGTGGCTATCTCCAGTCCAGGCAACAATAATCCCCATAGCGGACCGCCATATCAACTATGCTCACCAGATAGAAGATGAACTTAAGAAGGAGGGGATTCGCTCCCAAGTTGATGACCGCAGTGAGAGAATGAACCTGAAAATAAGAGAAGCCCAACTGGAAAAGATTCCGTATATGCTTATAGTTGGTGATAATGAGCTGGCTTCATCCAGCGTTTCAGTCCGTTTAAGAAACGGTGACAACCCGGGCTCCCAAACGCTATCGCAAATTAAGGCCAGGATAAAGGAAGCTGTAGAGGTTAAATCCTAGATGGCTCTAAGAGAGAAAACAGGTATAAATCAGAAAGTAGCAGTTAATCAAGGAATCAGAGCCAGAAGGGTTCGGCTTATAGGAGAAGGCGAAGAACAACTAGGCATAGTGTCCGTGTATGAAGCGTTGCAACTTGCTCAGGAGCGTGGCCTTGACCTGGTGGAGGTCGCCCCGACAGCATCTCCGCCAGTATGTCGGCTTCTTGATTACGGAAAGTATAAATATGAGCAAACCAAAAAGGAACGGAAGGTAAAAAAGAGTCAAAAAGTTGGATTGCTCAGAGAGGTTCGCTTCAGACCCAAAATTGAGGAACATGATTTACAGGCAAAAATTAGAACAGTTAGAAAACTGCTAGAGGAAGGTAACAAAGTAAGAGTACGGGTAAGGTTTAGAGGACGCGAGGTTATTTATCCAGAATTAGGTTGGAATGTACTAAAGAAAGTGGCTGAGGCTTTGAAAGAAGAAGCTGTAGCAAGCAAGCAGCTTGTTAAGGATTCCCGCAATATAGCTTTAATCCTTTCCCCCTCCTCTACTAAAAAATCTACCGAGGTAAAATCAAATGCCAAAAATTAAGACTCACAAAGGAGCTAAAAGCCGCTTCCATATTACAGGTAGTGGCAAGCTCATGCGCACTAAGTGTGGAAAGAGCCACCTGAGACGCAAAAAAGCACCCCGTACTAAACGCCTCTACTCTAAGCTTATATCCGTCTCATCTGCAGATAGGAAGCGAATAAGAAAGCTTTTACCCTACAAGTAACGAGGCTAGAAGGAGGAACTTTGCCAAGAGCTAGAAGCGGAAAAGTCAGTCATCAGCGTCATAAAAAAGTGCTTCAATTAACCAAAGGGCATCGAGCCACCAGACATGCCCTCTACAGGCGGGCTCACGAGTCTATGCTCCATGCCTTAGACTATGCCTATTGCCATCGCCGAGAACGGAAAGGTGATTTTAGAAAGCTATGGATCGCTCGTATCGGTGCCGCAACACGGGCTCAAGGGATTTCCTACAGTCAATTCATGTCTGGCTTGAGAAAATCGAATGTGGAAGTAAACCGTAAGATGCTAGCCGAGATGGCTGTTAAAGATCCTGGAAGTTTTGCCAAATTGGTAGCCTCTATTTTATCTCAAAACGCAAATGCTGGAACAGCTTGAAGAACTCCACCTAAAAGCCCTTAATGAATTAAGCCGTGTTGGTGAACTTGAGGAACTGGAGTCATGGCGCATTCAATACTTGGGTAAGAAAAGCAAGCTAACTCAGGTATTGCGCTCTTTAGCTAGCTTGCCCTTAGAGGAACGGAAAAAAACAGGTGCTCGCGCCAATGAAGTCAAGATAGCTTTAGAATCAGGCCTGGTTGAAAAGGAAAAATCCCTAAAGGAAACTTATATGGCTTCCTTCCTGGGACAAAAAAGGGTGGATATCACTTTACCCGGTCGCCCTATACCCGTTGGGCGACTCCATCCTATTACTCAAACACTTGAGGAAATTTGCAATGTTTTCACACGGATGGGATTCCAGGTAGCCGAAGGGCTTGATGTAGAGTGGGATTACTATAATTTTGAAGCACTGAACATTCCCCCGGATCATCCAGCAAGAGACATGTTCGCTACACTATGGATAGATTCTGCAGAGACTACTGAGCAAGCTAGGCTTTTGCGCACCCATACCTCCCCAATGCAGATAAGAATCATGGAGAAAGAGCGCCCACCGATAAGGGTGATTGTGCCTGGAAGGGCTTACCGCTACGAGGCAACGGATGCTACTCATGAATCCATGTTCTACCAGGTTGAAGGGCTGGCTGTAGACATTAATATTACTCTGGCTGATTTGAAAGGCACTCTATTTGAATTTTGTCATTGCCTTTTTGGTAAGGAGAGAAAGATACGCTTCAGATGTGATTACTTTCCTTTTGTTGAGCCTGGGGTGGAAGTAGCCATAGAATGCCTGAAATGTCATGGCACTGGATGTCGATTATGCAGCTACAGCGGCTGGCTTGAGATATTAGGTGCCGGAATGGTACACCCTGATGTCCTCAGTCGGGTTAATATCGACCCTGAAATATATAGCGGATTTGCCTTCGGTATGGGGGTAGAGCGAATACCCATGCTGCGCTATGGCATTGACGATATACGCCTCTTTTACGGAAACGACCTTAGGTTTCTAAAACAATTTTGAGGTTGCAAAGGCCAGGAATATGAAAGTTTCTCTTAAGTGGCTCAGTGAATATGTTGACATAAGGCTTTCCCCAAAGGAGTTAGCTGAAAGATTAACCATGGCTGGTATGGAAGCCAGAGGCATCCAGACTGTAGGTAGCACCTGGAATAAGATAGTAATAGGGCAAGTGACAGCGGTGGGGCCCCATCCTAATGCCGACCGATTGAAACTAGCTACCGTCAATCTTGGCACCCAGCAGCTTACGGTGGTTTGCGGCGCTCCTAATATCAACATCAAGCAGAAAGTAGCTTTTGCCAATACAGGAGCCAGGCTTATTGACGGTCATACAGGAAAAGCTACGATACTAAAGCCAGCCAAAATTCGTGGCATTCTTTCAGAAGGCATGGTTTGCTCAGAGAAAGAACTGGGGATTTCTGATAACCATGAAAATATTCTGGTTTTGCCATCCGATGCTCCTGTAGGCATGTCCCTTGATTATTATTTGGGCGATATAATCTTCGATTTGGATATAACACCAAATCGCCCAGATTGCTTATCCCTTATTGGCATTGCCAGGGAAATCGCGGCTTTAACTGGGCAGCAACCGCATTTGCCTGACACTGATTACGAAGAGACAGAAGCCACGATAGATTCCTTCATCTCCATTGACATTGCTGATCCGAACCTGTGTCCCAGATACTGTGCCAGCTTGATTACCGGGGTCAAGCCCGGGCCTTCCCCTGACTGGCTGCAGCAACGCCTGAGAAGTTATGGCATGCGCCCCATAAGCAATATTGTTGACGTTACCAATTATGTGATGTTGGAATATGGGCAACCCCTGCATGGTTTTGATTATCATAAGCTTCGAGGCAAACAGCTCATCATCCGCCGGGCTAGAGATGGTGAGCTAATAATCACCTTGGACGGGGAAGCGAGACCTCTTACTCAAGATACCTTGGTTATCGCTGATGCAGAAAAGCCCGTTGCCATTGCCGGCATCATGGGTGGGCTGGATGCTGAGGTTACTGATACAACTACAGCTATTCTTCTTGAGTCAGCAAATTTCAACCGAAGTATCATTCGACGAGGCGCTAATCGCCTTAATTTGCAAAGCGAAGCTTCCATACGCTTTGATAAGGGACTAAGCTTAAACCTGCCATTGATTGCATTGAAGCGAGCTACCAAATTACTGCTGGAACTGGCTGGTGGCAAAGCAGCTAGAGGCATAATAGATGCATACCCCGGTAAAGTGGAGCCAAAGGCCATCTTACTTTCTACAAAAGAGGTGAAGCGACTTTCGGGCTTAGAAGTTACCATCGAAGAAATTATCACAGTGTTAAAATTACTGGGCTTCGAATGCCAAGAGACCAGCTTATCCTCACAAACTTCTGTATTTTCTCCTTTCTGGCGCAGTGATATTAAGTGCGCCGCTGACCTGGTGGAAGAAATAGTCCGTATTATCGGCTACGATAAAATCCCAATAACTAGACTTAGTGCTCCTCTGCCAGCACAAAAGTTGACACGGGAGCTTATCCTTAAGCAAAAATTAAGGAATACTCTAGCAGGTTGGGGCTTTCAAGAGATATTAGCCTATTCCTTGACCAGCTTGGAAAGGTTGCAGGGACTTTCCCCAGAGCTCGAATTGCCGTTTACTCCTTTAAAGGTATCTAACCCTATGACAAAGGAACAGGAATATTTGCGCCCTAGCTTGCGTGCTGGTCTGTTAACCAGCCTAGCTAATAATCAAAAATATGAACAAGATGGCATAAGGCTATTTGAAATTGGCAAAACATTCCTGCCACAAGGAAAGGAGCTACCTCAAGAAAAAGAGATGCTTTGTGCCGTACTCAGCGGCAC
>Ga0210003_1003936_pt1 | contig 11878 bp, 8 predicted proteins | sample LantaG_FD_182804 | JGI IMG/M metagenome (GOLD analysis project Ga0210003, IMG submission 182804) | Deep subsurface microbial communities from Baltic Sea to uncover new lineages of life (NeLLi) - Landsort_02402 metaG (SPAdes) (version 2) | ecosystem: Environmental > Aquatic > Marine > Oceanic >...
AAGGTGTTGAAGGTGATATGATTAACACACTTTTGGCTGGAGCAGCATTCAATATGATGAAGATGTTACGGAAAATCCGTGAATCTGTTATCTGTGTCTTAAATGAACTTATCGAAAAATTGGTCAGAAATTACCAAGTCCTGCCAAATTATTGTTAAACCAGATTTTTTAAGGATCGACTAATTAACAATAAAGAGTAATAAAAATGGGGAAAAATAAAATGTGTATTGCGGTCGCTGTTATGCTGATCACAATATCGAATGTAAGTGCACAGGACTGGCCTCAGTATCTTGGGCCATACAGAAACAGTACTTCAGATCAGAAAGGTATCTTACGCTCCTGGCCGGAGAAAGGGCCGGAAGTTCTATGGTCGGTTAATGTCGGGATTGGCTATGGCGGACCTGTTATAAAGGACGGTAAAGTCTATTTGCTTGACAGGGATGATCAGGTTGGTGATAAGATGAGATGCTTTGACTTTTCCAGCGGGAAAGAACTCTGGAGTTATAGTTATGATGCACCTGGATCTGTTCAGTATCCGGGTTCAAGAAGTTTACCTTCAGTAGACGGCAATCGCGTCTATTCCTCTGGCCCTTACGGAGACCTGTACTGCATTGATATCAACACACATAAGCCTGTCTGGAATAAAAACATCTGGAAAGATTTCGGCGGCGGGCAAATCCCGAGGTGGGCAATTACACAGAATCCCCTGGTATATGGTGATTTACTTATTGTTGCTTCGCAGGCGCCGGAGGCAGGCGTTGTAGCTTATGATAAGCTCACCGGGAATGTTAAATGGAAAACACCCTCGCTTGGTGGGGTCGGATATGTAAGTCCGGCAATAGTAAAAATATCCGGGGAAGATCATGCGGTTATGATAACTGCATCAGCCGGACGTGGTTATGGTCAAAGCGGTGGAGGCAAGGTCGTTGGAATTAACCCTCTTACCGGAGCAATACTATGGGAATACACTAACTGGAATTGTATCATCCCGGTACCAAGCGCATTTGATGCAGGTGAGAACAGGATACTCATTATAGGGGGGTATAATGCAGGTGCTGCAATGATAAAAGTAGATAAGAAATCAGATGGCAGTTATGGTGTTACGGAACTTTATAAAAATCCGGATTTCGGAGATCATACAAAACCGCCAATACTGGTTAACGGATATTTTTATGCCCAATACTCTACGAATGAGAGACGGGACGGTTTGGTTTGCATGAGTATGGATGGCAAGGTAATGTGGAAAACAATGCGTTCACCTGCTTTTGATAAAGGCAGTATGATCCTTGTTGACGGGCTGATACTGGCAACAGACGGTAATAAAACCCTATACCTTATAGAACCTGACCCATCAGGATTCAAGCCGCTGGCATCGGCAGAGTTGCTGAATACTGGTCAGAACTGGGCACCCCTGGCACTTGCCGATGGCAAACTCCTGATAAGAGATCAAAGCCAGCTAAAGTGTGTTAAAGTTACTAAATAAGAAATCATTAAAATGAAACCAAGAAAGATTTACACAACGCTGATCCTCCTGATAATCAGCACAATTATTATTAATGCACAGGACTGGCCTCAGTATCTTGGGCCAAACAGAAACAGCACCTCTTCCCAGAAAGGTATTTTACGCTCCTGGCCGGAAAAGGGTCCGGAGGTTTTATGGACTGTTGATGTGGGCACCGGTTATGGCGGGCCCGTTATCAAAGACGGCAAGGTCTATATGCTTGACAGAGATGATAAGGTTGGCGATATCATGCGTTGTTTGGATTTTCCCAATGGTAAAGAACTATGGAGCTATAGTTATGATGCTCCCGGATCTGTCATGTTCCCCGGTTCGCGAAGCGTACCGGCTGTTGATGGTAATTATGTCTATTCATGTGGCCACAACGGTGACCTGTATTGCATAGACATCAGTACACACAAACCTGTCTGGAATAAGAATATCTGGACGGATTTTGGGGGTGACCGGCTACCGATATGGGCTATTACCCAGTGCCCTCTTATTTACGGGGATTTGTGTATAGTAGCATCACAGGCTCCTGAGGCCGGTGTTGTTGCTTATAATAAGCTTACTGGCAATATTCCAAATCTTGGAAATGAATCTTATGCAAGTCCTTCAGTTGTAAAAATAGACGGCAAAGACCATATAGTAATGGTAATTTCATCCACTAATCCTATCGGACACAGAGAATTACCGCAGACTCCGGGCAAGATCGTCGGATTAGAACCCCTTACGGGTAAAATCCTTTGGGAATACAATGATTGGGTATGTCATATTTCGGTTCCAAGTGCACTTGATGCCGGTAATAATAAGGTGATCGTTGTGGGTGGATATGAGCTCGGAGTAGTTATGATAAGGGTCGAAAAAAAGGCAGACGGAAGCTACGGAGTTACAGAACTTTTTAAACACAACAATTTTGGCGATCACACCAAACCACCGATATTACACAATGGTTATTTCTATGCCCAGTTCTCAACCAACAACCGCCGTGAAGGTCTGGCATGCATGAACATGGATGGCGAGGTCATGTGGAAAACAATGCGTACACCATTATTTGATAAAGGCAGTATGATCCTGGCCGATGGAATGATACTGGCTACTGACGGCAGGCAGACTTTGTATCTTTTTGAACCTGATCCATCCGGATTCAAACCATTGGCATCAGCTGAATTGCTTGGAGAAGGGGGATCATCAGGCAATGATCCCATGGCTGCAAGAGTTGGTGGTGCAATTCAGAACTGGGCTCCGATTGCGCTTGCCGATGGCAAGCTCCTGATAAGAGATCAAACACGGATGATGTGTGTTAAGGTTGCCAGGTGAATCCTGTGACATTGCCGATCCAGGCGATGAAATCTTCAGGATCTTGATCCGCGCCGTGCCTTGCGTCCCCAGGTATTCACATATTATAGTACGTCAATACAACCATAGCCCTGGCATCCCATTGACCGGCAATCCGCAGTGAAGCAGCAAACAAAATGAGTTGTCCTGTTAATTACTATTTTTTAAAATTAATTACCTCCTCAGATTCCTTTCTTGGGGTTGCTGATGAGACTGCATCCACACTTTTATCAATATTGCCGATTCGCAGGACAACCACAGCCTTGTACTCTGATGGGATCTGAAACAGCTCTTTCTTTGAATTTATGTTTCCGACCGGACTGGCATATATGCGTGCACCAAGACCAAGACTATGTGCCGCAACAAACATATTCTCAGTGGCCAGGCCGCAATCGAAATCAGGTGTGGTTCCGCCTTGTGATTCAACCCCTGAAACAATGACAAGTACATTTCCGGGAACTACATCATTGATTATCTGCTTTGTGGTGGAATCGTCTTTTATTACTGTGAATTTCCACGGTTGTCTGTTCATTCCACTAGGAGCCTTAATACCGCATTTCAGAATCAGATCGAGCTGCTGATCAGTCACAGGCTCTGATGTGTATGCCCTTTCGGAATATGCAGAAAGTATTACATCAGTAACACAATTGTCAGAGACTTGACCGAACAACTTTGAAACTGCAAATAAAACAGCAACGAGTAATGTTAATTTGATTTTCATGTCAAATTGATTTAAAAGGTTTATAGATGTTAAGGCCTTTAAATTAAGTAAATTATTTCATTTACCCTGTGTTAACTTAATGAACCTGGAATAAATGAAAATTAAAGCAAATAATTAAAAGACTCCTTGCAGAGAATAATAATTTTTAGTTTGTTCAATTATACTTACCTTTTATCCACATATAACAATGTTGCAGGCAAGGCAAAATGTGCTGCAACGCTGACCAAAAGTATGCTGGAACATGAGTACAAATTTTATAACTAACGAGCAATTATATAAGCAAGTCATTGAACCTGTTGTAAGAGCAGCCTCCTTTGTGTGGATAGGCACGGCCGACATCAAAGATCTGCATGTACATTACAAAGGAACCGTTAAATCTTTTTTATCAGTACTTGACTCTCTGTTAAAAAAGAAAGTGGCAATCCGTCTGTTACATGCTAAAGAACCTGGAGTTAATTTCAGAAGAAGCTTTGATAAATACCCTTTATTATGGGATAATATGGAGAGGCAACTATGCCCGAGGGTTCATTTCAAGCTTATTGTTATCGATGGCAAATTTGCCTATTCAGGTTCTGCTAATCTTACCGGGGCAGGATTAGGCATAAAAAGTATAACCACACGTAATTTTGAATCGGGTTTCGTTACAACTGACCCTGAAATAGTAAAGGCCATTATGAACCAGTTTGATGATGTCTGGATGGGGAAATACTGCAAAAGTTGTAAGCGAAAAAATATTTGTAGTGACCCTATTTTATAATACTAACAAGAATAGTCTCTTAAAAGTTAAAACAAGGCATAAAATGTTATGTTAAATCCTGATCCTTTCAAAGTATCAGAACAAATATAAATTTCTGTTGACATTTTTAATATAATTTATAAATTGCATCATACTATATTTTCAAATGTTAATTTTATTAACCTATAACATCCACCGATATGAAAACCAAAGCTTTAATAATCACCATCCTGCTGGCAGGATTTGTTAGTGTAAATTTATTTGCACAAAATGAGAGATTCAAAATATCTCTTGCCGAATGGTCCCTGCACCGTGCATTGTGGAAAAAGACAATTTCCAATCTCGATTTCCCGGGTATCACAAAGACTGAATATGGTCTTGATGCCGTGGAATATGTATCCACTTTTTTCATGGGAAAGGGAGAGGACATGGAATATCTTACCCAGTTAAAAGACTCATGTGTCAAATATGGTGTTAAGAGTCTGCTGATCATGGTTGATGGTGAGGGGAACCTTGCAGATACTTCCCTTGCAACAAGGACGAAAGCTGTTGAGAATCATTATAAATGGGTGAAAGCAGCCAAATTCCTGGGTTGTCATTCAATTAGAGTAAATGCCGCCGGCAGGGGAACTATGGGACAGACACAGGCTGCAGCTATTGACGGATTGAGTAAACTTTGTGATTATGCAGTTGAATACGGCATAAATGTTATCGTGGAAAACCATGGAGGAAACTCTTCAATCGGCAAATGGCTCGCTGAAATAATGAAGGAGGTAAATAAACCTAACTGCGGAGTTTTACCGGACCTCGGGAATTTCTATGAGTATGACCGTTACAGCGGAGTAAAAGAATTAATGCCATATGCAAAGGGAGTAAGCGGAAAAACTTATGATTTTGATGAAGAGGGAAATGAAACAAAGATCGATTATGCTAAAATGATGCAAATAATTGCTGATTCAAAGTATTCGGGATATATAGATGTTGAATATGAAGGAAATAAATTAAGTGAAGACGAAGGTATAAAGGCATCGATCAAGTTACTAAATAAAGTATTTGAACCCTATAACAATTAAAATTTACTTCACGAGGATCTCTTCCTTCAGAAGATTCTTAAAAAGCAATACCAACATTAATACTTATTGAGTTAGTATTCTTTTTGTATGGTATCTCATCGGAGAAATTCGCATATTCCAGCTTTTGCATTTCATAAGCAAAGCCACCAAAGAGCGCGAACCTGTCGGAAATATTGAACCAGATTCCTCCTGTTGCATGAAAATACAATCCTTCAGGCTTGTTATTTGTTGTATCGCTGTCAAATCCCTGTGAACTACCGATACCTATTCCAAGATAAGGGGTAAAGGTTTTTGATGAAAACCTTGTCCGTATATCAAGAAAAACAGGCATCTGTACATTACTTGAAACGAGATGCCAGTCGGGGTGATTTGCAGGTTTATCGAAATATTTTCGCACACCTATTCCAAGTCCTATTGAAGTATTTCTTATATTGAATCCATTGATGAAGTTGAACCGGAAGTTATTCATTCCATATTCACTCACCTTCAGGGCATAGCCTATTTCAATAATCCCACGGTAACATTTTCCATGGCTTCTGTCACCTGATGATTCGTAGTAATTCTGAACAACAGGAAAATCATCATACTTCTTCTCAGAAGCTGGTTGAGTCACCGGCTCTTTTTGAGTCTCCTGAACTGGTTGCAGTGCAATCTGAACAGGAGGTCCCTGTTCTGGTTCAGGCAAAGGCTTCCGTTCAGGTATAGGTGCAGGTTGAGTTGTTGGTATTGTTCGCTTACCTGCTCCAACAGTTGTCTGAGCCTGCTGTACCGGCTGGGTTGCAGGTACATTACGGGGTTCCTGTGATACAGTATTAGTCTTGGTTTCAGTAGAAGGTTTTGTTGTGGATACGGTTCGTCTTCCCTGACCGGTTGTCGTTTGTGTTCCCTGTGCTGGTTGCTTAGCTGGTTCTGTCCTTGTACCAATTGGTTCCCTGTCAGGTTTGATCACCGGTTTTGTAACTCTCTCCTGCACAGGCTGAGTTACTGGTTTTGTTACAGTCTCCGGAGTAACTGGTGCCTCCTTTGTAGTCTCACCTTGTTGAATAATAGGTTTTGTTTCCCTGTCAACAGGTGTAATTTTCGTTACCTGTTGCGGTTTGGTTACAGGTTCCTTGACAACCTCAGCAGGAGCTTCAGTTACGGCTATTGGCGGAGCTTCTTCAATTGCTGCCGGAACCTCAGCTACTACAACTGCAGGAGCCGCTTCAGCCACAGGTTCCTCTACGACCTCTACGGGAGCCTCAGCTATAACTATTACCGGAGCTTCTTCAACTGCTGCAGCCTCAACTACCTCTGCCGCCTCCTCTACCACCTCAACCACAGACACTTCAGCAGCAGCCTCTGCCACAACGACTGCAGGAACCTCTTCAACCTCTTCAACCGCTTCAACTTCTTCAACTACTTCTGCCTCTTCAACTTCTTCAACTTCTTCAACCTTTTCAACTACTTCAACTATCGCTGCCTCAACTACCTCTTCAGCCTCTTTAACCATCTCGGCTACCGGGGCCTCCTCAACTTCTTCAACCGCTTCAACTTCTTCAACTTCTTCAACTACTTCTGCCTCTTCAACTACTTCAACTATCGCTGCCTCAATGACCTCTTCAGCCTCCTCAGCTACCTCTTTCCCCTGTTTATCCCTACCTTGTCCGCCAGAGTGAGCTATTCGCTCAAATACATAAAAATAAACAGAATCATTTTCAGGTAATTTGCCTGATACATACTTTACCGGAAACTTCCAATAACCGTTTCCATCAATAAACACATCAGTAACATCAAAGACATTTACATTTTCTCCTTTTAATTCAACGAGGGTCAGTCGTCCCCTGCCGGTAGCACCTGTCGTGTCATCCCATGTCCTGTACCATTTGGTTTGATCCTCCCCTTTAATATCATTTTTATCTACAATAAGATATGTGACCGAGGATATATTCTTATTATTATACCTGAAAACTCCATCACCCGGATCACCAACTTCAGTGATTGAACTGAACCTGTATCCGATACTTCTTTTTACCCCTGATGCTCCGGGAGTAATTTTAGTATCCTGAGGTTTCCCCTGGTTTGAATTTTTATCTTTCTGAGCATAAGAAATGATGCCAATAAATAAGAATACCAGAAGAAGAATTATCCTTTTCATAATATCTCAATTTTATGAAAGTTTTAATAAGATAGAGCTAAGGTAAATAATTTATCTTCAAAACAATATGTCCGCAAGTACTAAAAACCTGGTGAAGATCAGAGCAATCACTCACAATTACTTACCCCATTTTTTTAAAAGGTACTCTGACATAATCACATCGTAGAAATTATAACGGGCAAAACCTGTCACGCCTTCAGACTGTTGATCATAGAGCTTTTGCACAGCAGTAGTCATTTCAGGGCTTTCAATATCTATGGCATCTATACTGTTAAGTGCAAAATTACGGTCTGTCATATTATAGTTTACTGTATCGCTGAGAATATTGATATAAGCTTTTATTGCAGCATCTTTTTCTCCCAGACCGTATAAAGCTTCAGCTGCCAGGGCTGCCACTGAACCCGATTCATCATATGCAGCTTTAAGCAGATCAGGAATTGCTTCCCGGGCATCATCTTTCAGTACCAGCAACCCGGTTGCTCCCCAGTAACGAATGACGCTGTTTTCATTTTTCAGGTAATCTACAAATTCATCCAGGTTCTCAGGTCCGCCCATAACGGCCAGATCCGATGCTTCAACCAGTTTTTCAAAAGGACATAATGATGACCGCATATAGTCATACATCGGAAGATCGCCGGCCAGTTTACCATATTCCGTTTCAGGGATAACAGCTACATCTCTTGTTTCTAATCTCCAGTCATCCAGCGCTTTACGCATTCTGTCTAGAACATCTGCATATTCAGGGTCATCAGCCAGGTTTTTGATTTCCCATGGATCATTTTCTGTATTATAAAGCTCTTCAACCGGTTTTGGAAGGAAATATCTGCTTTGCACCTCGTTAGTTTTGCCGGCTTTAAAAGCATCCTCCCACGACTGAGCGGAAGGGGCATTAAACAAATAATCTACATGCTGCATGGGAATACGGAAGGGCATATAGTTCCTTATGTAACGATATTTCTTATCCCTCACTGCACGGACCATATCATAACGTTCATCCATACGCAGACGTGACATAAAGGTGTATTCGGTATCCTTTGTCTTCTGGTTCCCCAAAAAGGCATCTCCCTGCATGTAATCCGGTACGGGCACTCCTACAATACTTAATAATGTGGGAACCAGGTCAACAAAGTTGATCAACCGGGCAACCTTATCTCCCGGTTTTTTAGCCGGATAGAGGTATTTGTATTTTTCAGGGATCCTTATAATAAAGGGAATCTGTGTCCCGGTCTCATTTAAGAAACGTTTACTACGTGCCAGAATACCTCCGTTATCGCCATAATACATCACAATTGTATTTTCAGCCAGTCCGCTCTCTTCAAGTTCTTTAAGCAATGTCCCCACCCAGGCATCCATATCTTCAATCTTATCATAGTATTGTGCCCAGTCATGCCTCATTTCTGGTGTATCAGGATGATAGGGAGGTAAAGTCACCTCGTTCGGATCATGCCTCAGTTCTTCTGTCGGGGTCTGACGGTGGATACTGCTTTCATGGCTCAGCATTGAATTGAAGACAGCAAAGAATGGCTTTCCCTCAGGGCGGTTTTTATAATGAGCTTTATTGCTGCTCTCATCCCATATGGCATTAGGATCGACGCTGCTTGTGTTATAATCGGTTTTGCTGTTATTGGTGCAGTAATAACCGGCTTCCCGTAAATACTCGGGATAGGTACGGACAATATCAGATTTCGTAAAGTTGCTGCGCATATTCTCATTACCGTTGGAAGAAGAATAGACTCCCGTAAGAATAGTATTTCTTGAAGGAGCACTGACTGCGTTGGGACAATAGGCATGGGTATATAAAAAACCTTCACCGGCCAGTCTGTCAATGTTGGGTGTGGTGGCGAAAGAATTACCATAACAGCCTGTAAAAAAAGCACTATTGTCTTCACTGACGATCCAGAGTATGTTGGGTAACTCTGCCGGAACCTTTGGTTTGCAACCCGGAGCGGCAGCTCCTGTTATCGCAGCTAATCCGATTACAGCATTTTTTAATGACCTTATACGCATAGTAAATTATTTTTAAGTATTTAACTTGCTTTAGGATTTATAAGCCCTGTGCCCCGCGTCTTTACATTTACTCTACTGTGCTCCTTATCACATCTCCATAGCTTACCAGTTCAATGCCATTCTCCTCTATTGCTTTTTTTACAACAGGGCTTGTAAACATATTGAGCACAGCCTGCCTGTCCTCAGCCACATTTTCGTAACCCTTATGGAAAATTGCACGCATCTCTTTACTGTCTTCAGCAGGATGTTCTACATATAGATAGGTCTTTTCCTTCTCAAGCTTGCCCAGCGTTTCTATAAATTTGGCTTCTCGTTCTGCAGGTTTTAAGCCCCACCCCATAGGAAAACTCACAATACCCAGACGCTTATTTGTATCACCCGTATCATCAACAAAAGGCAGGTTATACTCCTTCGACAGGCGTTCTGCAATAGCAGGTATACCCTCATGAACTAGCACCCACCCCATGTGACCTGAGATATGCGTCAGATTTGGTATAAGCTTTATAGCCAGTTCAATCTGTGCACGTATTTCTGCCTCTACCTCATCCAGATTTATTTTGTCTTTTTGTTCCGTCAGTGACTGGTTCGTATAATTCTTGTTTGGAAAGGTCATGGGCAACAGGTACCCGTTTTCGTCAGTTAGTGACGGACAATGTGTCAGCGGCCTCCACTTCATGGATTCCCATTCGCTGGTCAGTGCAACATGCACTCCCACATCAAGGCCGGGTTGTTCGTTTAACATTTTTGCTGCCTCCGGAAGCCAGGGAGTAACAACCATTAATTCGGCTGATTGCTCAATACCGTCAGTATAAGATTGTATAACCCCAACATTTGAACCGTGGGTACAACCAATATCATCACCACGGACAATTAATTTTTGTGCAAAGATTAACGGGCTACAAGCCAGAATTAACACGAATAATAAGATTCTTCTGTTCATATATTTATATTTTTTGAATTCTTAAAGGTATATAAAATCGGGAATATTGCTTACATATGATCTGGTTATCGATGATTAGGACCAATGGCTTTTCAATGAAAGAAAAATAGTTTTTATAAACCGGTTTTAAAGACAATTCTTTTTCTACTTTTGCAGCCCAGATGATCAAGGAAACCAGTGAAATAAGAAACATAGCCGTGATTGCCCACGTTGACCATGGGAAAACCACGCTGGTCGACCGTATATTATACCAGGTTAAGCTTTTCCGTGAAAACCAGGATATGGGTGATCTTATTCTCGACAGCAACGACCTTGAAAGGGAGAGAGGCATCACCATACTATCAAAAAATGTCTCTATACGTTATAAAAATGTCAAGATCAATATTATTGATACTCCCGGCCATTCTGATTTTGGCGGAGAGGTGGAAAGGGTCCTTAATATGGCCGAAGGGGTACTGCTGATTGTTGATGCATTTGAAGGGCCAATGCCTCAAACCCGTTTTGTGCTTCAGAAAGCCCTGGCGCTGGGACTTAAGCCCATTGTGGTTATCAATAAAGTTGACAAGCCAAACTGTAAGCCTGAAGCGGCACAGGAAAGTGTTTTTGACCTCATGTATAGTCTTAATGCAACAGAAGACCAGCTTAACTTCCCGACGGTATTTGGATCTTCAAAGCAGGGCTGGATGGGACCCGACTGGTCGAAGCCAACAAACGATGTAAGTTACCTGCTCGATACCATAATAGAAAATATTCCTCCCGCAAAAATGGTGGAGGGAACCCTTCAGATGAGAATTTCATCGCTTGATTATTCATCTTACCAGGGACGTATTGCAGTAGGGAAGATAAGCAGGGGGATCCTGGTGCCCGGCAGCCAGGTATCGCTCATCAAACGTGATGGAAGGATAACTAAAAACACTGTAAAAGAAGTATATCTTTTTGAGGGACTGGGCAAGGAAAAGACTAAAAAAACGGTTCGGTCAGGAGAGATATGTGCAGTATTCGGGATGGAAAATTTCGAGATAGGCGACACTATTGCTGATGCTGATAATCCAGAGGGCCTTGAGTATCTGCACATAGATGAACCTACTATGAGTATGCTCTTTGCATCAAATAATTCACCCTTTTTCGGACGCGAAGGAACTATTGTTACTTCACGCCAGATGAGGGAGAGGCTTTTCAGGGAGACTGAAAAGAACCTCGCATTGAAAGTTGAGGAGACAGGCTCTCCGGAAGCTTTTATGGTCTATGGACGAGGCATACTTCATCTTTCAATACTCATTGAAACAATGCGGCGAGAGGGTTTCGAACTGCAGGTAGGTCAGCCTAAGGTCATAGTAAGGGATATTGGGGGAATAAAACATGAACCCATTGAAGCACTGACAGTTCAGGTACCTGATAATTTCGCCGGCAAAGTTATAGAGCAAGTCA
>Ga0210003_1003937_pt1 | contig 11877 bp, 6 predicted proteins | sample LantaG_FD_182804 | JGI IMG/M metagenome (GOLD analysis project Ga0210003, IMG submission 182804) | Deep subsurface microbial communities from Baltic Sea to uncover new lineages of life (NeLLi) - Landsort_02402 metaG (SPAdes) (version 2) | ecosystem: Environmental > Aquatic > Marine > Oceanic >...
AAAAAAAAAAAAAACTAGGCGCCCCCGTCCTCATCGACACGGCCGTCCTCGAGCGCATCAAGAAAGAGTCTCCGAGCCCTGCTGCGTTCAAGCCCGAGGACGCCGAAACGGCAAAGGCGGCCGACGACATCGCCACCGCCGCTGCTGCTGCTGCTTCGTCGTCCTCCTTGCTCACCGAGACGGAAGCCCGCTCCGCCGTCCTCGCGAGGCTGCTGAGCCTCGCCAACGGCTCGACGCGCGTCAGGCCCGCCGTGCTCCGGTTCCTGGCCGAGGGCCTGCTTAACTGCAGGGTGACCCCGAAGCTGCCGAGGAGCCTTTCTACGAGCTCGGGAACGGGAACCGAGAGCGACGACGCGGCGCCGCTCGCGGCCGTCGCCGCCGCGGCCTCGTCCGGAGCCGGGGCCGCGCTGCCGCCGCAGCCCTCCTCCTCCTCCGAGGCGACTGTCGGCCGCGCTCTGGCCGCCTCGGGCTCCGCCGCCGGCCCCCCGGGACTCTCCGCGGAGGAGCGCGCGGCCCTCACCTCGGGCCGCGCCGCCGCCGCGGGCGTCGCCGCCGCGGCCGCCGCCGCCGCGGCGCGCCTCTCGCGCGTGGCCAACGCGGTCGCGGCCCTCAGCGCGGACGCCCTCCGCCTCGACGGGGCCAAGCTGTTCGGCAGCGGCGCCGGGGATGAAGCCTCTGCTGCCGCGTCTCCGTCGTCCTCCTCTCCCTCGCCGGCGGCGCTCCACCCCGGGGCGGCGGCGGCGGCGGCCGAGCTGCGGGGCCTCCTCGCCGGGTCGCGCGCCGCGGCGTCGCTGCCCCGCGCGACGGGCCCCGGCGGCCCCGCGAGGCCCAGGGCCCCCGCGGCGCTCCTTGCCGCCCCCGCGGCGCACGGGGCCCTCGCCGCGGCCCTCGTGCAGGCGTCGGCGGCCGCGCGCGCCGAGCTCAGGGCCCCCGCGACGGCGGCCGCGGCGGCCAAGGGAGGGGGAGGCGGGGGGAGAGGCGCCGCCGCCGACGGGCCGGGCGCGAAAGCTGCTGCCGGCCCCCTCCCCGCCCTCGAGCTCGCGTCCACGCAGCTCTCGCTGGCTAGGGCCCTGCTGGTGGCGGCGAGCCTCGCCGTGGCGCGCAAGGGGGCCCTGGAGGCGGCGCTCGCCGAGCTCGAGCTCGGAGGGGGAGGGAACGCGACTCCTTCCGTCGCCAAAGCCCCTCCTTCCGCCTCCATCGCCGCCGCCTCGGAGGCCGTCGCCGCGGCCGACTTGGCCGTGCTCTCCTCCCCGACCGACGTCCCTGCCCTGGGCGCCGCGCTGGCCGCGTCCGCCGCCGTGCGTGCCCTGTCCGGCGCCCTGGGAGCCGAGGCGGCGGCGGCCCTGGCCGTTGCCGCGGCCCTGGAGGCGGCGGAGGAGCGGGAGAAGGAGAAGGCCGCCGCGGAGAAGAGGGCGGCGGCGGCGGCGGAAGATGAAGCGGCTGGGGAAGCGACAGCAGCAAACGGCGAGGGGGCAGCAGCAGCGGCAGCAGCAGCAGCAGCAGACGGCAAGAAGCCTGCCGCGCCGAAGAAGAAGGGCGGCCCGCCGCCGCGCCAGCCCTTTGGCCTCGGCCGCGGCACCGCCGCGCTCGCGAGCTACCTGAGCTCTGGCTCCTCTCCCTCCGCCCTCCTCTCCCCGACCGCGCCGGGCCTCACGGCCGTTCTGGCCCTCCTCCGCACCGCTGCCGAGGCCAATGCCCCTCGGCGAAGGCCCAAGATCGCAAAGGGCACGCGGGACTTCCTCCCGGACCAGATGCGGATCCGGAAAAGGGCCCTGCAGCTGATCGAGGGCGTCTTCGAGTCCCACGGCGCGGTCTCGATCGACACGCCCGTGTTCGAGCTGCGGGAGACGCTGACGGGCAAGTACGGGGAGGACTCGAAGCTTATCTATGACCTGGCTGACCAGGGGGGGGAGTCGCTGTCGCTGCGCTACGACCTCACGGTGAGAGAAGAGAGCGAGAGTTTTTCTTTTTTTCCTTCGAGGCCGACGGAAAGGAACTCGAAGAAGAGGAAGAAAAACGCTCACTTCTCTTCTCTTTCTCCTCCCCTCTCTCTCTTCCTCTCTCTCTCTCTCTCTCTCTTTCTCTCTCCCCCCTCACTCTTTCTCTCTTCCTCCCTCTCTCTCTTTCTCTCTTCCCCTCTCTTCCTCTCTCTCTGTCCCACCCTCTTTCTCTCTTCCCCTCTCTCTCTCCCTCTCTCCCCCCATTATCCGTCCTCGTTCATCCAGGTCCCCTTCGCCCGCTTCGTGGCCCTGCACGGCGTCGGCAACATCAAGCGCTATCACATTGGGAAGGTCTACCGCCGCGACCAGCCCGCGATGGCCCGCGGCCGGTTCCGCGAGTTCTTCCAGTGCGACTTCGACGTGGCCGGGTCGTACGGCGCCGGGGCCTCGGCGGCGATGGCGCCGGATGCCGAGGTGCTCAAGGTGCTGACAGGTAAGAAAGAGGATGGAGAGAGAGGGGAGGGGGGAGGGGGGCGGGGGAGAGAGAGGAAGAGAGAGGTTGAGCTTCTCTTTCTTCCTTCTTTTTTCATGGGGGGAAGACAAAAAAACTCAAAAAACTCGGTTCTCTTCCCCCCTTTTTTCTTTCGTCAAAAAAACGTAAAAGACGTCCTCGACGCCCTCGGGCTCGACAACCACGAGATCAAGCTCAACCACCGCGGCCTCCTCGACGGAGGGCTCGCCGCGGCGGGTGTCCCCGCGGCCAAGTTCAAGGCGGCGTGCTCCGCGATCGACAAGCTCGACAAGGAGCCGTGGGAGGCGGTCCGCAGGGAGCTCGTCGACCAGAAGGGCATCGCCGGGGAGGTCGCGGACAGGATCAAAGTGCTCGTGTCGATGCGCGGGAGCCCGAGAGAGCTGGTCGCAAACCTGAGGGAAGCCGGGTCGCCCGTCTTCAAGGACGGCGCCGTCGTCGCTGCTGCGAGTGCTGCTGCGAGCGCTGCTGCTTCCGGCGGCGGCGACGGCACCAACGAGGAAACGACTTCCTCTTCCTCTTCTTCTGACGCCGCCTCCGCCAAGGCCCTGGACGAGCTCGAGGCCCTGGCCTCGTCGCTCGAGGCCCTCGGCATCACCGGGAACCGCATAGTCCTCGATCTGTCTCTGGCGAGGGGCCTCGACTACTACACGGGTGAGAGGAGTCGAATAAGAGTTTGATGAAACGTGAAACTCTTTTTTCTTGCAGAGAGGGAGGAGACGGAGAGAGAAAAGCCCTTCCCGAAAAAGAACCGGAAAAAACTCACGCCCTTTTCCTTTCCCCTCCGTTTCCCCTCCGAATCAACGCACCCCATGAAAGGCGTCATCTACGAGGCGGTGCTCCGTGACGAAAAGGTCGGGTCGATCGCCGCCGGCGGGAGGTACGACGGCCTCGTCGGCATGTTCTCCGGCGCCGACGTCCCGGCCGTCGGCGTCTCGGTGGGCGTCGAGCGCGTGTTCGCGATCCTCGAGGCCCGCGCCAGGGCCGCGGCCGCTGCTTCGGGCGGGAAGATCAGGGAGAGTGAGACGGGCGTGCTGGTGTGCTCCGTGGGGAAGGGGCTGCAGCCCGAGCGCATGCGGGTCGCGGCCGAGCTCTGGGCGCACGGCGTCGCCGCCGAGTTTGGGTACAAGCCCGATCCCAACCTCAAGGACCAGCTCCGCGCGGCGGACGAGGGGGGGGTGCCCTTTGTCTGTCTGTTGGGCAAGGAAGAGGTCGAGTCTGGCACGGTGAAGCTGAAGAACATGAGGGCCGGAACCGAGGAGACGCTGCCGAGGGAGGGGCTGGGCCGCGCCGTGGCCGAGCGGGTGAGGAAGGAAGGAGGGGAGGAGTCTTCGTCGTCGTCGTCGCTCGTCGCTGCCGGTCGCGGGGCGAAGATGGCGAGTGCGGGCAGCGGCGACGGCGGGAAGCAGAGCTAGCCGGAGCTAGGAGTTGGAGAGTGAGGGTCATCATCTGAGGGGGGAGAGAGAGAGAGAGAAATGAGGGAAAGAGAGCCAGGGAAAGGGGCGGGAGTGTTGCGAGAGAGAGAACAAAAAGAGAGAGGGAGCGTGAAAAAAACATCGACGAGTTCTTTTCTATCTCATTTCCCGTTCTCTTTTCTCTCCCTCTGTCTCTCTCTGATTTGCTTTGCCTTCTCGTCCGTCGCTGCTTCGCGCGGGCACCTGTTTTGCTTGCTTCCTTTCTATACCTACACGTGCTTCTTCTTCTCGTCTAGACTACCGTACGGTAGTCGATCGAGATGGCTGCGGAAGCGCAGGTGGTAAGTGGAGAAGGAAAAAGAGAAAAAGAGATTGGCAAGTGGCGGCGGCGGCGATGGCCATCAGTACGTGGTGTCCAAGGAGATTTTTTCTCTATTTCTTTCGCCTGCTCTCTTCCTCTTGTTCGCCCTCCCTCACGAGCGCGCGCAGCAAGAAAACCAGGGGGTGATCTAGCTGCTGGGAAGAGATCATGAAAGAGAGAGAGACAGAGAAGAGTACAGGAGCTTGATGATGATCGGAACAAAGGAGCGAAAACAAAAACGACGGCCGCGGCTTGATCGTCGGGCAGAAGAAGCATTGAAAAAGGAGGAAGCGCTGACGCGCGCCCCGAAGCGCTCTGCGTTTCCCTTGACCCGTTCGTCGTGGCGGCAGCACGAGAGCAGAAGCGCTCGTCGCTGCGTTTACAAAACGGCGCTGGTTCTTTTCATGCTCGCTGCAAACCTTTCTCACTTTTTCCGCCGCTCACCTTTCTTTCTTTGTCTCTTTCTTCTTTCTTTTCTCAACCCTGAAACCCCTCCTCTTTCCCCCCCTCGTTCCCCCTCTCCAGATCGGCAACCAGTTCGTCTCGCAGTACTACACCATCCTCGCCAAGGAGCCGCACCTCCTGCACCGCTTCTACGCCGAGAGCTCAACGCTCGCGCACACGGACGAGAGTGAGAAGAGCGGCGATGGCAGGGACGGCGGCAGCGGCAGCAGCGGGAGGGCGGGAGGCGGCGGCGGAGGAGGAGGCACCTTCACGGCCAGAGGCGCGGAGGCCATCGCCGACAGGGTCGCGTCGTGGGGCCTGCGAGGGGCCGCGGCGGAGATCGCCTCGGTCGACGCACAGTACAGCGCCGGCGGCGGGGTGCTGGTGCAGGTCACGGGCACGCTGAGCGCGATCGTCGGGGGGGGCGGAAGCGGCGGCGGGAGAGGAGGGGCGACGGCCAACGGCGGCGGCGGCGGCGGCGCGCAGGAGGAGCTGAGGGCGACGGGCCCGCCGCGCAAGTTCTGCCAGGCCTTCTTCCTCGCGCCGCAGCAGAAGGGCTTCTTCGTGCTCAACGACGTCTTCCGCTACCTGCCCGCGGAGAGGACCGCGGCCGGGGCCGCCGCCGTGGCTGCCCTCGCGCCGCAGGCGCCGCAGCCGGCCGAGGCCCCCGCTCCCGCTGCTCCCGCTGCTGCTGCTCCCGCTGCTCCTGCTGCTCCCGCTCCAGCTGCTCCCGCTGCTGCTGCTCCTGCTGCTCCTGCTGCTCCCGCTCCAGCTGCTCCCGCTCCTACTACTCCTGCTGCTGATCCCGCTCCTGTTGCTCCTGCTGCTCCCGCTCCTGCTTCTGCTGCTGCTGCTCCTGCTTCAGCGCCGCCGGCAGAGCCAGAGGCGCCAGAGGCTCCTGCCGCTGATGCCGCTCCTCCTCCCGCGGCAGCAGCGCCAGCTCCCACTCCTCCGACGCCCGCTGCCGTTCCTGCCGCCGCCGCCGCTCCTGCTGCTGCCGCCCCCGCTCCCGCTCCCGCGTCGCCTCAGGCAACTTCTCCAAAGAAGCCCGAGGCCCCTCTCAGCTACGCAGAGAGGCTCAAGAGGAGCGCCGCAGCAGCGGCTTCTCAGCCTCCGCAAGCAGCTACGGCGGCGAGGAAGGCCCCATCTTCCTCTTCCCCCGCTTCTGCCTCGGATGCCGCCGCGGCGACGGCGACGGCGGCGGCGCCGGCGACCCCCGTCGCCGCCCACCTGCTTTCTTCTTCCGCCGCCCCCACTTCCGCCTCCTCTCCTGCCCCCCGCTCCCGCGCGGCAGCAGCAGTGCAAGAGAAGGAGCCCCCGGCGACCAACACCGTCATCGTCCGCGGAATGCCCGCGGCGGCCACCGACGCGTCCGTGCGCGCCGCGTTCGCCGAGTTCGGCAAGATCAAAAACGTCGCGATCCGCCCCTCGAGGCCCGCACCAGAGTCGTCGTCGCGCGCCGGCGCCGGCGCCACCTCGCACGCCTTCCTCGAGTTTGAGGACCCGCGCTCCGTGAGGCTGTGCATGGCGAGCCCACCGACGATGGACGGCACGCACCTGGTGTCTATCGTCGAGCGCAGACCGTTCCACTCGAGGGAGGCTGCCGCTGCGGCAGCGGGGGGTTCGGGGCGCAGAGGCGGGGGGGGAGGGTCGAGGGGGGGAGGCGACCGCGGCAGCGACCGCGGCGGCCGCGGCAGCGACCGCGGCGGCCGCGGAGGAGGCGCGCCGCGCGCTACCTCCTCGCGCGGGCCCTCGCGTGCCTCGGAGGCGTGAAGAGAGAGAGAGGGAGAGAGAGAGAGAGAGAGTCGACTAGAGTTGAGAGATAGAGAGAGAAGAAAGGCGGCGGGGTGAGATTTTCGGAGAAAAGAGAGAGATTTATGATTTCTGACCCCCCCAAAAAAACAAGAACAACTTAATTTACCACCACTATCAGCACCATCATTCATCATCACTACATTAGAGAGCGAAAGAGAGAGAGACCTGCGGCCGTGTGTTTTTGCTTTGTTTCCTGTTTTTCTATTCTTCTTCTCTGATTTGAAAATGAAAAAAACATTTTTCTCTCTTTTCTTACTCGGTGTTTTTTTTTTCTCTTCTCTCTCTCCCGTCCAAAAAAGAAACGTTTTTTCCCCTCCCGTTCAAAAACACACACCGCCGCGGGCGCGCGAGAAAACGCTGCTGCTCCTATTCTCTCTGCCTTTCTCTCGATTCTCTCTGTCTTTCTCTCGATTCTCTCTCTCCGAAAAGAAGAAGCAATTTTAGTAAATTCGGGGGGGGGGAATGCAGTTCCTTTTTATTTTTCGGTTGTTTCTCTCAAGTCTCTCTTTCTCTTTCTGTTTCCTTTTGCTCCTCTCGTCTCCACGCTCTCTCCTTCTGTCTCTCTCCTTCTCCCCATCTCTCTCCCTCTCTCTCCTTCTCCCCATCTCTCTCCCTCTCTCTCCGTCGGGCGTTCCTCGGAGGAGTTACTCCGCACTTTTTTCTTCCTTCTAAGCGGCGGACAGCGCCACGAGGTCCGCGGTCGACTCGGCCCCTCCGCGCGGGCAGAGGCCCTGCGCCGTCGCGTCCGCCGCGGCGATCTTGAGCACGAGGTCGCCCCGGTGCTGCATCACGGCGACGATGGGCTCGCCGCCGGCGAGCAGGCCCCGGGCCGCGGCGTCGCGCACGGCCGCCACCAGCATGTTTTCGCTGATGGCGGTCGCGCCCTCGCCCGCGGAGCAGAGCGCGCCCGTCGCGGGGAGCACGCCGCGGAGCAGGTTGAACTGCCTCTCGAGCATCGACGACCCGCCGTCCTTGCCGTCGCTGCTGGAGGCAGAGGCCCCGGTGCCGCTCCCGTCCGCCGAGGGCACCACCACGGTGAACACGGGCATCTTCGGCCGGTACTTGGCCACCAGCGACGTCGTCCTGCCCGTGTAGGCGAACACGATGAGCAGGGCGGCGTCGATCTTCTCGGCCGCGCGCACGGCCGTCGACGCCATCGCCTCGACCTTGGGCAGCGCCGCGCCGTGGTAGTTGTTGCTGCTCCTGCTGCCCGAGACGTAGTTGAGCCTCGAGGGGATCGATCCGTCGGTCGCGCCCTGCGCCTGGCGCGGGATGGACCCGAACGAGGAGACCTTCTTCATTCCCCCCGCGGCGGCGCCGTTGGCGGCGCTCGCCTCGCCCTCGCCGACGATCGCGTCCGACGTCACCGCCTCCATCAGGCCGTCAAAGTGCGACGCGTGGTCGAACGCCAGCTCGGCCTGCCGCGCGATCGACAGCACGGTCCGCACCGTCTCCGCCGGGTAGGCCCCGCGCAGCGTCTCGGCGCCGAGCATCAGCGCGTCGACGCCGTCCAGCACGGCGTTGGCGACGTCGGTCGCCTCGGCGCGCGTGCAGCGCGGCGCCGAGACCATCGTGTCGACCAGGCGCGTCAGCACGCAGGGCTTCCCGAGCAGGTTGCACGCGGCGATCGCGGCCTTCTGCACCGCGGCCATCTTTGGGGCCGGCACGTCCATGCCCAGGTTGCCCCGCGAGAGCGCGACGGCGTCGGCGGCCTCGGCGATGCCCGCGAAGTTGTCGAGCCCGAGCCTGTTCTCGACCTTGGCGATCAGCTTCGTGCCGGAGAGGCCCAGCGCGTCGACGGCCTCGCGCGCCGTCGCGACGTCGTCGGCGGAGCAGGTGTAGGTGAGGGCCACGAAGTCGACGGCGCGCGACGCGGCGATCTCCTTCAGCGCGGGCAGGTCCGAGGGCGCGAAGAGCGGCAGCTGCTTGGCCTGCGTCGAGGACATCCCGCCGAACGCGCTCGCCTCCCCGCTCTTGCTCTCGTTCCCGCCGACGCCGGAGGATGCGTCCGAGTGGATGATCGTCAGCTGGCCCGACAGCGTCGCGTCGTTGAGCGCCACGCACTCGACCGCCCCCGTCGCGGCGTCGACGCTCGAGACCTCGAGGTACAGCGACGACGTCTCGGCGCCGTTGACGAGGTAGCGGCCGACGAAGAGCTGGTCCCCAGGGCGGCACATCGCCGCGAGCTCGGGCGCGGCCGTGGGCAGCACCGACGACGTCATCGCCGCGGCCCCGCCCTCGCACTTGGTGGTGACGGTGACGCCGGAGCCCGCGACCACCTCGACGGGCTCGCCGATGACGGGCCAGCCGTCGGCGTTGAGCGTCGACTCGCGCTTGACGAGCAGCTCGCGCCCGAGCGTGTCCACGATGACGGCGCAGGACTTTCCCGTGGCGGCGCAGGCGGCGTCGAGGTTGGCGAGGGACTGCTTGTGGTAGGCGACGGGGCCGTACTGTTGTCGTTGTTGTTTTTGGGGGGGGGTTCGGAGGAGGAGAAAGGAGGAGAAAGGAGGGGAGAAAAGGGGGGGAAATGAGAGGTTGGAGGTTGGGCGGGGGGGATGCTGATTCTGCTCTCTCGAGAGGGGAGCGAAAGAGGAGGCGGCAGCGCCGGGCGTCGATTCTTTCCCTCTCTCTTTTTTTTCTAGTTTTTGTGTCTCTCTCTTTTCTTTCCCCTTTCCTTACCGTCAGGTCCACGCGTGCGCACGACATCCCGGCCTCGAGCATGTCCTTGAGCGTCTCGACGTCGCGGCACGCCGGGCCGAGGGTGGCGATGACTGCACGTTGAGGTTTGGGGAAAGGTTTAGATTGAGAGGAAAAAGCCTTTGGTTGAGCGGTCGAGTCTTCGATCGCAAAGAAGAAGAAGAAAAAAAAGAGTCAACGGCATCGCGTCGTAGCCAGCTCGCGAGCCTTTCAGCGTGCAAACCCTGACTACCGAAGGCGAACATTGCGCTGGCCCGTATCGATACCGTGGCTTGACTGGAGAGCAGAGCACGAAAAGTACTCGCACTCGGCGCCGAACGCTTTCGCAAGCGACGAGAGCCGCAGAAAAAAAGAGGAAAAAAAAGGCGAGCAGAAGAAGAAAAAGCGCGCCTCTCATCTGCTCTTCCTACCTTTGGTGCCCAGCCCGGGGACCTTGCACGGCGGCGCCGGGGTCAGGATCGACGCCAGGTCATCCTCCTCGAGCATGTGCAGCTTGGCCTTGTATCGTCGGCCGTACGCCATGGTGTTTCTTTTCTGTTTTCTTCGGTTTTTTTGTCTAGATTTGATTGAAGCGAAGCAAAGCGAAGCGAAGCGAGCGAGAGAGAGAGAGTTGACGGAAATGAAGAAGGGCCGCATAATTTTTTTCCTCGCTTTCGAAACTCCCTCGCTCCAAAACCAAGAAGAGAACGACCATGAACCGCGTCGCTGCCCCTACCCGCGCGCGCGTCGCTGCCTCGCGCACCGGCGTCGTCGCTGCGGCCGCACCCCGCAACGGTACGCAGTAGACGAAGTCGCGAAAGAGACGAGGAAGCCGAGCGCGTGGGGGCTGGAGGAGCAAACGAAGGATTGTCTCAATTCTCCTCTCACCTCCTTGCTGGAGCAATTTTTTTTTTGCTTGGCTGCGAGAGATCGATCGCGGCTTCAAGAGAGCGGTTTTGGGCATACGCTTGGCCTTCCTCTTTTATTTCTTGTCCGCTGCGGATCGGGCTAGAAGCAAGGGAGGCAGCTGCAGTTTGATCGGGATCGAGGCAAGAGCAGAAAGGGAGGAAACCAGCCGAAGAGAAAGCGGAGTTTCGTCCGAGCCGGCGAGAAGAAGCGAGTCTCCAGCGACGACTTTGCGGTCGTGGTGGTTGGTGGCGGTCGAGAAAAGGACGAAACGGTGCTGGCGCCTTTTCCTCTCGATGCTGCTCTTGTTCTCTCCCGAGCTCGCGCGAGGGCGTGTGATCGTGCGTGTCCTCGACGTTGATGCTGGGAGGGGATGGCATTTGTCGGTCGAAAAAGCAGCAGCGCGGATGAAGTTTTGACAAAACAGGCGATCGCGACGGGGAGCGAGAGCCCTCTCTCGCTTTTTTCTTCGGCTGACCGTGAACCTCTCTTTTTGTTTTGTTTTTTCATTTCCCTTTTCCTCCTCCTCACCCCCCCCCCCTTCCTGCCGGTGCTCCTCCCACCACCGAAACAACGACGCGACGAAAACACAACAGCCGCCCCCTCCCCGGCCTCCTCCGCCAGGCAGCTCGCCGCGGCCCTCGCCGCCTCGGCCCTCCTCCTCGCCTCCTCCGCCGACGCCAAGGTCGTCCTGGCCAAGGGGGCGCCCAAAAAGGTGTTCCAGGGCGCTGACTCGACGGCCCCGCGCGACAGGAGCTCGAGCAGCTCGGCCGCTCCCAAGAAGGCCTCCGGCCCGGCGTTCGGCTCCGGCGCGACGCCCTCCTTCGGCGCGGGCTCCATCGGGACCATCGCGCTCCCGGTCGCGATCCTCGGCATCGCCGGCGCCGCCGCCGCCGCCTCGGCCGCCGACGCGGGCTTCGGCGCGTTCATCGACGGCGCGTCGCTGCGGGACTGCAACAACTACGCCGGGTACGAGCCGGCCCTGAAGAGCGAGGGCGGCCCGCCGACGCGTGCCGGTGGAGGGGCCGCGCCGAAGAAGGTGTTGAAGAAGAAGAAGTAGAGGAAGAAGAGGAAGGAAGAGAGGGGGGAAGGAAGGAGGAAAAAGAGAGGGAGGGAGGAAGGAGAGGAAGGAGGAGGAAGAGCGCGAGAGAGAGAGAAAAAAAATCCTCCTGGTCAGTCCCGCCCCCGCCCGCTCCGTTTTCGTTCTTTTCTGTCAAACTCCTTGTGTGAAACCGCGATACGACATGCTTTTTTCGTGGACTCGGAATTCCTCAACCAAGTAGAAGAAGAAGAGAGAGAGAGGAGAGGGGGAAGAGCAGAGAGGAGAGGGTTTTTTTTTCTTTTCCTTTTTTTTTTTTGAAGTCGGCTTCTCTCCTGCTCACAACTCTGTTTCTCTTCTCATTCCCTTTCCATTCCCAACTCGTTTCTTTCCTCCTTCTCTCTCTTTCAGCAAAAAAAGAGGGCAGTGGATAGGCACTAGCCTCGCTCACCAGTCAGGCTTCAACAGCACATCAAATCAAGATCAAGAAGATGGCTCGCTCGGTGGCCATCCTCGCGCTCGCGGCGCTCATGGCCGCGTCGTCGTCGTCGGCCGTGCCGATCCTCCAGGACGCGCTCGACGCCGGGTGGGAGTCCCGCTGGACCCACTCCTCGGACGCCAAGTATACGGGCCGCTTCACGTCCTCCGACAAGGGCGGCGTGCAGGTGAGGGAGGGGGAATGGTTGGCCCTGTTGAGAGACAGAGGGAGAGGGAGAGAGAAGCGGCAAAAGGAGCAACACCATCGATTCTGA
>Ga0210003_1003938_pt1 | contig 11875 bp, 13 predicted proteins | sample LantaG_FD_182804 | JGI IMG/M metagenome (GOLD analysis project Ga0210003, IMG submission 182804) | Deep subsurface microbial communities from Baltic Sea to uncover new lineages of life (NeLLi) - Landsort_02402 metaG (SPAdes) (version 2) | ecosystem: Environmental > Aquatic > Marine > Oceanic >...
TTTTAAATTCTATTACATCCGATTCTTTCAAAAACCTCTTTACTTCAACAATACTGCTTAATTGTGAGTCATTCATAGTTATCACCATAATATAGCTATTATGACTCTTACCTTTAGCCTGTCAAACTTTTATCTGTCAGGAGCTTCTTCCAAGCTCATCTTCAGATTAGAAAAGACTCCGGCTGTATTACCCTCAATTAATATAATATAATGATTCTTAATATTTTGATATGTTTTTTAAGACAACATACGGTCCTTCTTTAATAAAGGCTATTGATAAATTTTTCTTTTTTGAAAAAAAATAGTAAATTGCATTCTGCAACATTGTGCCGATGTCTTTTTTCGGAGTATCCTTTGTAAAGTCATATCCACTCCTTCCAGGTAGTGTATCAAGTACTTTTGGAGGGATATTCACTGTACAATAAATAAGCTGATCAAATCCTCCAATCCTGTTAAATAACTGTTCCCATTTTTGCAATTCCCATTGATCCTGTGTAAAAGTCCAATTATGACTACAAATGAGAGGGTAAAAATGGCCCAACCCGATTTCCATGAATTTCTTCATCAAATCTTTATAATATTGACTGCCAATCGGTTCATCATCCTGATTATGGGCTAATAAAATAATATGGCCTCCCTTTTTAAGCGCCGGTAATGCACCCCAGGCAGCTTTAATCGCCTGATAATGATTTACAGCCCCTTCTCCGCCATGAGTCAACACAATGTCATATTCTTTTTCAATATTGACAACTGAAAAATACTTCAACTGCTCAACTGCTTTTTGATGAGACTGCTCCAGTTCCCCTGTATAAATACCACATATCTGATGGTCACCATTAATCAATACATTAACCGAAAAATCAACTCGCGCTCTTTTGGCAACCTCTAGGGCAAATTCATGACAAGGGTTCTTTTCGAACACAAGATTATCAGCATTCTTATTAGCCATAAATTCAGGCCCGTGGAAAACCTGTGTAGCTTCAATATTAACCATACCAGGACATACAGCTTTTCTTCCACCGGAAGCCCCGGCCATAAAATGTGTTTCCACCAAACCGGTTACAATATGAATATCTGCTTGAATAAAATCCTTATTGATTCTTACCGGAACACCCATCACTTCTCCAATGAGAACCAAATCTTTCGAATAACAGTCATGGTCTATAAGATGATAAGTTTGAAATACTTCTTCTCCAAACGATTTCTTTTTCCATTCCCGAGAGGTAGATGCATGTGTTCCGGTACCTATAATAATTTTTACATTTTCCTTTCTAATTCCTGCTCTCGCAAGTCTTGATAATATTGGTGATAATATATTTTCGTCCCGGTCACAATGATAAGGGACTGGACGGGTATTATCAGAGACAGCAATTGCGACCGTAATTTCATCAGCAGGTTTGGCATGTGAATAAACCATTTCATCAAGTGTCTTACTGTAAACAGGTCTTTCAAAAGCATTCTCGATTTCTTTCTTTGCCTCCCTTAATAGAGGGTTGGGTTTCATCTGCAATATATCACATGTAGGAGGTACTTCTAAAGTAATATACTCTTCTAAATATTCAACATTAATCTTTTTCCAATCCGAAGTATCCATATTTCCATTATGATAATAATTCATATTCATCACTTCATTTCTCGTAAATTTACCAAGGGTCAATACCCCCTTATCAAAACGGGAATATTGAACTTATTTATAATTATGTAGTACTTTAAAAATACCTACCACAATTAAATATTTGATTATTCAAATATCTTCCCCGGATTCATGATATTTTTAGGGTCAATGGCTACCTTTATTTTTTTCATCATATTTATTTCTGTCTCGCTACAGACTATTTTCAGATAATCTTTTCTTTTTAAGCCAATCCCATGCTCACCGCTGATTGTTCCGCCCTTTTCTTTCACCAGATGATATAAGTCCATTAAAACACTATGTTCGATTTCCAGCCACTTCTGATAGGAATGATTGGGATTTTTTACTAATGTAGCATGTAAATTACCATCACCTGCATGACCATAGCAGGGTATTAAGATATCGTATTTGTTAGAAATCTTTTGAATTTCCTCTACAACCTCAGCAATCACTGAAATCGGGACCACAATGTCCTCTAAACTTTGCTGGGGGCTGGTCACTTTAAAAGCCTCGGCAATATTCCTCCTGACTGCCCAGACTCTCTCCTGGGTGGTATAGTTATCTGCGACATAGACTTCTAATGCACCATGCTCCAAACATAATTCACCAATGGTTTCTGCTTTACTCTCGACTTCCTTTTCGCTATGCCCATCAACTTCAACCAATAGCATCGCCCCTGCATCCTGATAAGGTAAGTGCTCGTTTAAGTACTGGCATGAGCTTTGGACAGAGAGCTGATCCATAAACTCAATGGAAGTAGGTATAATTCTTGTTTCGGTCATGATTTTTGGTACAATTTGGATAGCCTGCTTGATATCCTGAAACAAGATCAATAAATCAACCTTTGCCGAAGGCAGTGGTAATAATTTCACAATCACTTTAGTAATAATACCCAAGGTACCTTCAGATCCTATGAAGAGCTGCTTTAGATTGTATCCTGTGACATCCTTGACTCTTTTGCCGCCCAAAGAGACAATTTCACCATCAGGCAAAACAACCTCTATCCCCGTGATATAACGATCGGTAACACCATATTTAACAGCTCTTCCTCCACCGGCATTCTCTGCAACGTTGCCTCCGATAAAACATGTTTCTACACTCATGGGATACCCGGCAAAAAACAAACCTATCTCTTTTACCTTCTCATTGACTTCATTGGTAACGACTCCGGGCTGAAGAGTGACCATCATATTTTCAGCATCAATTTCCAATATTTTATTCATCTTCTCTAAAGAGACCACAATACCACAATGTATCGGTATAGCGCCACCGGAAAGGCCACTGCCTGCTCCACGTGGTGTAACCGGGATATTATTTTCATATGCCAATCTCACGATTTTGGCAACCTGTTCACTTGTCTTAGGCATTACCACTACTTCCGGAAAATGAGAAAATTGTTCAACGGGTGTTTCGTCATGAGAATAAGGTTCCAGTTTTTCCCGGTCAATATATACGTAATTTTCTCCGCATATTTCTTCCAGCTTCTTTACAATTGAATGAGAAACATGATTGTATTTCATTGAATTATTTTTTCCTCTAACTTCTTTTTTAATAAGGGAATAATTTCAAATAAATTACCGACAATACCAAAATTAGAGATCTTGAAAATGTCCGCCTGTGGGTCACTGTTTATGGCAATAATCGTTTCCGCAGTTTTCATCCCGGCAAGGTGCTGAATAGCACCGGAAATACCGATTGCCAGATAAGTTTTGGGATTTACTGTTTTACCACTCAGTCCAACTTGGTGTGGATAGGAGATCCATCCTCTGTCAACGACTTCCCGGGAGGCCCCGACTGCTCCATTGAATTGTTTTGCCAGATCACGGATCAAAACAAAATTTTCTTTTTTCTTTAAACCTCTCCCGCCTGCTACAATCATATCAGCTGTCGAGAGATTCACTTCTTCTTCTTCGCTTTTCTGATATCCCAGATGAGTTACCCGACCGTCAAGTATGGAATCATCGATATCAACCGAAATAATTTTGCCCTTTCTGTTCTCATCTCGAGCTAATATCTTCATGGACTTAGGTCTTACAGTGGCCATCTGGGGCTTTTTTTCCGGTGTTTTGATCATGGCCATAATATTTCCGCCAATAGCCGGTCTGACCTGTAACAATAAGCCGCTTTCTTTTTCTATTTTTAGATCTGTACAATCAGCAGTTAATCCGGTCCCCAGTCTTACCGATAAATGAGGCATTAAAGTTCTTCCCTGTGTGGTAGCCCCTGCTATGATGATTTGTGGTTGATATCTCTGGATTAAATCCTTCACTACATTACTATGATTTTCAACAACAAAACGACCGAGCAGTTTATGATTAATCCAGTATACCTGATCTGCTCCCCAGTAAATAAGCTCTCTGATCTCCTTTTCTGCTACGCCGCTACCCAGAACGACTGCCGATAATGGTACACTCAGTTCTTCAGCTAATCTGCGACCTCTGGCTAATAGTTCATAGGAAACTTGCTTTATCTTCTGATCTTCTGTAATTTCTGAAATTGTTCAGATTTCCTTTTTTCTCATATCACCTGACCTGAATTTAAAATTTTAGAATGATATTATCTTCTTCTCTTCTAAAAAAGATATCAATTGATTGACTGACTCTTCTAATGTTTTTTCATCTTTCACTTGCAATATTGTTCCTTTCCGAGTAACCTGCGGCCGGTAGATTTTAACAACCCGGGTAGGGGAACCTTTTAATCCTAAATCTTTTTCTTCTACACCGATATCTTTTCCGGAATAGATGGGTATATCAATAATACGTGCTTTCTGTTTTCCCTTTAAGGTGGGCAGACGGGGATAAGCAATTTCTTTCACCACAGTCAGTAATGCCGGTAAAGGTAATTTTAATGTTTCATAGCCTTCCTCAATTAAACGCTGTATGATGATATGCCGGTCATTGATGCTTTCAATTTTTCTGGTATAAGTGGATAAAGGTAGATCTAAAAAAGAGGCTATTCCGGGACCTACCTGACCAGTATCACCATCGGTAGCTCTTTCCCCTGTGATGATAAGATCATAGGGCTGAATCTTTCTAATCAAGGCAGCAAGAGAATAGGCGGTAACCCAGGTATCCGAACCTGCAAATTCTCTGCCTGATATTAACATTGCCTGATCAGCACCCATCGCAATGGCCTCTCTTAAGGCTGTCTCAGCTTTTGGAGGTCCCATACTGATAACAGTAATACTTCCGCCATAATCTTCTCTTAATTGAATCGCCAGTTCAATGGCATATAAATCCAGGGGGTTAATGATATTCTCAACACCTTCACGTATGATTGTTCCGGTTTCTTCGTTTATCTTGACCTGACTAGTTTCCGGGACCTGCTTGATTGGTACAACAATATTCATTATACATCCTTATTGGTAATAATTTACTGATTTGTGGAAACCGACAATGATTTCACATAGATATAAGGGAAACAGTACTATCCGGATACCCATCTTACTTCATTGCCCACAGCCACAATATCTTTTAAAACTTCTAAAGCATTACCGGCAATCATGACATTTTTAATACAGCCTAACACTTTTTCATCCTTAATTTTAAACCCTAGCTACGCATTGTTGGAAAAGGAACCGCTTAAAATATTGCCCTGTCCTAGCCCTAAAACCTAACATTTGATTAATAAATATCAAGACATCGTTAACTCTAACAATCGATCTTTGACAATGCCATAGAGCTTTTCGGGAAAGGATAACCATAGTCGGCAAACAACTTATGATTATGGTAGAGATACAATTTTTCTCTGGCCGTATCAATGGAAGTCCAGACCTAGCTGTATAGGGTTGGCCTTACTGGAATAAGCTTACAGTCCTTTGCCGGTTTTCCGATAGGCTCATCAAACGATACGACATAAAATATGATTTGATTGTCAAACCTGCTATCCTGATAATGCTCTTTTACAAATTTTAGTACATAATTCCAGAGAACATCTACCTCAACTCTTGATAGTCTATATCCATCAATTGCATTCTGTTTAAAGCAGCCCCTCTGGTGAATTAACAATATCAGTACTATCATTAATATTTAGGTCCTATGACCTCCTTTGTTTATGGTCTATTATTGTAATATTATATACCTAAGACCTGGGGGTCATATGAGCTAATAGTTAATTATTTTTTCTGGAATTAATAATTTTTTTAAAAAATCATTTCTTAAGGGAGCAAATACATCAATTAGCGTAGAATCTTCCAGTGCTATTACAGAATGCTCTGTATTTGAAGGAATAATAGCGCTATCACCAGCATGAAGTATAGACTTTTTACCGTCGATAATAAACTCAACTTTTCCAAAATAAATATAACTTAATTGCCTATGTTCATGAGAATGCTTGGGAGTCCTTGCTTCCTTTGTTAATTTAAATTCTACAAGCATCATATCATTACCACATGCCAAGATCTTCGCAAAATTACCATCACTAATATTCCTAAAATTATCACAACTTCTATAAAACATGATTAACTCCTTAGAGGATTAATTAACTTTACCATTTTATTTTTACAAACTTCTTTTATCTGCAGTAAGCTACTATCTCTTAAAATACAACTTCTAAAGCTAATTCTTTCTCAATTAATACCTTTAATCATCTTAATAATGCCAGAAAAATCAACCTCTGCATTACCTGAATTATTAAATAAAGTATACAGTGCTGTTGCTTCAGCTCCTAAAGGCGTAGCAACGCCAAATTCTTGCGCTGTTTCCTGGCTAAGACGCAGGTCTTTTAACATCATCTTCGTCGTAAACCCTGCTTTAAAATTGTTATTGGAAGGTGTATTATCCAATAACCCTGGTTCTGGGCAATAAGACGTCAATGACCAGCATTGTCCAGAAGCATTTGAAGCTACATCAAATAATTTTTTTGAATCTAATTTCAAACTTTTAGCTAAAGCAAAAGCTTCTGAAACCCCGATCATTGTAATACCCAAAATCATATTATTACAAATCTTCGCAGCCTGCCCACAACCTGAACTTCCAGTATAAATTATTTTTTTCCCGAGAATTTGTAATATTTCCTTTGCTTTTTTAAAAGCATCTTCATTTCCGCCAACCATAAAAGTTAATGTCCCGGATTTAGCACCGGCAATTCCACCAGAAACCGGTGCATCTATCATTTCCTTGCCAGCCTTCTGGGCTGTATCAAAAACCATTCTTGATGTTTGAACATCAATAGTAGAACTATCAATCAATAATGTATTTGAACCAGCATTTTCTATAATTCCTTCATCACCAAGATATACATCTCTTACTTCTTTCCCAGAAGGTAGCATCGTAATTACATAATCAACATCCTTAACAGCTTCTTTAATAGAACTTGCCTTAGTGGCTCCTTTTTTTTCTAAAATATCCATTGCTTGATTTACAATGTCATACACCTTTAACTCTACATTTGCCTCTATCAAATTACCTGCCATTTGTATACCCATATTTCCGAGTCCTATAAAAGCAATTTTCTTCATATTTACCTCCATATGTATTTTTTTTATAAACCTAATAAATAATTAGGATTATCTTTAATCATGATATTTATATCTGATTTTTTTATCCCTTTTGCTAAAAGACTTTTAACCATACTTAAAAACCCATCGGGTGGTGTAGGATTAAAAGATTGCCCAAAATCAGTAGCTAGAACAATCCTCTCAGGACCAATAGAATTAATTGTGTTAACAAAATCATTGATATCTACCTTTTCCGGATTTAGCTTTGTTGAAAAAAAGCACAATTCAAGAAACACTCCTAATTCTGAAAGTTCTAGTTGTCTACCAATGTCCAAATTTGGAACTGGACAATATGGATGAGTAATGATTATTTTCTTTACTTTATGTTTTTTAGCTTCTCTAACTAATATAAATATCTCCTCTTCAGAACAGTGAGATGTGCCTAAAATCACATTGCCTTGCGCAATCAAATCTAATATTGTATGCATCACGGGTACTAATTTTTTTTCTTCATCGATAATCGAGATTCCTTCATCATTAACTTCTATAGCCCCTTTAAAATCTGGAAAGTTTTTTTTGTGAGCTTTAGTATAAAATGATGGCATCCAAACTTCCTTACCACCATACAAAATTGCTGCTTCAACTGCTACAGGGTTTAGTCCACCAACTGTTGGATTTAACACAACTCCACCATAGCATTTTATGCCTTCGATTTGAGAATTAATTAAATCCATTCTATCTGAATTAATACAATAATGAGATTTTGAAACTATTCCCTTCATTTTATATTTTTTTGCATCTATTAGAATTTCTAACTCATTCTTTAACCTAGGATGAAAATCAGGTTTAGCGTGCAAATGCATATCAATTGAACCTTCTAATATTTCAGCATATCTATCCATTATTAAACTCCACCTCCAATATATTTTTTTAATCTCCTTAATTATTATTTAATCTAACTTATATATTTTTACTATACCTTCATCTGCATCAACTTCTACTTCATCTCCTGATTCAATAATTGAAAAAGGATCTTGATCAAGCTCATATACCATAGGTATATTTGATAGTATTGCTGATACAACCGTAGTAGGATTGGCAACTATATTAATAATCGCAGCTGGAGCATTACCATATTTCATTAAAAAATAACAACTATACGGATCTCCTGTTGAACCTTTTCCTGTATAATATAATAATATTTTTTTTCTGATACTTTTTCCTAAAAGGCAATGATTCGGTTCTTCTACTATGCCACTTTTTAAATTAGGTGTCCCTCCAAAAGCAATCATGTCTTGGGATACCAATGCTACCCCTTTTGCTTTACCTCTGGAACCACTTTTACCTCTTAAAACAATTTCTTTCATTATCTACCTCCAATCTCCTGTCAAAGCAGCTTCTATACATTTTTGTTTAGAAGCAAAAATAGTTTTCACAAAACCTCCAGAATGTGCTCCAATATAATGAGCATTTTTTGCTGAATTTGTCATTACAGTTTTAACATTTAATTCTTTTCCATATCGTCCAAAAATACTTGATCCTGGACACATTCCTTTTACTACAACTCCGCCAGCATCTTCAATTTTATTTACGATTCCCATTCGATTAGCTAAATCGTACTTAATGGTTGAGACAGCAACAAAAAATATTAGATCAGAACTAATTTTTTTACCTTCTAATAGATCAGAAATTTCTCTTAGCTCTTGAAGTGAACAGTGGGGACATCCTAATGCAATATAATCTATTTTATCACTATCACCAGCAGTATTTAACATATCATATGAAGATTTTATACTTTCCTTAGTAATATTTATGATCTTCTCAGGGTTTTTACCACCTAGTGCATCATCTAAAGTTTCCGCTTCAGGAGTTACTCCAACAACATGGATCATGGGAATACCTGCAGTGACTGCTAAAGGTACACAAAGATATTTTAACTCAGTTTGATTCATATACCTTGAAAAGCCTTGGAAAATAGGAATTTTATCAAGACACTGCCTCCCTGCAAAATAACCAATAGCATTTAAATCTGCATCAGAAAATTTATCGGCATTTAATCTTTCGTCTAACCTAAATAAAACTTTTCCATACCTATTTTCTTTTATATGCATACCAAAACATGGCGTAACTCCTGTAATGGCGGTACATAAAGCAGTAGGTCCTGATTCCCTGTTTATCCTTGCTCCATTTACAGAATTATTATAGAGAACTTGAATTGATTCTGCACCACCCAGGTGTTCATTTTTTCTAAATAAAAAATCGAAATAAGGAGCACAAGAATAATTTGGTATAGCACCTTTGCTTTCATAAATTTCCATAGTTCTTTGAAAAATAAGCTTCATATCCCTAATAAACCAATTAGGTATTTTTAATTTTTTAGCTTTGTCAATATCAAGTATTGTAGCATTAGTTGTAGTAGGTATCGCAAATTTTTCAACCCCCTCTAAGAATACTTGAGTGATTTCAGTTCCCCATTGTGCTTCTTTTCCTTTTGGAAAAAGCTGTATTTCTGGTATAACTAAATGAGAAGAGCTTACTGGAATCATATGTTCAGCATTGTATATTTCCCCTACCGAAACAAGTAATTCCATAGCTTTTTGAACACCTTTTCCATAATATCCCGATAGCATCTTTTTTTCTTTTTGTGTTAATTTCAATTTATAGCACCTCTTAAAAATAAAATGAACATCATTATGGCATATACCATCCACCATTTATATTTAGGGTTTCTCCGGTTATATTAGCCGCTAAATCGGATGCTAAAAATATAACACCATATGCTATTTCTTCTGGTTCAGCAATTCTTTTTAATGGTATTTTTTCAGCCATAGCCCTATTGGTTTCTGGAGAATTTTTCTGGTTAGTTGGTCCTTTAAAAGGACCAGCTGCTATGTTATTAATCCTAATCCCTTTAGAAGCAACATCTTTTGCTGCTGCTTTTGCTAAACAAATCATTCCTGCTTTTGAAATTGAATAAGGTGCACCTACAGGAGAACCATTACCCATAATACCGGCTGTTGAAGAAATATTTACAATAGAACCCCTTCCTTGTTTGAGCATTTCCTTTAGAACCCACTTGGTACAAATAAAAGAACCTTTTAGGTTAGTGTCAATAACTAAATCCCATTCCTCTTCAGATATTTCATATATTGGAGTTTTACCCTTCGGATCTTTAGGATTAACAGCAGCATTATTTACTAACACATCTATCCTACCAAACCTACTTAATATCTCTTTTACCATTTTTTCTACTTCTTTATAATCCGTAATATCACAATTAATTGCAAAACATTTTTGACCATTTCTTTGAATTTCATTAACAACTTCATGGGCTTTTTTTATATTGGTATTATAATGTACAATTATTGATGCATTACATTTAGCAAATTCAATTGCCAAACATTTACCAAGACCACCACTTGCGCCGGTAATCAGAACAACCTTGCCAGTTAAATCAATATTCATATTATCTTATTCCTCCTTAATAATAATTAATTTTTATCTGATCCAAGATAAGCATCCTTTATTTCTTTTTTAGTGGCTAAATCATCTGTCGCCCCCTCCAATATGATTTTACCTAAATTCAATAAGTAACCCCTGCAAGCAAATTTTAATGCTTTCTTTATGTTTTGTTCAACTACTAAAATAGTAAGCCCTTCCTCGTTTAATTTTTCAAGCTTAGAAAATATCATATTAACTAATATAGGTGCTAATCCTAATGATGGTTCATCTAAAAGCAATAACTTTGGTTTGCCCATTAATGCACGTCCAATAGCAAGCATCTGTTGTTCGCCACCACTTAGAGTGCTAGCTCTTTGATTAATCCTTTCGTATAACCTAGGAAAGACTTCAAACACGTATTCCATTAATTTTTTTGTCTTTTTTTTGTTCATACTTTTTGAGTGATTATACATTCCGATTTCTAAATTTTCTCTAACTGTAAATGGCTTAAAAATCATTCTACCCTCAGGTACATGGACAATGCCTCGACTAACCCTTGCATATGGAGGTATCTTAGTAATATCTTCATCCAAAAAGACGATTTTACCATTTGTACAATTTAGTAAACCAGAAATTGTTTTTAATATGGTAGTTTTACCAGCTCCATTGGCACCTATGATCGTAACTATTTCTCCTTTTTTTACATTTAAAGAAATATTATTTAAAGCTATAACTGACCCATAGCAAGTAATTATATTATTTAATACCAGCATTTAATTGTCCTCCTTTCCTAAGTATACTTCAATCACCCGAGAATCTTCCCTCACTTCTTTTGGTTGCCCCTTTAAAATAAAATTTCCCTGATCAAGTACCATTATCTCATTAGCAAATTCCATAATGAAATCCATATTATGTTCTACACAAAGTATTGTTATCCCTTTCTTGTTTATCTCTATTAATTTTTGTTTTAATTTCTCTGTTTCTTTATCATTCAAACCAGCACACGGTTCATCTAAAAGTATTAATTTTGGACCAGTCAAAATAGCTCTTGCTATTTCAACTATGCGCTGTTGCCCATAAGCTAAATTACCGGCTTCTAAACCTAATAATGAATCAATTTCTAAAAATTTTGATATTTCAATTGCTTCTTGTATCTTTTCTTTTTCTTCTTTTATAAACTTTTTCAGATGTAAAATGGCTCCAAAAATATCTTTTTTAATTTTTATATGTTGGGAAATAAGAAGATTATCTAGTGTAGTGCGTCATAAATAACTTGACATTTAAAAGGATATATGTTATGCTTATTTCAAATGAACATATCAGAACGTATTATTTTAGATCCCCAAGAACAGGCAACCATCCGA
>Ga0210003_1003939_pt1 | contig 11871 bp, 13 predicted proteins | sample LantaG_FD_182804 | JGI IMG/M metagenome (GOLD analysis project Ga0210003, IMG submission 182804) | Deep subsurface microbial communities from Baltic Sea to uncover new lineages of life (NeLLi) - Landsort_02402 metaG (SPAdes) (version 2) | ecosystem: Environmental > Aquatic > Marine > Oceanic >...
CAGCTAATCTTTTTGAGAGTTTAGTAACCCAGGCAGAGAGTTGGATTGGTTCTCCAATAGGCGCTATATGTTTAAACCTTACCTCGCTTTTAGCAGTAACGCCAAACTCGATTCCGCAGCAGAGAATGGCATAAGCAGTTATTTCATCAAGAAGGGTGTAAAGAATGCCACCGTGAGTGGCATTATTCCAGCCCTGGTGGTACTCGCCGGGGGTAAATTCCGCTATAACTTTTTCTCCATCATAAATAGGCTTCAACTTAAGTCCTATGGGATTGGCTTGACCACAGGCAAAGCAGAGCGAAAAGTCTTCAGCGATATTAACTTCCATGTTAGGGGCTTTCATATTTAATTACCTCCTTCCTTTAAGTTGTATTAAATATTTAGCTCAAATCGTCATTATAGGTGAAATGAAGAACCTTGTGCATTGTTTAGTTCTGTAGCCTCTTTACTATGAGCAATAGAGGAGATGCCTTTTCTCGGTTTTGTTATATGAGGAGGTCGAAGATACAAAGGTTGTAAAGCAGACAAGTCATCTTGCTCCCCTTTAATTATTCTTTGCCAACCTAACATAGCTAATGATGCGACTCGGGCTAACCTGACAGTTTGTGGTATTATAGCCAACTGGTCTAAAATACGATGTATATCAATTATCATGCTATCTGGTATCTCACCACAAAAAAGGGTTTTTCGATGTATTCTTTGGCATAGGACATCGAGCGTGGTTAAATGTTCACCTTCCAAACATTGCCATTCGTTATTTTTTTGTTGATACAGGGCACAGGCAATCTCATCTCTCCCTGATCTATGGATAGGGCATAAAGGTAAAGCTGTATAAGCAAAGGGATAAGCTTCAGCTTCTAATGTACCAATACCGAGCAAGGGAATATTCAAAGAGAAGGCCAACCCCTTGGCTATACTTATTCCCACCCTTAGGGCATTAAAGCTTCCTGGACCTTTTGCCACTATGATTGCCTCCATGGAATTTAGCTCTACCTTAGCTTGATGCAGCAGGTAGGCTAAATTAGGCATAAACTCTACAGTCTGGTTTTGTATTGATTGCCAGGTTAGCTCGGTTAAAATGTTACCCTCATGGGATAAGGCAACGCCGGCGGTATTGGAAGAGGTATCTACAATTAACTCCATACTTTTCCTATATTTAACTTTGATTTGAGATGTTGTACTAACTTTAAGTACTGCTGGCCCTCAGTTTTAAGAACAATGGTACGCTGCATCTCGTAATTGGGAACATAACTTATCCGTATAAGCAAGTTGTTATGTGGCAATACTGACATCCCTTTCTCTGCCCACTCAATACAGCAGACTCCATTGCCGTAGAGATATTCCTCCAATCCCAGGCTGGCAATTTCCTCGATATGTTCAAGGCGATAGAAATCAACATGGAATAAAGGAAGCCTGCCATGATACTCCCTAACTATAACAAAAGACGGGCTGAAAGTGTGCTCCTTTACGCCTAACCCATATGCTATGCCTTGGACAAGACAGGTTTTACCTGCTCCTAAGTCACCTACAAGAAGAAAAATATCTCCTCTTTGAGCTAGCTTACCAAGATAGCTTCCTAGAAGCTGAGTTTGCTCCGGGTTATGCGATTTCAATATTAGGTGATTCATCCCTGAAATGTTCCCACCCACCTTTTTCGTAGGGGATGGAGTTGTCTCTACTGTCTAATAGGATTACCCGGTTTGGTACAGTTTCCTCTACTATGTCACCGATTACAGTCACAGGACAATTTAGGTTCAGCTTGACCAATTCTATAACAGCCTCAGTGGCGGTGAAAAGCAGTTCGTAGTCCTCTCCTCCATATAAAGCTAACTTAAGATAGTTTGGGAAATTGGCTTTAACTAAAGGATGGACTGGCACTTGCTCTATTTTTATCCTGGCACTGACTTTGCTCGCTTCACAAATATGATCAAGGTCGGCAACTAATCCATCACTTATATCTATGGCAGTCCTAACACCTTGCTCAACCAAAATCTGTCCCTCTCTTACTTTAGGTATTGGCTGTAGATGGGCTCGCCTCAATGTATTAGATGTTTCAACATCCAGATAAATATTCTCTTTAAGCATTTTTAAGCCTGCCGCTGATAATCCCAAGGTTCCAGTGACAGCTATCTGGTCACCAGGCGTAGCTGTTGAGCGTTTAAGTATTGCTTTGCTTTTCGAGTAGCCCAAGACAGTTATAGTTATAACTAGATTAGGTGCAGAAGTAAGATTACCTCCGGCTATAGCTATCCCAAACTCCGCCGATAGTTGCGTGATGCCATTGAATAATTTGGAAATATCCTCTACTTTGAGTTCGCCGGGTGCTGCTAGAGAGACAAGGGCATATTGGGGAATACCACCCATGGCAGCTATGTCACTTATATTTACAGCTAATGCCTTCCACCCCAATTCCTCCCAGGTCACAGAGCTTAGGTCAAAGTGTATATCTTGAACCAAGCTATCTGTAGTAGCTAGCTGAACAACGTTATCACTTTGCCAGGCAGCAGCATCATCACCAATACCAACTAAGAGTCGCTTCCATGAATCCTGCCGGGAGTCCTTAGCCTTATTAATAATGCTATTTATGAGATTGATTAAGCCGAATTCCCCTAGCTCCGTTAGCCTCATCTTTGTGATTATAGCACCGCTTCTATCTTAGCTTCAATTTTAACAACCTGGACTGTGGGTGCTATATTTATAGGGATGAGTTTAAGCGATAAAATAATCTCAGATAGAGTTGGTAAAGTCGAGGTATTACTGTCATTATGCGTTATGCCATTATTGGTGATATTCACTCTAATTTAAACGCTTTTGAAGCTGTTCTTGCAGATATTAAAACCCGTGGAGGATTTGATGAAATATGGTGTTTGGGAGACGTAGTTGGGTATGGTCCTGAACCTCATGCTTGTATTAAGATTTTACAGCAATACAAGCATATGTGTGTTGCTGGCAATCATGATTGGGCTGCCATCGGTAAAATTGACACCTCCGATTTTAATCCTGATGCTGCCAGAGCTAACCAGTGGACAGCACGGCAAATAACCACCACGGATGTAAGTTACTTACAGAACTTACCTGTTAAATTGACACAAGGTGATTTTACTCTTGTTCATGGCAGCCCACGTCAGCCTATCTGGGAATATCTGCTATCTATAGAAGGTGCTCGTGATAGCTTTAGCTATTTTGATACCAAAATTTGTCTTGTAGGACATTCTCATATGCCGCTAATTTTCCAGGAGAATAAAAACGGTACCTGTTTAATAGCAAAAGTGCCCGAGTCAATGAGGTTGGGAGTTGAAAACCATCGCTTTATTATCAATCCCGGTAGTGTAGGACAGCCTCGTGATGGTAATCCCAGGGCCAGCTATATGCTCTATAATAGCGATGATCAAATCATGTATCATTATCGTGTTAATTATGATATTAGTATTACACAAAGGAAAATGATAAAATACAAATTGCCGTTGCCCCTTGTGTTTCGCTTAAATTATGGTTATTAAACATGCTATAATAAGCGAAAATTCTTTGCTGGTGTGAAAAATGCAGAATTATGAATTGGTAACTATAATTAGCCCAGAGGTTGATGACGAAAGGGTGCTAGAGGTTGTGGACAAAATGAACCAGCTTATTAGTGACAAGGAGGGAGTGGTGGAAGGGACAGAGCGCTGGGGTATGAAGAAGCTAGCCTATCCTATAAAGCGGTTTATGGAAGGCAATTACATTGTGACTCGCTTTAAGCTAGAGCCAAAGTTTGTCAAGGAACTTGAAACAAATCTTAGAGCTGCAGAGGAGGTTCTGCGTCATCTCGTGGTGAAAGTAGGTGATTAACAAATGGCAACTTTAAACAAAATTATTCTTATTGGCAACGTAGGCACAGATCCTGAAATGCGCTATACACCAAATGGTAATCCAGTTACTTCTTTTCGTATGGCTACAAACTATCGTTACACTACTTCTAATGGAGAGCGTAAAGAAGAAACAGACTGGTTTAGCATTACTGTCTGGGGTAAACAAGCTGAGAGTTGCAATCAATACTTATCTAAAGGACGGCAAGTCTATGTCGAGGGAAGAATACACGCACGTAGTTGGGAAGGCCAGGATGGTCAAATGCGTACTAACCTTGAGGTAACTGCAAATAGAGTCCTTTTCATTGGTAGACAGAACCTGGCTACCCTTCCTGAAGAGGGTGAGATTGAACCTGAAGATATACCTTTTGAACAGAATGAAGGAGCTGTAAGTTGATTAATCGTAGAAGAGCAACAGGGACAGGAAATTATGTTCTCAGGCCAGCAGTTTGCCCTTTCTGTGTTGAGAAAATACACATAAATTATAAGGATGTTTCTATATTATCACGATATATTTCTAGTCGGGGCAAGATTGGATCGCGGCGGAGAACCAGAGCTTGCGCTAAGCATCAGCGACGCTTGGCACAAGCTATAAAAAGAGCTCGAATTTTAGCCCTATTACCTTATGCGCCAAGCCATATTTGGAAGACGGGTGGTGTAGGCTTGCATCAACGAAAGCCCTGAGGAAAATAAATGCCAAAACGTACTTATCAGCCAAAGAAAGTTTCTCGCAGACGAAAATTAGGATTTCGTGCTAGACTGTCCACTAGTGGTGGGAGAAGAGTGCTCAAGGCAAGGCGTCTTAAAGGACGGTGGAGGTTGACTCCTACTTAGTTGAATGCTCATGAAAAAGCCTTGGGCTTTAACTAGAAGAGCACAGTATGCTTCAGTCTACCGCCAGGGAAATACATACGTAGATAATCTAATTGTGATGAAGGTGTTACCTAACAAGCTGAACCTGAGCCGATATGGATTCTCAGTAACAAAAAAAGTAGGCATAGCGGTTCAGAGAAATAGATTGAAGCGTATGCTTAGAGAGATAATGCATATACAATTAGTAAAACCCGGATGGGACATTGTTTTTATTGTTCGTCCTGAAGCGGTAGCTGTTGAGTATCATCAAATGGAAAAAACAGTTATAAAACTATTAAATCAAGCACAATTACTGCAGTGATGAAATTGCTAGCACTGAGATTAATTAAATTATACCAGACAACAGTATCAGAGGTTACTCCTCATTCTTGTTGTTTCCAGCCTACATGTTCTCACTATGCTTGTGAGGCAGTTGTAAAATATGGACTGGTTAAAGGCATTTGGTTGACATTAAAGCGTTTAGTTCGTTGCAATCCATTAGCTGAGGGTGGCTATGATCCTGTGCCCTAGTTACTATTTATATTGAAATGAAGAATAAAATACTTATTTGCATTGGTTTCTTTTGTTTTCTCGTCTTGACTTCAGGTGGTTGTGTCGGAGGTCAACAAAAGCCCGTAGGATTCTCGGGAATTACAGCTTATGACGAGATTCTATATTTAGGCTCTGTGGATGGCAAGATAATGGCAGTTGACCCTGCAGCCAGGAAAGAGGATTTGCCATTCCCCTCCTCCACTGCCGAATGGTCTTTTTCTTATACCGTGCCCTCTAAAGGCATATCGTGTGGCAGTTCATCCGTGCCCATCGCCATATATGGCACACCTGCTGTAATTGATGGCTCGGTATGTATTGGCATCTATGAGGGTAAGGTCTTTATGATAAGCCCAGAGGCCAGGAGCCAGAATTTGGATTTTCCCCAGGCCAGGAGTGGGGAATGGGCTTATCCCAAGGCAGATGATGTAATCGAGCGTATTGTAGGTAGCCCTGTGGTAGCCGATGGTACTGTCTATATATGCTGTTCTGATGGCCGGGTCTATGCTTTGGATACGACTTATGGTGATGAAAAGTGGAAATCAGAACCATTGGGTGAAAAGTTATGGGTAACGCCAGTGCTAAGAGAGCAGACATTGTATGTGAGCGCCTTTGATGGGCATATATACGCTTTATCAGCCAAGGATGGAAGTTTATTGCCATGGGATTTCGAATCAGAAGTAGGGTTTGTCTCATCGCCGGTGCTTTATGACGACACTATATTTGTGGGTTCATTTGACCGTAGCTTATATGCTATTAAGATAGGTGATGATAAGCCGCTGTGGACATTCCCCGGTGGATATTGGTTTTGGGCCGCTCCCGTAGTTAAGGATGGTGTTGTTTATGCTGGCTGCCTGGATGGCAAAGTTTATGCCCTCGACTCAAAGGCAGGAAATGTTTTGTGGGAATTCGATACCAAGAAATATATCGAGGATGACCGTATTGTATCTTCGCCAGTCTTTGTGGATGATTTGTTGGTAGTGGCTTGTGAATCAGGTGAAGTATACGCAATTAATATTGCCGATGGCATGCTTGTGAATAAGGTGTCCATCGGTCATCCCATTAGGAGCTCCCTTTGTGTACAGGATGATATAGTTTATATCCGCTCTCAGGATAACTACCTGTATGCCGTGGATGTGGCCAAGGGGAAAATAGATTGGGAATTCCCTCTGACAATTGAGTGAGGTCTTCCATTATGCCAAACCTATGGAATTTAATTATACAGGATCCAATACTTAATGGATTGATTGCTTTATCAAGCATTTTACCTAAAGAGGTACAGTTCGGTTTAGCTATTATTATCCTAACTATTATAGTTCGGTTAATACTGACGCCTGTTACCTTAAGGCAGCTAAAATCTACTAAAGCAATGCAAGACATGCAGCCCAAGATGCAGGAGCTGCAAAAGAAATACGGCAAGAATAAGCAGAAGCTTCAGCAAGAGACAATGAAATTATATAAAGAAGCTGGAGTGAACCCTATAGGTTGTATGTGGCCCATGTTAATCCAGTTTCCTGTCTGGATTGGTCTGTATCAATCGATTATGAAAGCCTTAGCAACCACACCAGAGAATTTACTAGACCTATCCCGACATCTTTATTCAGGGGAAATAATAAGCCGTGCGCTCCCTTTAAATAGCCATTTCCTATGGCTTGATTTAAGTCAGCCTGACAGTACTATGATTCTGGCTGTTCTGGTTGGCGTATCAATGTGGGTTCAGCAAAAAATGACCACCGCTCCACCTGCTGATCCAAGGCAGCAGTCAACGAGCGGCATGATGACAATAATGATGCCATTTATGTTTGGTATATTTTGTATGATGTTTCCCAGTGGTTTACCACTCTTCTGGCTGGCTTCCAATATAATTGGTATTGCAACTCAATATGTCGTTACCGGAGGCTGGGGATACCTGAGGCGCACCTCAACGCAAACAGAACCGGGGCGAACAGGTAAAAGAGCACGATAGTAGCCGCATAAAATCAACGCACGAATAAATTGCCGTTAAAATAATTAGAACATGGAAGAATTAGAGATAACAGCCAAGTCAGTGGAACAGGCAACCAAAAAGGCGGAAGAGAGTTTAGGGCTAAATCGTGATCAGTTTGAAACAGTGGTTGTTAAAAAGGGCAAATCAAGAATTATTGGAGGAGAAGATTCTGTGATCAGAGTCAAGCCACTGGCTTCGCCAGAAAAAGATAAGGATGCAGTGACAGTAGCGACAGAGGTATTGGAGACTTTACTCAGGTTAATGGAATTAGAAGGCACAATTAAAGTATCGGCTGGTGAGACACCAATATCCTTTGATATTGATGGCGATGATTTGGGTATCTTAATTGGCAGGCAAGGCCAAACCCTGGCTTGCTTACAATTTGTTGTTAGGCTCATAGTAGCTGAGCAGTTAAAGAACTGGTTGCCGTTAAATGTTGATATTTGCGGGTATAAAAAACGCCGCTACGAGTCTTTACATAACCTAGCACTGCATTTAGCTGAGCAGGTGAAATTAAGACATCGCTCTATGACTTTGGAATCTATGCCAGCTGATGAGCGCCGTATTATTCACTTAGCTCTGAGTGATGACCCTGATGTTACCACCCAAAGTACGGGTGAAGGCCATAGTAGAAAAGTAGTCATTTTGCTAAAACAAGACTGACCTCATGTTTCCTGAAGCAAGCGGTAAAATAAGCTTTCCAAAAATGGACCAGCGTGTTCTTCGTTTTTGGAAAGATCATGACATTTTTAACAAAGGTATCAGGGCAAGACAAAGGAATCAATACTATATTTTCTATGAAGGCCCGCCTACAGCAAATGGTAGTCCGGGTATTCACCATGTGCTATCCAGATTGTTTAAGGATGCCATCTGTCGTTATAAAACGATGAAAGGTTATTGCGTGCCACGCAAGGCGGGTTGGGACACCCATGGATTACCGGTGGAAATGGAAGTGGAAAGCTCTCTTGGTATTAGTAACAAAGCTCAAATTGAGGAATATGGTATTTATCAGTTTAACCAACATTGCCGGGACAGCGTCTTCCACTATATAAGGGAATGGGAGGCTATGACTGAGCGTATCGGCTATTGGATAGATATGGAGCACCCCTATATTACGTTGGATAATGGATATATTGAATCTTGCTGGTGGATTATCAAGCAACTGTGGGACAAAAATTATGTTTATCAAGGTTACAAGGTAACGCCACATTGTCCTAGATGTGGCACATCGCTCAGCTCTCACGAGGTAGCTCTGGGCTACAGAGATGATGCTAATGATCCATCGGTTTACATAAAGTTTCAGCTTTACAGTCCCTCATTGTTAAAATGTGATTCACCACTCCGCTATGTAATTGAGCCTTCATCCTTAGTTAAGAAGCCTGCCTATTTTCTTGTCTGGACAACGACACCATGGACTTTACCTGGAAATACTTCCTTGGCAGTAGCACCTGAAGCTGAATATATTGTGATGGAGGGGGGAAAAGACTACCTTATTCTAGCTACACAGCTTGTAAAACAAGTTGGACTTACAGGTTATAAGGAAATAGCCATTTTATCAGGTAAAGATATTATTCACCTTAGATACGAACCTTTATTCAATCCCCACAATTTTAATGTGCAGCGCGTTAGCTTGCCTTCCATGGATGTGCAAGTAGATAAAGTGGATTTAACTTATCCTGTAATCGGCACTGACTTTGTTTCCATGGATGAAGGGACCGGCATTGTTCATGTCGCTCCCGCTTTCGGGGAGGTTGACTTCGATGCTGGTATGGATAACGGACTCGATTTTGTTCAACCTGTGGACTTAAGCGGTAACATGACGGGCACTTACCCTTTTTCCGGTAAGTTTGTTAAAGATGCCGACCCACTCATACTTGATGAACTTAATTCGCGTGGTTTACTCTACCGCAGCGAAAGAATCATTCACACCTATCCTTTCTGCTGGAGATGCGAGATGCCACTTCTCTACTATGCTAAGAAGGCATGGTATATCAAAACAACGGCAGCAAAAGACAGGCTTATTTCTGGAAACGCTGAGATAAATTGGTATCCAGAGCATATTAAATATGGTCGTTTTGGCGACTGGTTGGAGAACAATGTAGACTGGGCTTTTTCCAGGGAGCGTTATTGGGGTACTCCTCTTAATATCTGGAAATGCCAGGGTTGCGGTCACGATGAGTGTATTGGAAGTGTAAAAGAGCTGCAAGAAGGATTTGAAAGCTTAAGGAAAGCGAAACCAGAGAAATTGGCAGAGGATATTCTTGCAGGAAGAACTATTAGAAATCCTGAGGAACTTAAAGATCTTCACCGACCCTCCATTGATGAGGTACCTCTTCTTTGCCCTGAATGCGGCGACGTAATGTGGCGCATCCCTGAGGTTATTGATTGCTGGTTTGATTCGGGAGCTATGCCGATTGCCCAATGGCATTACCCTTTTGAGAACAGGGATAAGTTTGAGAGGAACTTTCCCGCTGACTTTATTTGTGAGGCCGTTGACCAAACCCGCGGTTGGTTTTATAGCTTGCATGCCATATCCACACTGGTATTCGGACAACCTTGCTTTAAGAATGTTATCTGTCTGGGACATGTTGTTGATGCTAAGGGTGATAAGATGAGTAAATCGAAAGGCAATGTAATCGACCCCTGGACAGTGGTCGATAATTATGGTGCTGATTCACTCCGCTGGTATTTGCTAAGTTCTGCGCCGGCCGAAAATATGCACCGCTTCTCCACAAAAATGGTTGCAGAGACCATGCGAAAGGTACTACTTACTTTATGGAATACCTATTCATTCTTCACGCTATATGCTAACATCGATGGTTTTGTTCCCCAGCCATCAGCGTCATTGCCCCTCACAGAGTTGGATAATTGGATTATTTCGGAGCTCAATCGGCTTGTGGATGAAGTAAATAATGCCCTGGATAACTATAACCCTACAAAGGCATCACGCATGATTGAGGACTTTGTTAATAATCTTTCCAATTGGTATGTGAGGAGAAGCCGACGCAGATTTTGGAAAAGTGAAAGTGATGCCGACAAACTAGCAGCTTATACTACGCTATATCAGTGTCTGGTGACTCTGTCCCAGCTTCTGGCTCCCTTCACACCTTTTATTGCTGAGGAGCTTTATCAAAATTTAGTACGCTCTGTCGATGCTAAAGCTGAGGAGAGCGTTCATCTGACTGATTTCCCTGTAGCTGACAAAACTAAGATCAATGATAAGCTAAATGACGATGTTAAGCTAGCCATGAGGATATCAAGCTTGGGAAGAGCGGCACGAGCTAAAGCAGGAATCAAAGTGCGCCAGCCCCTGGCAACACTCATGGTTAAAGTAAGCTCGGCAGAAGAGAAGGAAGCCTTACATAAATTAGCTCACGCAATATTAGAGGAGGTAAATGTTAAGGAGACCGTCACGCTGGGCCCTGAAGGTGGGGAATTACCCACTGACCTGCCTGGCTACAGTATAGCTAGCGATGCGGGATATTGGGTAGCTGTTAAGACTGAACTGACTCCAGAATTGGTGTCTGAAGGAATAAGTAGAGAACTGGTACGCCGTCTTCAAAATATGCGTCGCAACGCTAATTTCAATGTTGCTGAACATATCATTACTTATTATCAGGCAGAGGGATTAATTAAACAGGCTGTAGCAGATTTTGCTGACTATATCAAGCGGGAAACATTATCCCGGGAGCTTGTCGATAGTTTGCCAACCGAAGAAGGAGTTTACACTGAGAAACATCATATCCGGGATAATGACATTTTACTGGCAGTCAGGAAGGCAGATTAATCCCCGGGTGGTGGACTCTCTTGTAGTACTGCCCAGGTTGTTTTGGTATCTTCGGCTCTGACAAAGACTATTTCTACACTTTGGCCAATCTGGCTGTCATGAATAGCCTGGATCAAATCATCAACATTTGTTATCTCTTGATTATCAAACTGGATTATAATGTCGTCTTTCTCTAATCCTGCGTTATCGGCAGGGCTGCCAGGAACCAATTCTACTATGAGTGCTCCATTGTTGACTGAAAAGCCGTTTCTGGCAGCTAAATCAGGGGTCACTGTATATAACCCCACTCCCAGCCAGGGACGGATTATATAACCCCGATGGATTAAATCTGAGATTATTGGTTCGGCACTGTTGATACTTATGGCGTAACCCATGCCCTCTATGCCAAGTGCAGCCATCTTAACGCTGGTTATACCTATAACTTCACCAGCTATATTTACCAGTGGACCACCACTATTGCCTGGATTGATAGCTGCATCAGTTTGAATCAAACCACGAAAGGTATTCCCCGAAACGATGACCGAGACATTCAAACGACTGATAATGCCGTGAGTTGCAGTTATGCCTTCGCCCAGGGCATTGCCAATGGCTATTGCCCAGTCCCCTATGGAGAGTTGGGATGAATCACCAAGCTGAGCATAAGACAAATCTGTAGCATCTATTTTCAGCACCGCTAAATCAGTTAAGGCATCTGTGCCTACTATATTAGCCGGAAAAGTCCTGCCATCAGTTAATTCCACTCGCACGCTTCTGGCATCCTGGATAACATGGTTGTTGGTGATAATATAGCCTTCATCATCAATGATTACTCCGGAGCCGGCAGCTTCTTCAGTATACTCTCTATTGAAGAT
>Ga0210003_1003941_pt1 | contig 11866 bp, 10 predicted proteins | sample LantaG_FD_182804 | JGI IMG/M metagenome (GOLD analysis project Ga0210003, IMG submission 182804) | Deep subsurface microbial communities from Baltic Sea to uncover new lineages of life (NeLLi) - Landsort_02402 metaG (SPAdes) (version 2) | ecosystem: Environmental > Aquatic > Marine > Oceanic >...
TCGTCGTCGTCGTCGTCGTCGTCGTCGTCGTCGTCGTCGTCGTCGTCGTCGCCGTCGCTCCCGGCCGGAGAGGGAGAGTCCGAACTCTTCCTCCCGCTCGCCGCCGCCTTTGCGAGCTCCTCGGCCTCGTCCTCGTCGGGCACGCCGTAGCCAGCATCGAGCTCCTTCTTGGAGGAAGGAGAGGAGAGGAGGCCCCCTCCTCCCCCGCGGGCCGCAGTCTTGGCGTCGACGAAGTCGGCGTCGGCCTCGGCGTCCTCGTCCTCGCCGTCCTTGCTCTGCTTCTTCTTCTTCTTGTTGGCAGAAAACGTTCCCTTCTTCTTGCCGCCCGCGTCGTCATTGTTCGAGGGCCTCGTTCCTCCCTCGTCGTCATCGTCGCCATCGTCTGCAGCAGCAGCACGAGATGCGGCGCCTCCTCCTCCTCCTTCCTCGTCGCCGGCAGAGCGACCTCCGACCACGACCGCCGCCGCTGCGGCCGCCGCCGCGCCGCTCCCGCCGCTCGCTGCCCTCCGCAGCTCGGCCGCCACGGACCCAACCAGCGCCGGGACGAACTTCTCCCTGAAGATCCGCTCCAGCGTCGAGAAGGAAGGAACCCCCGCCGAGGCAGGAAGCAGAGTAAGCGTCACGCGGTAGCGCCTCGAGCGCTTTCGCGCTCCGGAGCCGAAACCGGCTCCTCCTCCGTCGGCGGCGGCGGCAGCGGGGGACTCGAGCACCTCGATGCCCGAGAGCGCCTCCGCGAGCCGCACGCGCCGCAGCCCGCGCACCAGCCTCTGCGCCGCCTCGTCGTCGATGGAGAACGAGGCGGGATCCGAGGCGGGGAGGCGGCCCGCGGAAGAAGAAGAAGCAGCAGTCGAAAGAGAAGCAGCGGCGGTTGGAAGCGGCAGGTCCATCGACGGCGTCGCGGCGTGCGGCGAGGCCGTCATGAACAGCTCGCGCAGCCTCGGCACGCCCATCGTGACGTTAGCGTCGCCCCTTCCCGCCATGTGAAACGTGTTGAGCGTCATCTGCGTCGAGGGCTCGCCGATAGACTGGGCGGCGAGGACGCCCACGGCCTCCCCCGGGGACAGGGCTGCCTGGGCGAACTTGACGCGCGCGAGATCGGCAAAGGTCAGTTGAGTCGTCGGGTTCTTCTTCTTCGACTTTGAGCTTTTCTTCGACTTCGAATCGTCGTTCAGCGCCCTCGTCGCGGCCTCCGCCGCCACGGAGCCAGCTCCACCCACGGCGTTGTCCCTGAAGCCCGTGGGGGCGACGGTCTCGGTCAGGAACGCCGCCAGCGCGGCCTCGAAGGCCGGAGAAGTCTCGGCGGCAGTTGAAGAAGAACAACCGACGGCCTCTCTCGCGCGGAGGCCGAGCGCCATCGCCTCCGCGTTGGCCGCGGCCAGCCTGAAGTCCGTCAGCAGGCTCGCCCCGGCGACGTCCCTCCCGTCGCCGTCCCCGTAGACAAACTGGACCACGCTCGAGTCGGCGCCGTCGCGGACGGTCCCATCGTAACCTCCCGAGAGCGGCTCCAGGCACTTGACCAGGCAGCGCTGCAAATAACCGGAGCGCGCCGTCTTGACCGTGGTGTCGACCAACCCCTCTCGCCCGGCCATGCAGTGGAAAAAGTACTCCTGCGGCCTCAGACCGGACAAGAAGCGGTCCGCGACGTAGCCTCCGGCGCGAGCCGACGGGTCGAAGGGCGCGAAGCAAGGCAGCGTGCGACCGGCGGCGGACCGCGGGACGCGCCTCCCTTCGAGCTCCTGCTGGCCCAGCAGGCAGCTGATCTGCGAGAAGTTCACGCCCGACCCCTTCGCTCCCGTCGTCGTCATCATCGAGAGGCAGTTTGTTGGGAAAGGAACCACCAGCCCCTTGGGCAAGCAGGCGCGGATGACGTCGGAGGAGAGGCCGTTGAGAGGGGCCGTGACGCAGGCGTCGAGCGCTGCGTCGGCGTCGCCGCCAGAGGCGCGGGCGAGCGCGGCGAGCGCGGCCCGGAGAAGAGCATGGTCTTCCTCTTCTCCTTCCTCTTTCTCCTTCTCTTCGACCTCCGCGTGCCCCCTCGACACGGCAAAGTCCACCGCGGCCCTCCTCGCCCGCTCGTCCGCGGCGGCCAGCAGCACCCCTCGTTCCTCCTCGGCCCCCTCGCTCAGCAGCAGGTCCCCGACGCCGCAGCTGAACCCGCGCCGCTCCAGGAAGCAGCAGCCCACTCGAGACAGGGCCGCGAGGAGGTCGTCTGCCGCCAAGGCGCCATAAACCTCGTGGACGGCGTGGACGATCCCCCCGCGGCCGTAGGCGGCCTTATCCAGGGTGCCCGTGAGCATTCGACCGGAAAGGACCAGCACGGAGCCCTCCCCGAGGTCGATCTCGGCTTTCGGGTTGAGCTCGAAAGGAGCCTTTTTCGCGGTTTTCGGGTTTTTCGCGTCGGCGCCGTCGGCGCCGGCGTCGCTCTTCTGCGAGTTGATCCCAAAGGCCAGCCCTCCGGGCCAGGCGTCCGCCGGCACTTTCGTGGAGTAGCACACGGTCAGAGGGGGGCGACCGGCGGCGATGAAAGACAAAATGCCGTCCACAACCTGCTTGCCGGTCCAGAGCGGGGCGGAGTCTTGCAGAGAGGGAGAAGAGGACGGAGAAGAAGCTTTCGCCGACGCATCCGCCTTCGCCGCCAGACTCCCTGGCGGCAGCGCCTTGAGGATCGCCGGGGGGGGAAGCGCCACGAACGGCATCCTCCCCGCGTCGTCCCGCGGCAGCCTGGGCGCGACCGCGTTCCAAAGCAGCTGCGTCGCCTCCTCTCCCTTCAGCAGTTCCCCGCGGCAGCAGAGCCTGGTCCCGGCGACGACCGCGTCCTGGATCAGCCCCCGGACGGGCTTCCCGTCGGTGGGGACCACAAACTGCCTCTCGGCCCCGACCAGCTCCCTCGCCTCGGCCCTGCCCGGCAGGTCCTGCGGCGCGTGCAGGTTGATCTCGTCGCCGTCGAAGTCGGCGTTGAAGGCGGCGCAGTTGGCGTAGTGGAGCCTGATGGTGCGCTCCCCGCCCAGGACCCGGACGCGGTGGGCGACCAGCCCGGGCCGGTGGAGCGTCGGCTGGCGGTTTGTCAAGACGACGTCGCCGTCTCTCAGGTGGCGGTAGACGATCTTGGAGCGCGCGCAGGGGTCGAGGGAGGAGGAGGAGGAGGAGGAGGAGGAGGTAGGAGCAGCAGCGGCAGCAGCGGCAGCAGCGGCGGCATCGGCAGCAGCAGAGGCGCCTCCTCCTCCTCCTCCTTTGCCGCCGTTCGGCGTCGGCGAGCTTGCTCCTCCTCCTCCTGCTTTCCCGATGACGACGGCGCTCGACTTCTTCGCCAGCAGCGACCGCGCCAGCGCGTCCCTCTTGGCCGCCGGAAGCCCGATCAGCGAGACCACCCTCCCTTGCTCGTCCTCCACGGCCAAAGCACCAGGGTGCTGTCTCGCGCCGTTGCGGACGGCCTTTCGTAGTTCCTTGGCGTTGGCCTCGGTGACCCGTTCCGGGATCGAAAGCCGCACCGCGAAATAGGGCGGGATGCCGACCTCGCGCGGGAGCAGGCGAGGGTCCGGGGAGATGACGGAGCGGGCGGCGTAGTTGACGCGCTTGCCCATCATGTGCTTGCGGAACAGGCCCTGTTGGAAGGGGAGGTTTTTGAGTTTTTGGAAAGAAAAAGTTGGGAAAGGTTTTTGAGTGAGTTTTCTTTTTCTTCTTCTTCTTCTTCTAAAAAGAAAAAAACAAAACTCCTCACCTCCTTCTTCTCCAGCGCCTGCCTGACGCCAGCCGCTCCGGCGTTGGCTCCCCGCGCGTCGGGGGCCGAGGAGTCTATCAGCGAGTTGAGCGCGGACTGCAGCGAGAGCCACGCGCGGAGGCCGGCAGCGAGGTCAGGGGGAGCAGCAGCAGCGCTGCCGTGTCCGTTGCCGTTGCCGTTGCCGCCGCCGTTGCCGTCGCCGTTGCCGCTCGCTCCTCCTCCTCCAAGCCCTCGCTTCGGCGCCGCGGCGTTCGCCACGTCCGCCGAGCCCGTCACCACGGCGGCCAGCGCCACGTTGTGCGGGTGTTCGAATGTGACGTCCCCGAGCCGAGAGGGCGGTCGGAGCCTGTTGGGCGGCACGGCGACTGTCGAGACGAAGAAGGACCGGTAGGTCTCACGCCAGCGGAGGGACGACGAATGCGACGACGACGACGAAAACCTCCCTCCACTTCCTCCGCTTCCTGCGAATCCGGCAAAGAAGACCCCCCCGGGCGCGTTCTTGGCGTAGAGCTCGCGCAGCAGGGGCTCGTTGGTGACCCAGATCCTTCGCGCGACCTCCCGGGCCTCGGCCGGGGTCATCAGGCGGAGGCCCGCGGCCGCGGCGCCCGTGAGGTCGCGCCTGTCGGCGAGTGCGAGCGAGGAAGGAGCAGAAGGGGAAGCGACGGCGTTCGCGCTCGCGGTCGCTGTCGCTGCCGTCAGGGCCTGCTCCAGAGCCACAGCCTCGTGGTTTGAAGCTTCCTGCCCTTCAACTTCTCCCTCTTTGCCAGGCGCGGGCACGGCAGGGAGCACGGGGACGCCCGCGGCGGCGTTCTGCGCCTCCCGGTGCGGCGGCAAGCGCGCAACGAAGAGCTTCGACACGCCGTCGCGCTTGATCGAGGGGTTGTGGCAGCCGCAGTTGGCGCACACCGAGGCCGGCTGGCGCCTGAAGAGTTCGGCCTCGAGCTCACGGGCGGCCTCGATGCAGAGGGAGGTCGGTGGGTACGAGGAGGAGGAGCGGGAGGGCACGGAAGGAGGAGGAGGAGGAGGAGTGCTCGGAGCGGCGTGGGAGCGCTTTTCCTTTTCCTTCTTCTTCTTCGCCCCCTTCTCCCCGCCGGCTCCATCCTCCATTTCCTCATTGTCGTCGCTGACTTCGCTGCCACTCGTGTCGTCCGAGTCGTCGCTGCCCAGAGAGATCCCGCCTTCTCCGTCCTCGCCTTCCTTCTTTTGCCTCCGTGATGCCGGCGGCGCCGCAGCGGCGAGCGACGCCGCCTCGACGGCCCTCCCTTCCCTCAGGAGGGCCAGGCGCCGCGCGAGGGCGTCGGCCTCGGCCTGCCGCATGCGGAAGCGGAAGCAGTGGAGGCAGGTGGACTTGAGAAGCTTGTAGAGGGTGCTGTGGTGGAGGTGGTGGTGGTGGAGTGAAGGAGAGAGAGAGAAAGAAAGAGAAAGGGAGAGGAGAAGAAGGTTGAAAGTGAGCGAACGAGAGAACAAATAGAAGAAGGAAGAAAAAAAAGCAAAGAAAAATATCACTTCCTCACCCGAAGACCAAGGGGTTGTAGACGGGCACGGCCAGGTCGATGTGGCCAAAGTGACCCGCGCAGGCCGCGCCGGGGAGGCCGCAGGTGACGCAGCTGTGGAGAAGTTATTTTTGAAGAGGTTTGAGGTCGAGGTTTGAGAGAGGAGACAAGAAGAGGTGAGCGAGCGAGCGAAAAGAGCCGCCGCCGCTTCAACGCCGCCGGCGGCGAAAAGCATGGTGCTCGAATGGCCCCGCCCCCGCAGCACGCGTGTACATTTTCTACTCATGATTCTTCCACTGGAGCAGAGCCATGATCAATAGTCATCTCACTCAGGTAGACGATGGCGCATCCGAGGTCTTGGAAGCGTCGCAGCGCGGCTTCGAAATGGCAAAAGCATCAGTACTAGAGCTCCATCGATCGAAAACGTCGACGACGACCGCAAAAATGCTTTCTGCTCTTTTTCTCTCTCCTCCCAATTCCACCTCTTTCCTTACCGCTCGTGCATCTCCAGCGGTCCCATAGCGGGGTCATACAGCCCCCCCGGCACTGGCGCCCCCAGGTTGTCCCTGGCGATGGGGCTGGTGAGCCTGCAGACCGACAGGCGCCGGACCTCCTCGTCGCCGAAAAATGCAAACGAGACGCCGGCGACATTGGTCGAGGTGACCTCTGGGGAGGGGGCCGCCATCGCGTTTGGTTAAAACAGGGGAGCTAGCAGACAGACGAAGAAAGATTATCAACAGCTTCCTGTAGCAGGGCGCCCTTCGCTCGGCCAGGGAGCGCTAGCCAGCGCGGCGCGAGAGAAAAGAAAGGAAAAGAAATGTGAGCCGCTCAGCGGCGGCCAGCAGCTTTAAACACTTTTTTCAGTTTTTTTTTTCAATCGACCACCTCTCTCGATTTTACTAGCTCTCCAGCGCACGAGCTTTCTTCCGCTCAAATCGCGATGCTGCGCCGCTCTGTAGCGACGCTCGCCGTCGCGGCCACGCGCTCGTCGCGGCTGCTGATTCAAGCGGCGATGACGAGGAACGGAGCAGGAGAGGCTGCAAAGTCGTTGCTGCTTCCATCGACGAGCGCCGCCGACCTCGACCTCCTCAACCTCCGCTCCTTCGCCTCCTTCTCCTCCTCCACCACCACCACCACCGAAGACTCCCTCGACGCCCGCCTCGACGCCGTCAACCGCCTCTTCTCCGCGGCCCGCGAGGACCTCGAGGACGCCCAGGAGGACGAGGGCACGGTCCACTTCGAGGAGAGCTACAACGCTGCGTACAAGAGCGTCGAAGAGACGCTGCAGGAGTTTGACGCGGTTTTGGCCTCGCTGGAAGAGGAGAAGAGGGGCAGCGTGCGGCGTTCGATGGGGCTGAAGATGGAGCAGCTCAAGGCGGAGCTGGGGGCGCTGGAGCCGCATTGAAGAGGGGGGGAGGGGAAAGGCTAGCTTTTTTTAACTCTTTGAGTTTCTTTTTCAATCTTTCTCTTCTTCCTTTCTTTCTTCCAACTCTTCCCTTTGTAAACTTTTAGCAATCAAATTGAATCCGAATTCTTTATCTTTCAATGCAATCGAGGATGATGGTTTGTTACACGGGAGCAGAGAAAGAAAAGAGGGGCAGTTTAGAAAAGAAAATCGCGGGTTTGATGATGTTTTTTTTTTCTTTTCTTCTCGGGTTTTTCGATTTCTTCTTCTTCTTCGTTTGTTTTCCTCATCTGTAGCTCGGCCACTCCCTCCTCGGCGCGGGCCCCCCGTTCCCTCCGCCGATCGGGCCCAGCCCAAGACTCCCGCTCTCTGATCTCAGCTGCTGCAAGGCCGCGGAAGCGGCAGCGGCCGCGGCGGCAGCGACGGGGGAAGAGGCCGCGGCGGCGGAAGCAGCGGCGGCGAGCGAAGCAGCAGAAGCAGAGGAAGAGGAAGAAGAGTTGTTTTGGAAGAGCCCCAAGAGCCCTCCTCCCGCCGAAGAAGACGAAGGGCCCCGCTCGCTCTCCCCCTGCCGCACGAGGTCGTACGCGTCGGAGCCGTACCGGTGCAGGCCCCCGACGACGCTCACGCCTCCTCCGTTTCCGTTGCCGTTGCTCGGGTTTCGGTTTCCTCCTCCTCCTCCTCCTGAGCGCTCTTCTGCCGAGGGCGTGTAGGGAGAGACGTTGCCGTTCGAGCTTATGCCGTGGTGCGTCGGCGACTCCAGGCTGCTGCTGCCGTTGTAGTGGTGCTGCTGCTGGTTATGGTAGCCGCTGTTTCCCCCGTTCCCGTTCCCCTGCGCGGAGGCGCCGAGGTTCAGAAGGCCCCCCCCTCCTCCCCGGCCGGAGGAGCCCGGGGGACTCGTCCCATAATCGTAACGCTGCTGGTAATGATTATTCCCTGCCGCCCCGGCCGAGCCGGAGGGAGGGCTCCCTAAGTGGCCCCGGGAGCCGGAGCTGAAGAGCGGCGGGGAGCGGGGCGAGGCGACCGCGGTCGGGGAGACGAGGCTGTTTTTTTTGGAAAGAGAGAGGGAAAGTGAGAGAGTTTTTCTCGTCTCGATCGGGGTTTTCAAGCTGCTGCTTCATTCGAGAACGCTTGCTTTCCACGCCCTTTTTAATCACAGCGCATTCGCTTTCTGACTAGCTAGATGCGTTCCTCTCCAAAAGCCCTGCGCGTGAGCATCGCAATCGAGGGCGGAAGAGGCGCGGAAGAAGGAAAGAAACGGGGGACGAAAAGAGTCGATCTCAGCACTTGCTGATCTCAGCGTCGAAAGAAGAAGAAATGCAGAAGAAAAACATCATCTCCTTCAACCTTACCCGTCCCGGTGCTGCACCCAGTGAGCCTCGAAGCACGACGTGCAGTTGACGGGGGACACGTCTTTGGTTCGGAGGCACTCGACGCACTCCAGCAGGGGGGGGCGCACGCCGTTGCTGCTGCCCCCGGGGGCGCCGCACGAAGAGCAGCAGCTCTGGTTTGGCCGGGGCATCGAAAGACAATTTCTTTCTTTTTCTTCTCCTCTTGTTTCTCTCTCTCTCTCTCTGCCCCTCTCTCTCTCTCTATGCTTTCTGCTTCTTTCTCCAGGTATGCAAAGCAGAGATCAATTAGGCTTGGATCCAGAGCAGCAGCAGAAGCGGTAGCAGAGAGAATCGAAAGGGAGCGAGCGCAAGGCGAGAGCAGAGTTTTGCTCAGGTCGCTTTTTCTTTTCCGCTTTTTTTTCAAGCCACAAGGTGAGAAGGAGAGTGAGATTTTTTTTTTCGTTTTCGTTTTTTCGTTCGACATCCCCTCTTCACATTCTTCGCTCTTCTCCATTCCTCCTTTCTTCTTCCCTCCTTCTTTCCTTCTCCCAAAACCCTCCCTCTTCTTCCAAAATGTTCGAGGCACGACTCGAGCAGGGCGCCCTCCTCAAGAAGCTCCTCGACGCCGTCAAGGAGCTCGTCACCGACGCCAACTTCGACTGCTCGGCGACGGGCTTTGGCCTGCAGGCGATGGACTCGTCGCACGTCTCGCTCGTGTCGATGATGGTGAGAAGAGAGGAGGGTTTGACCTTGTTCTCGAGCGTGTTTGGCGTCCCTGTTTGCACGAGAACAAAGAGCACGTCGCGGAGAGCACGTTGGGGCGGTGGGGCAAGAACGATCGGTGCAGCAGCGGAGGCTGTGAAAGCGAAAGCGAAAGCGAAATCGAATGCCAAAGGAACGACGCTTTGCCGAATCGAATCGCGCTCGTCGTCGGCGTTTGTCGTTCGTTCGACGCCACCGTTTTTTTTGCTTTTCGGCGCCCGTTTTCGCGTGCTTGCTCTGCTTCATTGCTCCTTCCTCTGCTCTCTCGGTCGTCATCGCGACGGGATCTCTCCATCGGAGCGAAGAAAGAGACGAGTGGAGGAGCACAGCCTGCTGCGCGGAAGGCATCATTCGACCGTCTTGATGCGCGCGATTGAAAAATCGGTTCGCTCACCAACCTTTCTCTTTCTCTCTTCCTCAACCTCTTCTCCTCCTCCTCTCCAGCTCCGCTCCGACGGCTTCGAACACTACCGCTGCGACCGCAACCTCTCCATGGGTATCAACCTCAACAACATGGCGAAGATGCTCAAGTGCGCCAACAACGACGACACGGTGACGATGAAGGTGCGAGGTTGAATGGATTGATTGAGAAGAAAAAAACGACGACGACAAGCGGCGAACGACAGACGGAAGAAAAAAATCGATTCCTCGTTTTGAAGCCGAAGACGAGACGCGATTTCCATTTCAATCCATCAGGCGGACGCTTTCTTGTCTGTTCTCCTCCCTAGAGTGGAGAAGAGAGGCTAAGAAAGGGGTGAGAGGGGAGGAATCGAGAGGAGGATCGGACATCGCATCGATGCAGTCGATGGCTCTTTCTCTTACGCGTCGTCTTTCCATTTTTCAAATTTTTCTTCTTCATCTCAACCTCAACACCTCAACAAAAAAAACCAACCCCTTTTCCAGGCCGAGGACACCGGCGACGTCGTCACCTTCATGTTCGAGTCCAAGAACGCCGACCGCATCTCGGACTTCGAGCTCAAGCTGATGGACATCGACTCGGAGCAGCTCGGGATCCCCGACTCGGAGTACGGGGCCACGGTAAGGAGATAGGAGAGGAGATGGAAGAACTTGAAAGTTTTTGAGATTTTTTTGAGATTTTTTTTTCGATGTCGGGTTTTTTTTTCGGCGCCGTCGAAGATGAAGACCTTCCCCAAACTCATTTTCCTCCGTTCTTTTTCCCTATGAACCTCCTCCTTCCCACCCAAACAACGCACAGGTCCGCATGCCCTCTGCCGAGTTCGCCCGCATCGTCCGCGACCTCTCCTCGATCGGCGACACCGTCGTCGTGTCGGTGACGAAAGACGGCGTCAAGTTCTCGACCTCGGGCGACATGGGCTCCGCCAACGTCACGCTCAAACAGAACGCCTCGGCGGACAAACCCGAGGAGGCCACCACCATCGACGTCTCCGAGCCCGTCACGCTCTCGTTCGCGCTCCGCTACCTCAACTCGTTCGCCAAGGCCACGCCGCTCGCGCCCTCGGTGACCTTGTCGATGTCGAAGGAGCTTCCCATCGTCGTCAACTACACGATCGAGGACGTGGGCCACATCGCGTTCTACCTCGCGCCCAAGATCGAGGACGAGGAGGAGGGCGGGATGGAGGCCGCGGCGTAAGAGGAGAGGAGAGAGAGGGCAAAAGAACGAAGAGGTCGGACGACTTCCTTTTTTCAAGAACCACCAAAAAAAAACTCACTTTTCAACAAAAAAAACGCACGCTCTTCGTCAAAACACATAGCCCCCTGTTTTTTTCCTTCTTCTTCTATTTAGAAGATATCTGTGTTACATGAAATGGAAAAAGAAGGCGGCGGGCCTCTTTGCGTCGCTGCAAGGCGGCCAAGGAGCTCGTCGCCGAAAATACGAAAAAAAATATCTATCTTTCTTTCTCTTTCCTTTCTCTCTCTCTTTCGATCGCGAACAACGCCCGCTTGGTTTCAAACGCGTCGCAAAAGCGGGGAGAGAGCGTAAAGCTCACGCGAGCGCGGAGCAATAGAAGAAGTCGAAACTTCTTTTCCGTTATTTTTTTTAAAGAAAGCAAAATAAATTCAACCCTTTTTTTTTACCTCAACCCTTGTGAATTCTTTTTGCTTGCTATTTCTGTCTCTTCCTTTTCTTTCCCCGGTCTCTTTACATTCGCTCGTCGTCTTCTCGCTCTCTCGTGTCTCTCCTCTCGCCGTTTTTACTCCCGCGCACGTTCGCGGCTGCCGCCGCTGCTCTCGTCTCGCGCGACGCCTCTTCTTTCTTCTTTCTTTCTCTCTCCTCTTTTTCTTCCTCTCCCTCTTCTTCCTCTCGTCGTCACAGCGGATCGACGTCCAGCTCGATTGGCCGCCCCGCCCCCGCGGCCCCGCCGTACCAGTTCCCTTCTGCGTCGCGCGGCAGCGGCGGGTTGAGCCAGAACGAGCCTAAGAAGAAGAAAGAGAGAAAGTAAAAAGAGAAAAGAAGTGAGTTTTTTTCTCACTCCTCTCTCCTACACCGCCTTCATCTCCATCTCCTTCTTCCTCTGCTCCAACGCACCGGGCGTCGTCAGATCATCGAGAGAAAACCTCTCCTCGCCCTCTTCCCCGATGCAATCAAACACAGCGTCGGCTCCCTCGAAGCTCTCGTCATCGGTGTAACGACTCTTGGTGACGATGACGCGCATTCCCGCCGCCCTCCCCGCCGCCAGGCCTATCTCGGAGTCCTCGATCACGACGCACCGCGCCGGGGCGACGCCCAGCTCCCGCGCTGCCAGGAGGTAAATGTCTGGGGAGGGCTTCTTCCTCCGCACCGCGTCCCCGGCGAACACCGGCATCCTGGCGAAGATCTCGGGGCCGAGTAGGCGCTTGACGATCGAGGTCACCGCGCGCTCGTTCGAGGTCGAGCAGACAGCGACCTTGACGCCATTGGCGATGGCTTCTTGCACTAATCTCTTCACCCCGGGGCGCAGGGGCATGGAACCAGACTCCACCGCCTCCATGAAGAGGTCCGTCTTGCGCTTGTGGAGCTTGAGCATCAGCTCTTTCCGTGCCGTCTCATCTTTCATGGTCTTGTACCTGGGGGTGAGGTACATTTGTCGGAAGAGAAGAAAAAAGCGAAGAGAAAAAAGTGAGTTTTCCTTCTCCCCCAGGTTTTTCAGCCTCGACCTCTCTGAGAAAGAAAGAAAAAAAAAAACTCAAAAAAAAAAAAAAA
>Ga0210003_1003943_pt1 | contig 11862 bp, 8 predicted proteins | sample LantaG_FD_182804 | JGI IMG/M metagenome (GOLD analysis project Ga0210003, IMG submission 182804) | Deep subsurface microbial communities from Baltic Sea to uncover new lineages of life (NeLLi) - Landsort_02402 metaG (SPAdes) (version 2) | ecosystem: Environmental > Aquatic > Marine > Oceanic >...
CTTAACCGGCAATGTCAATGGAATGGCTTCTAACCTTACGAGCCAGGTAAGGAACATCGCCCAGGTGACCACTGCCGTGGCTCAAGGAGACCTTTCCCAGAAGATCACGGTTGAGGCAAAAGGTGAGATATTAGAACTGAAAAACACGGTAAACGAGATGGTGGATACACTCAATGCATTCGGGAGCGAGGTGACCAGGGTAGCGCGTGAGGTAGGAGTTGAAGGGAAGCTGGGAGGTCAAGCAGGGGTACCTGGTGCGGCCGGCCTCTGGAAAGACTTAACCGGCAATGTCAATGGAATGGCTTCTAACCTTACGAGCCAGGTAAGGAACATCGCCCAGGTGACCACTGCCGTGGCTCAAGGAGACCTTTCCCAGAAGATCACGGTTGAGGCAAAAGGTGAGGTGTTAGAGCTGAAAGGCACGATAAACGAGATGGTGGATACACTCAATGCATTCGGAAGAGAGGTGACCAGGGTAGCTAAAGAGGTAGGAGTTGAAGGGAAGCTGGGAGGTCAAGCAGAGGTGCCAGGTGCGGCCGGCCTCTGGAAAGACTTAACCGGCAATGTCAATATGTTAGCATCTAACCTTACGAGCCAGGTAAGGAACATCACGCTGGTGAACACTGCCGTGGCTCAAGGAGACCTTTCCCAGAAGATCACGGTTGAGGCAAAGGGTGAGATATTAGAACTGAAAAACACGGTAAACGAGATGGTGGATACACTCAATGCATTCGGGAGCGAGGTGACCAGGGTAGCGCGTGAGGTAGGAGTTGAAGGGAAGCTGGGTGGACAGGCAGAGGTACCTGGTGCGGCCGGCCTCTGGAAAGACTTAACTGGCAATGTCAATATGTTAGCATCTAACCTGACAGACCAGGTGAGGAACATCGCCTTGGTGAACACTGCCGTGGCTCAAGGAGACCTTTCCCAGAAGATCACGGTTGAGGCAAAGGGTGAGATATTAGAACTGAAAAACACGGTAAACGAGATGGTGGATACACTCAATGCATTCGGGAGCGAGGTGACCAGGGTAGCGCGTGAGGTAGGAATTGAAGGGAAGCTGGGAGGTCAAGCAGAGGTACCTGGTGCAGCCGGCCTCTGGAAAGACTTAACCGGCAATGTCAATATGTTAGCATCTAACCTGACAGACCAGGTGAGGAACATCGCGCTGGTGACCGTGGCTGTCGCTAATGGAGATCTATCACAGAAGATAACGGTTGAGGCAAAAGGTGAGATAGAAGAGCTGAAAGGCACGATAAATGAGATGGTGGATACACTCAACGCGTTCGGGAGCGAAGTGACCCGGATAGCGCGTGAGGTAGGAATTGAAGGGAAGCTGGGTGGACAGGCAGAGGTACCTGGTGCAGCCGGCCTCTGGAAAGACCTGACCGGCAATGTCAATATGTTAGCATCTAACCTGACAGACCAGGTGAGGAATATTACCCAGGTAACAACAGCGGTGGCCAAAGGAGACCTTTCCCAGAAGATCACGGTTGAGGCAAAAGGTGAGGTGTTAGAGCTGAAAGGCACGATAAATGAGATGGTAGATACACTCAATGCATTTGGAAGCGAGGTGACCCGGATAGCCAGGGAGGTAGGAATTGAAGGGAAGCTGGGTGGACAGGCAGAGGTACCTGGTGCAGCCGGCCTCTGGAAAGACTTAACTGGCAATGTCAACATGCTGGCATCTAACCTGACAGACCAGGTGAGAAACATCGCCCAGGTCGGTACTGCCATAAGCGAAGGAAACTTAACCCAGAAGATAACAGTTGAAGCAAAGGGAGAGGTAGCAGAATTAAAAGATACTATAAATAATATGGTGGACGACTTGAACAGGTTAGCCGGCGAGGTTTCAAGAGTTGCCCAGGTGGCTGGCACAGAAGGAAAGCTCAGCGAACGAGCAAAAGTTGCGGATGTTGCTGGAAGCTGGAAGGAAATCGTAGATACAATCAATACCTTAATTGACTCTATCGCTACACCCGTGCAGGAAGTAATAAGGCTTGCTGTCGCTTTATCTCAAGGAGACCTTTCCCAGAGGGTTACTATTGAGACAAGGGGAGACATTAAAACATTGGCAGACGCCCTTAACAAATCCTACGATGACTTAGGGGCCCTTATCCGGTTGTCAATGGACGGTTCTACAAAAGTAGCAACAGCATCCACTCAATTAGCTGAGTCATCAAGACAGGTAAACACAGCACTTACCCAAGTCGCACAGACTACCCAGCAAATAGCGGCTGGAGCAAAAGACCAATCCAAAAAATTAGAAGGAAGCACCAAAATTGTGGCCGACCTTTCTAATTCTATCCAGCAGGGTGCGGCCAATGCCAAGTCTGCTGCGGAGGTGACTCAAGAAGCAGCCAAGCTGGCTCAAAGAGGTACTGAGAGTGGAAAACAGGCAGCAGATAGATTAAAATCCATAGATGAGATTGTAAAGGGTAATACTGAAACTGTCAAAGAACTGGATAAGAGAGCCAAAGAGATATCAGTATTAGTTGGCACAACCAAAGATATTGCTGACCAGACAAACCTGCTCGCTTTAAACGCGGCCATTGAAGCCGCTCACGCAGGAGAGGCAGGCCGTGGTTTTGCCGTCGTAGCAGATGAAATCAGAAAGTTAGCTGAAGGGACCAAGAAAGCTGCCTTACAGATCGAAAACATGGTCTCCACCATAGTAGAGTCAACAACCGAGGTAGTTAACGGTATGACTACTGGAACAGAACAGGTTACTGATAGTATAGACATAGTCAATCAAGCACTATCCATATTGGACCAGATTGGTCTTGGCACCCAGGAGATTACAGCTAAGGCTCAGGAAATCTCATCTGCAACTACTGAACAGGCTGGAGGTGCTCAGCAAGTGGCAGAGACCATTGAAGGGATAGCCACAACAAGCGAACAGGCTGCCGTGGGAGCGGGACAGATGTCCACCTCTATACAGCAGCAGACAGCATCAATGCAGCAGATGACTGCATCCGCCCAGAACTTAGCTACTTTAGCAGATGACTTAAGAACTGCAATGAAAGGGTTTAAAATAAGTGCTGAAGAAGTCGCAACGGCAGCAAATTAATACAGTTGCAAATGGCACAGATGCAACCGCTGGAAAGGCAAAAGAGAGTAGATAGCCCAGAAAAAATGCTTTTGCGGGTTCTGTGGATAATTAAGCATTTTCAGCGGTTGCAATGTCTGTGCTCGTTTGTATAAGGAGCGAAGCAAAATAAAAGGAGGATATAAACATGGCGGATAAAACAAAAGATACAAATCAGGAGCCCCGCCTTTCGCCCGAAGCTTTTAGAAAGGCAGGGGCACTGGCTGAAAAAGAGGCTAAGATTGTCGAGCTAATAGTCTTTAATTTAGGAGATGAGGAATTTGCTGCAAATATAGATCAGGTCAGGGAAATTATGAGGATAGGAACTATCACGCCAATACCAGATTCCCCTGATTTTATCGAAGGCGTAACCAATGTAAGAGGCGAAATTACAGTTGTCATAGATCTCAAGGCGCGCTTCTTCTTGCCCAGAAAACAGGAAGTTGATAGTAAACATATAGTAATAACAGAGCAAAAAAAGAATCTCTTTGGCCTTATGGTCGACGAGGTCACCGAGGTCTTGAGAATTCCTGAAAGCGAAGTAAAGCCTACTCCGGAACTCGTAACAAGAATAGATAGAGTTTATATCAGAGGGGTAATAACTCTTGAAAAGCGTCTGATAATTTTGATTGATTTAGCTGAAGTGCTTCAAGAGGAAGAACTGACCAAATTGGCAAAACTCGCTGAAAGGCATCGTTCAGCCAAAGAAACTAAGGTTGCTCAGGAAGAAACTGCAGAGTCCTCAGGGGATCGTGCTGCTGAAAAAACCAAGGAGCAAGAAATGAAAGTGAAAGAAACGTCAAAAACACAGAATACTCAGAAGGAGATGGCAGAATCAGCAGATGAGAAAAAAAAGAAGCGGCAAAGAAAAGAATGAAAAACTGAAGAGGAGGCATTATGAAAAAAATCTTGATAGTCGATGACTCATTATTTATGCGAAGTGTATTGAAGGATGTCCTGTCCAGCAAGGTGGGTAAATACAATATAGTTGAAGCCACCTCAAGTACATCTGCCTTAAAGCTATTTCGAAAAGAAAATCCTGATTTAATTTTACTGGATATCATTATGCCAGAAAGTGAGGAGGCAGGCTTAGAGGTTCTAAGGGGAGTTATGGAGGCAAAGCCAGAAGCTAAAATTGTTATGATTTCTGCTGTGGGGCAAGAATTAGTAATGGAAGAATGCAAAAAGCTCGGCGCCAAGGATTATATCACTAAGCCCTTTGATGAAATGCATGTTATAAAAACAGTAGAGAAATATCTCAGTGAATAGTCGTTAGCTAGTATGAATTCAAATGATTAAAGTGCTCGTTGTGGATGACTCCCTATTTATGCGTACATTAATATCAGACATACTCAATTCTGACCCGGAAATCAAAGTGGTTGATACGGCTAAAGACGGAACCGAAGCTGTAGAAAAGATACCTAGAATAAAACCTGATTGTATCACCCTGGATTTAGCCATGCCCGTCTGGGATGGCCTAACTACACTAAAGCATATTATAGATGAGTATCCTACTCCTGTGGTTATACTTTCTGCCTACAGCAAGAAAGATGCAGATATTACCATGAAATGCCTTAATGCCGGAGCTGTCGGCTTTGTTCTTAAACCTTCAGGCGAATTATCGCTGGATATAAAGTATGTGAAGCATCAGCTTTTAGAGGAAGTAAAAGCGGCTTCAAAGGTTAATTTAAAAAGAGTTAAATCCTTAATCGCCAAAAAGCCCAAGAAGAGGAGATGTAAGCTAATCAGCACCAACAAAATCGTCATTATCGGAGCCTCTACAGGAGGTCCTCAAACCCTTGAACTGGTTCTGCCATCTTTATCAATTGACTTCTGTGCTCCAGTTATTGTTGTTCAGCATATGCCAAACAGTTTTTTCACACAAAGTCTGGCTGAGCATTTAAATGATAATTGTGAATTAAAAGTAAAAGTGGTAGAGAATAATGAAACCATTCAGGCAGGTACAGTTTATCTTATTCCCAGCGGATATCGCATGAGACTTACCACCCCTGATACGAAGGACGCAACCAGCATTCTTAGCAGAGAAAGGTCCAATATTATAACTCCTTCAATTGACTTATCAATGAAAACATTGGCTCAAATTTACAAGGAAAATACTACTGGAATTATCCTGAGCGGTATGGGAAGCGATGGCGTAGAAGGGATGAAGGCCATTAAAGAAGCCGGCGGTAAAACGATTGTACAGGATGAGTCTTCTTTGATATTTGGTATGCCTAAAGCAGTTCTTGATGCAGGATATGCTGATAAAGTTTTGCCTGCATCTGAAATTGCTGGAGCTATGGTGCATTTGGTAATTAACTAAAAAAAATGAGAATAGATACTGACAAGTACAAGGATATTTTTTTAAGCGAAGCTAAGAATCTCATAGAGATAATGAATAAAGCTTTACTTAAGCTGGAGAAAAACCCGACTAAGATGGAATTGGTGAATGATATATTCCGCAGCGTCCATACCTTGAAGGGCATGGCTGATACCATGGATTACCAGAAGACAGTTCAGTTGTGTCATGCCTTAGAAGATTTATTAGATTTGATAAAAAGGAAGAAAATAAAACTGGATAGGAGTGTTGATATATTATTTGAATGTTTTGATACTTTAGAGGCAGCACTAAAAATACTTAAAGAAGGTAAAAAAGAACTTGATATGAGTTCATTGGTGAAAAAATTACAGAAACTTGCAGCTGCAAAGATCGCAGAGAATAAAGGAGAGCACAGAGATGAAATTTCTGCAGATTCTACGAGTGAAACTGCTGAGAGTGCCAAGGAAAGCATGGAACACAAAGATAAGGTCTCTGCGGCATCAGCGGAACTTTCTGCGGAATCTGTGGTTGCAAAGATTACGAGCATAGAGGTCAAAGTTGAAAGGTTAGATTTGCTTATGAATTTAGCAGAAGAATTGTTAATTACCAGGATGAGGCTGGACAGGATTAAAGAGGACCTCCAGAATCCTGAATTGACTGCTGTTACAGATATATTGAGCAGACTGATAGCAGATATGCAGTACAATGTTATGCAGGCCAGGATGGTACCAGTAGGCTTTGTATTCAATAGATTCCCCCGGATGGTGAGAGATTTGGCAAAAAAACAGGAAAAACAAGTGAACTTGGAAATGGAAGGAATTGATATAGAGTTAGACAGGCTGGTTTTAGACGAAATTGGAGAAAGCTTGGTCCATCTTTTAAGGAATGCCATTGACCACGGCATCGAGAAACCCCAGGAGAGAAGCAAAGCTGGCAAACCTCCTCAAGGGACACTAAAGTTGACTGCCTCAAGAACAAAAAATTCTGCGGTGATTGAGATTAGCGATGATGGAGCTGGTTTGAACTTTGAAGAGATAAAAAAATCCGCTCTAAAACGTGGAATTCTCTCCCAGAAGGCCTCAGAGGAAGAAGTGTTGAATTCAATTTTTTCAGGCCTGAGCACTACTAAACAAGTTACAGCAGTCTCAGGAAGGGGTTTTGGCTTGAATATAGTCAAGAATAAAATCGATTCTCTCGGGGGCACTATTAAAATAGAATCAACACAAAAAAAAGGAACAAAATTTCAAATAGAGGTGCCTTTGACCCTAGCTGTAATCAAGGTGTTATTTGTTGAGGTCGCAGGCAAGCTTTACGCAATTCCTTTAGCAAGTGTAGAAAGATTAATTACTGTAAACAAAGAAGATATTAAAGGAATGCTTGAGTTCGAGGCGATTGTTCTGGGTGAGGAGGATATTCCTATAACAAGATTAGATGTTTTGTTTGTCGAGCCATCGCTAAAGCTTGAGAAGCATCCGATAGCCATTATCAGAAGGGGGGATGAGAAGCTGGGCTTAGCAGTGGATACTTTCTTGAGCACACAAGAGATAGTCATTAAACCCTTGAATAAATTAATAAGTGAGAATAAATATTTCGCCGGAACGACCATAATTGGCTCAGGCCAAGTCGTCCTTATACTGGATGTGGCCAATTTGATGCTTTCGAAAAAACAGGAAGTCATGAGTTCAGAGTTCGTAGTTGGTAGTTCAGAGACTTAGGGAAACTACGAACTATGAACTACGAACTAATAAAAGGAGGTTTTCATGAAAAACAGATTGCAAGAAATAAGTAAGAAGGCGGCTTTGAATGCATCCCATGCTATATCTAAACTCATAGATATACCTGTTGGTTTAGAAATTTCTTATTCAGAGACAAAAAAAGTGGATGAACTTAGTCCAATTATTGATCCTGAAGAAATAGTTGCCGGGATATACCTGCCAGTTACGGGTACTCTGAAAGGAGCATCCTTGCTGGTTTTTCCTAAAGAAACCGCTTTTGCCTTAAGCGATTTATTGGTTAAAAGAGAGCCCGGAACAACTCGAAGTTTATCCGAACTTGATAAATCTGCCTTAAAAGAAATGGGAAACATTCTCTCCGGTAATTATTTAGCAGTACTTTCAGATGAGCTTCAGGCTAAAATAATTGAGCATATACCCCAATTTAGTTTTGATATGTTCGGGGCGATAATAAGCCAAATCATTTCAAAATTCGTTCTAGAGGCTGAAGAAGTATTAGTTATAGAGATAGAATTTATTTTTAAGACTGTAAGGCTTAAGGGATATTTCATTCTTCTTTTCAGGCTGGAAGAGATGCATGCAATCCTCGAAAGTCTTAAAGACTAGCTAAAGAGTAGAGAATAATGGGCAGCAAGAGAGAACTTTTTTGCTTAAAACTTTTTTTGGAGTTATAGCGAGATGGCAGATATAGAGGTCAAAATGGGTGAAATAGCTGTAGATGCGGGGAGGGATAACCTCACAGCATCTGGAATTGGCTCATGTGTGGTTATTACATTTTATGACCCCAAACATAAAACCGGAATGATGGCTCATACAATGCTTCCCTCGAGAAATGAGGGACAGAAGATGAGAGAAAAAGAACGACGGTATGCAGATATTGGAATCAGAGGTGCTAAGTATGTTGATATAGCCATAGAAGAGATGTTAAGAATGATGGAGGCTAAAGGCGCAAAAAGGAAAGATTTAGAAGCGAAGATTGTTGGCGGGGCGAATATGTTTTCTGCTTTTGAGTCAGATATCGGCCGGGATAATATTTTAAAAGTAAAAGAAAAACTTAAAATGGAGGGAATAAGAATATTAGGGGAATGTGTGGGAGGCTCACAAGGTCGGTCAGTAGAGTTTTCTATTCCCTCAGGCATCGTGACAGTCAAAACAAAATTTTAATAATGAAGGATTTAAATAATAATCTCAAAGATAGGGCAGCTTTTTTCAAAAAAATTAGTCCAGGCATTGCTGGCAAAATGAGTAAGGCCTTGCAGAAACTTACCATGGAAAAAATTAAAGTTGAATTTAGCCAGGTTCAATCTTTTGAACAGAGCACTGTATCCGTTGATGTCGGAGAAAAATGTTTTGGCTCTTATGTGAATTTCAGAACTCCTGAGGATAATCTTGAAGGTATTGTTGTGGCAGTTTTTCCACTCTCCAGCACTAAGACTTTAATAGAATTATTATTTAAACGATACCTTGGTAAAAGGGATAAAGAAACAATAGATGATAAAATGAAACTTTCAGCCTTCAAAGAGGCAGATAATATCCTGCTTTCGACTTATATAAAAGGAGTAGCAAATGCCTTGAAAGTTAAGTTGGAGACAAGTGTACCAAAATTTGTTTGTTTCCGTAATGTAAAATTTATAAGGCCTACTCTTTTAAAGAGTTATTCAAACTTGGAGAGCTTAGCTTCAGTTGGACAGTTTAAAATCACTGAGGGAACAAGGTTTCAATTATTAAAAGGCGCTTTATTATTGTTTTTTAGTCGTAGTTCTAAAGGAGAATGAGAGATTGAGAACAGACGGAGAAGGAAGTGGAAAAATTGGAAATAAATCTAAATCCAAAACCATAAGGATTTTGCTGATCGAGAAGAGCCGATCCTTCACCAGACTGATACAGGAAATGATAGCCGAAGCAGAGGCGACCAGCTCAGCCAATTACACGCATAACCTGGTGCATGCTGAAAGACTCTCCACAGGTCTGAAGCGCCTGGCCAAGGGGGGGATAGACCTGATTCTTTTAGATCTATCATTAACCGACAGCGAGGGGCTTGTTACATTGAACAAGGTGTACAGTCGAGCACCAGAGGTGGCAATCGTGGTGTTGACTACTCTTTACGATGAAGACCTGGCAGTTGCGGTGTTACAAGAGGGTGCCTATGACTATCTGGTTAAGAGTGAGGTGGATAGTAAATTGCTGGCGCGCTCCATCAATTATGTCATCATGCGGAAAAGGATGCATATGCAGTTGCTGCAGAACACACGCAAGATTCAGTCCCACGAGGCACGATTCCGCAATATCTTAGATAATAATACCGATTCCATCGTTGTTGTGGACAAGGATGGAATTGTGCTTTTTGTCAATCCGGCTGCTGAAGCCCTCTTTGGCCGTAAGGTAGAGAAATTCATTGGTGAATTGTTCGGTTTTCCTATTGTGGCAGGTGAAACAACTGAGGTTGAAATTATACATTATGGGGAAAGGCTAAAAATTGGGGAAATGCGCATGGCGGAAACAGAGTGGGAAGGTAAGCCTGTTTACCTCGCATCTATTCGCGACATTACCGATCGCAAACAGACAGAGGAGGCACTCGCCAAATCCAAAGCCTACACCGAATCCATCATCCAGAACTTTTTAGACACCCTCATCGTGGTTGACACTGAAGCAAAAATACAGACCGTAAACCCAGCCACCTGTTATCTGTTAGGCTACACAGAAGAAGAGCTCATCGGGCAGCCTATAAGTATGATCTTTGCAGAAGAAGAAGAAGAAGAAGAAGTCCATCGAGTTTTCCAATTTTTCCGTGAACCCGAAAAGGCAGAATCGCTTCGGCCTCAGGATACCATCCGCAATTGCGAACTCACCTACAAAACCAAAGATGGGCGACTTATTCCAATGTCATTTAACGCCAGTGTGCTAACCGATGAAGCGGGCAATGTCACTGAGGTGGTAGCGGGAGCCAAGGATATCACAGAACTAAAGCTTGCAGAGACAGAGATAAGAAAAGAGAAGAGATTTTCAGAAAATATAGTGGCTACCGTCCCCGAATCCTTGCTTGTTATCGATAAGCATTTAAGGATAAAGAGTGCTAATCGCACTTTTTATGAAACATTTCAAGTAGTACCTGAGAAGACAATAGGCACTCGCATAACCGATATATTAGGAGATGGGGATGGAAGACTCAGCACTGAACTAACCAGGCTATTTGGAACTAAAGATGTGCAGGAGAAACTCGAGCTGCATTATCAGTCAGAGAATTTGGGTGAACGGATATTTAATGTCACGGCGAGAGGAATATTAGTTGAAGAAGAAGAAGAAGAAGAACTGATTGTGCTGGAAGATATCACCAAAAAGAAAGAAATAGACAGGATGAAATCTGAACTTATCTCAAATGTATCTCATGAATTGCGTACTCCTATATCAATTGTAAAAGAAGGGGTTTCTCTTGTTTTAGATGGCGTCTTAGGCCCAATTAAGGAAGATCAGAAGGATATTCTCTCCAGGGTAAAGAATAATATTGATCGTTTAGCCCGATTAATAAATGACCTTCTAGATATTTCCAAGATTGAAGCTGGAAAAATGGTCCTAAAAAAATCATTGGTTGACATCTCATCCTTGGCCAAGGAAATACTCATTTCATTTAAGAATCAAGCTGAAGAAAAAAATATTAAGTTAATAACTCATTTGAATGTGGAATCACCAGATATCTCTATTGATTCAGATAGGATCAGCCAGGTTCTGACAAATTTAATTTCAAACAGCATAAAGTTCACTACGGAAAATGGCCAGATTACCTTGGGAGTAGAAGATAGAAAAGATAAGATTGAAATAAGTGTAGAGGATACAGGAGTAGGAATTTCTAAAGAAAACATACCTGAATTATTTAAAAGATTCTCTCAGTTTGATCGAACCGATGGTCCGGGACAAAAGGGGACAGGTTTAGGATTAGCCATATCCAAGGAAATAGTTGAAATGCATAAGGGAAAGATATGGGTTGAAAGCAGACCCGGCAAAGGGAGTAAATTTACTTTTAGCCTGCCCAGATTGAGTCAGGAGGAAATTTTTAGAGAATATCTTATCGCCGGGATAAAAGAGGCTGAAGAAAAAGGGGGCTCTTTGTGCCTCGTAATTATTCATATTAAGAATTTTAAAGAGCTTGAAAAAAAGCATGGAAGTTCGGAGAGCCTTTTAATAGTACAGGAGATTGAGGGAGTCGTCAGGAGAACACTACGGAGAAAAAGCGATATTGTATCCAGGTATCAAAACGGTGATATTATAATAGCCATATTAATGGATACTCAAAAGAAGCAGGCTCCCTCTGTTAAAAGAAGGATTAAACAAGCGCTTGATGCTGAGATAAGACAGATAGAACGATTGAAAGATGTATCCGTTTTCTTGGATGAAGTAACTTATCCTGCTGATGCCGCGAGTGAAGAAGAACTGATTGATAGAATTAAGAAAGGGCATAGAGTTTAATCAGCAGTTGACAAGATTAGTAAAGGTGAGCCTGCTCTTCTCTCCAGATTAAAATCTGAGGAGATAAATTGAATGGGATAGGAGAAACTAAAGATGGCTAAGCTATTATTAATAGAGGACGAACCTGATCAGAGTAAGATGATCAAAATCAGGTTGGAAACAAGAGGCTATCAAGTGATAACAGCGCATAAAGCAGAAGATGGAATAAAACTTGCTCAGGAAGAGAAGCCTGATTTAATTCTCCTTGATATCATGCTACCTGG
>Ga0210003_1003944_pt1 | contig 11859 bp, 9 predicted proteins | sample LantaG_FD_182804 | JGI IMG/M metagenome (GOLD analysis project Ga0210003, IMG submission 182804) | Deep subsurface microbial communities from Baltic Sea to uncover new lineages of life (NeLLi) - Landsort_02402 metaG (SPAdes) (version 2) | ecosystem: Environmental > Aquatic > Marine > Oceanic >...
AGGCCCCATAGTTGATTTTGGAGGGATTTTTTTTTTTTTTTTGAGAGAGAGAGAGCGAGAGAGAAAGAGAGTGAGTTTTTGTTTTTTCTTTTCTCTTTCTTCGACCCGGGAAAAAAAAGAAGAAAAAAAACTTCCTTTTTTCCTTCCTTCCTTCTCCCTTTCCCAACAACTCACCACGCCCTTGGTCGCAAACGCAAACACCAGTCCCCCCAGAGTCGTCACCGCAGAGACCAGCGCTAAAACTGTGGCCACGTTCCAACCAGACCCCACATAAACGTCCCCTTCCCAGTTCTCGGTGAAGAGCTTCGCCTCCCCTTTCAGAGCCTTGTCCTCGGCCTCGAGGTAGAGCTCCCGAAGGGCCTCGAGCTCCTCGCCCACCGTCGAGCCCGGGGGCTTCAGCAGGTGAGGGTGCGCAAGCTTCTCGAGCTGCTCGTCGGAGAAGGAGGTCGGCGGCGGGCGGAGCAGGGGGATGATTTCTTCGTCGTCGTTGGCCGAGGGGGAGGAGAGGGCTCGAAGGACAGGAGGTGAAGGAGAAGGACGGCGGCAACGGCGACGGCAGAGGTGGTGGGGGTGGAGAGCAAGGCCTGCGCTGCTGCTACTGCTGCCGCCGCTACTGCGAAGGAGCACAGCTGCAGAGCGCCTCGAAGAGACGGTACCTGCTTCAGCAGTTGAGGGGAAAAAGGAAGACGGTTCGTGTGAGAAAAAAAGATGGTTCTGGAAGAGGGAAAAAAGAAAGAGCAGGTTTTTTTTCCCGTTCCGAGAGCGCGGAGCGGCAGCCGACGAGCAGCTTTCGAAATTTCTTTCCCCGAACTTCCGAAAGTTTGCTCCTCCTGTAGCGTGGCTCTCCTCACCTTGTCCGTGCGCGGAGAGAGTGCGCGTGCGCGTTGTCCGTAGCTGGGCGTGGCGCGATTCGAGGGGATGGCTGCTTGGCGCGCGCGCTCCGCGGCGGCAAAGGGAAAGGGAAAAGTTTTTCGTCGTTCGCCAGGAGAAAGCAAAAACGCGGGTCTCTCTCGCGCCGCGCGCGCGAGCTGGCTCTCGTTTCTTTTTTCGATCGATCTCTCCTACAGTGCGTACCTGCGCGAGGGGCGCGCGAACCGAGGGCGGAGGAGGTGAGAGCGGGCATGGCAGGAGGGGCGAGTTGAGGTTTTTGTTGTTTTGAGAAGAGGAGGAGGAGGAGGAGGTCGAGAGAAGAAGGAAAAAAAAAGAATTTGTGATTGAAGAGCCTCGTCACTCACCTCCGAAAGTTTGGGTGAAAAAAGGGAAGGAGGTGGTTGTGGAGTGAGAGAGAGAGAGTTGGGAGGGAGTTGAGAGAAGAGTTTAAAAATTTTTTTAAAAAAAACATAACTCTCTCTCGGTAAAAGTCATCTCTTTCTCTCCACCTCTCTCCCTCTCTCTCTCTCGAAGAAAATGGCGCTCTCCCGCTACGACCCGCTCGGCACGGCCCTCTACGACCCTTTCTCGCTCTTCCTGGGCGCTCCGATGGGAGGAATGATGAGCGGCGGGCAGGTTTCTTCTTCCTCTCGCGGAGGCCAGATGCAGCAGCAGCAGCAGCTCTCGACCTCTTTCGTCCGCCCTCTCCACCTCGACGTCAAAGGTTGTTTTTGTTTTTTTTCAGCTCACGAGAAGAATACGTCACGAATTTTCTAGACGGGGGGAGAAAAGAGCCGGAGGGTGCGGGTTTCGACGCGCGCGCGCGGCGGCAAAAGAACGAAATCAGAAGAAGAAAAAAAAAAGCGATGACGAAACGACGACGACGCGAAAAAGCAGCTCCAACTCTGACTTCCCACTTCCACCCCTTCCACCCCTGCACCTCAACCAACCAAAACCCAAGAAACCGAGAACGACTTCCAGATCCTTGCCGACGTCCCTGGCGTCGAGCACTCCCGCGTCAACCTGCTCGTCGACGGAGACGTCGTCTCGATCGAGGTGACGGAAGAGCACGAAAAAAAGGAGGAAGACCCGGCGACTCGCTACTACCGCTCCGAGCGCTCCTCGTCCTTCCAGTCCCGCTCGGTGCGCCTTCCGCCCTCGGCCAAGATGGAGGAGCTGAGGGCGGACGTGGAGCACGGGGTGCTGAAGGTGGTGGTGCCGAAGGAGAAGAGGGAGGAGGGGAGGAAGGGGCCTCGCCGCATCAGGGTCGGAGGTGGCAGCGGCGGAGGGATTGGAGGTGGAGGTTGTGTTGTGAGCGCCGAGGAGAAGAAGGAGGGAGGCGAGTAGAAGGCCGCGGAGGAGAAGAAAAAGTGGAAGTGAGGGAGGTGGAGGTTGTCGTTTTGTCGCATCCGTTGAGAGAAGGAGAGAAAGAGAGAGAAAGAGTTGTTGTCTTTGTCGTTGCAGGAAGAGAGGGAGTGAAAAGAGAGAGAGAGAGAGAGAGAAAAGAGACGCAGGAGCAGCTCGCCCTCCTCTGCTCTCTCCGCTCTCTTTCGCTCCCTTTGCTCCTCCCCATCTTTGAGCTAGATCAATAAACACAAAATAAGAAGATGCCTGGAGCGCAAGAAAAAGAAAAGAAAAAGAGAAAAAGTAAACCGGAAAGAAAAAAGCTGGTTTTGCTATCAAAAGAAGAAGCAGAAAATCGTCTCTCTGTCATTTTCTCTCTCTCTCGTTCTCCCTCACTCGTTGCGGCCCCCCCCCGCCCATTCCGCGCGTTCTTTTCCACACAAAAAAATAATGCTCAAGCGCGAGCCGCCCTCGAGGCTGCAATCCGTGGCTTTCCTGGCCGCGGAGGCCGCAGCTTTGGCAACATCAGCGGCAGGAGCAGGAGCAGGGGCTTCGGCTTCGGCTGTTTCGGCGACGGCGGGCGCGAGCGAAACTCCTGCCGAAACAACCTCCGCTCTCCTCCCTGCCCCCTCGCTCCAGCACAGGCGCAGGTCCATCGCCGACGGCGTCACCGAGCTCTTCTTCCTCTGTTTCGGGTGAGAAAAGTCAGAGAGGAAGAGAGACAGACGAAGAGAGAGAGAGAGAGAGTTCTTTTCTTTTCTTTTCTTTTTTTTTTTTCGTTCGGTCGCGCACGCGCGCCCACCGACCCTCGACTCCGAAAATAACGAAAAACCGCTTTTCTTTTCCTTCCTCGACACCTCAAACCAGCGTCGTCGAGCACGCCTCTTCCGACCCCTCGTCCTGGCAGGGAAGGCTCTCGAGGACTCTGAGCGGGGGGCCCCCGCGCAAAGTGCTGCAGGTGAGAGAAACCGAAAAATCGGTTTTGTTTCTTTTTTTGTTTTTGAGGAGAGAGGTCTTTGTTGTTGATCTCAACCCTTATCAACATATTAAACCCTCGACGTCTCGATTTCTTTTCTTCCCCCCCCCCCCCCAAAAAAAGGTCGACACTTGTGCGCGCGTGATCCGCGTCCTGGCGCACGGCGCGGAGGTCTCGGCGCACCCTGCGGTGCAGGCCTCGGCGCGTGGGAGCCCCGTGGCGGTGGAGGAGGCGGACAGTGAAGAAGAGGAGGGAAAGGAAGCAGGAGAGGGTTTTGCGTCGTCGTCGTCGGCGGCGCCGGTCGCCGCCGCTTCTTCCTCTTCTTCCTCTCCTTCTCCCAAGCTCGTCCACCTCCGCGTCTGCCTGAGCCCCTCTGAGGAGGAATCCGGCGTCGAGTACGAGCTCCAGGACGCGCATGACGCCCTCGTCTTCTGGGACACGGTGCGGTCCCTCGGCGGCGGAAGCGGAAGCGGGAGCGGAAGCGGAAGCGGAAAGAGAGGGAGCAAGAGCAGCAGCGGCGGCGGCGGCCGCGCTTCATCTTCTTCTCCTTCTTCTTCTTCTTCTTCCGCTTCCGATCCCACTTCTCCGCACCCTCTCTCCCCTTCCCCTTTGCCTCAGCGCCGACGCTGGCCCCGCGCCGTGCTCCGCCGCGGCCCCCTGGAGAAGCAGGGCTCGCGCTTCCATTCCGCCTTCGCGAGCCGCTTCGCCGTTTTGGTCCCGAGGAAGCTGCTGCTGTTGCCGGTGCTGCCGCCGCCTGCAGGTGCCGCCGCTTTCCCTTCGACGGCGCTGAGCCTGGGGCCGAGGACGAGGGTGAGGCCTGCGGACCAAGGCAAGGAGGAGAGCGAGGACGAGGAGGATGATGAGGAGGAAGAAGGCTCGAAGAAGAAGAAGAAGAAGAAGAAGAAGAAGAAGAAAGAGATCTCTTCGACTTCTTCGACCTCGACTTCACCTCCTCCTCCTCTTTCGACGCGCGTCCTCCTGCTCGACGTCGGAGGCCGCACCTGGGTCCTGCGCGCAGAGGACGAAACCGAGGCGGCTGCGTGGCTGGAAGCTCTGAAAAGGGCCTGCAAGTGTGGGACGAGTGGTGGTCTTTCTCCTTTCTCCTCGCTCGCTCGGTCGCCGTCGCTGCTCTCTTCTTCTTCTTCTTCCTCGACTCTCTACCCTTCGCCGTCGATGCTGCTGCTGCGCTCTCCCTCGATCTCTCCTTCCTCTCTTCCTGTCGCAGGCGCTGCGGCGGCTTCTGCTTCTCCTTCCTTCTCGGAGCTCCCTCCTCCTCCTCCTTCGCTGCCCCGCTCCCTCTCCACCTCCCTCTCCTCCGCCTCCGCCTCCTCTTCTTCCGCCCGCCTCGCCGCGAGGCTCTCGCTGGCGCTGCAGACGACGACCGCGGCAGGGGACCTCAGGAGGTCTCTGAGCGCTCTCGTGACGGGGAAAGCGACGGAAGAAGCGGAGAAGCGAGAGGAAGAGGAAGAGGAGGAGGAAGAGGAAACAGCGGCAGCAGCGCAGGCGGCGGCGGCAGCTCCGGCTGCTGCTCCCGCTGCTGCTCCGGCCTCTGCTCTGCCTGAGGTTCCCCTCGAAAAGGAAGAGAAGGAAAAAGAAGAGGAAGAGACCGGAGATGAAGGCGGCTTCGGCGGCGCTGCTACCGCGGTGGTGGAAGCGTCGGCAGCTGCTGCTGCCGTTGCTGCTGCCGAAGAAGACAAAGAAGCAACAACGACGACGACAGCTGCTGCTCCCACCGCTCCTCCAGCTTCTGCCGCCGTCGAGCCCCTCGGAGCTGACGCCTCTGCGACTTTTCTGTCCCCGATCGCGGAAGTCGTCGGCGAAGAAGAAGGAGAAGGAGAAGGAGAAGAGGTCGTTGCCGCCGCCGTCGTCGTTGCCGCTCCTGCTGCTGCTCCTGCTGCTGCTGCTGCTGCTGCTGAGACTTCACCTCTTCCTCCCGCGGTCCCTCTTTCTTCTCCGCTCGAGAGCGTGCCTCAGACCCCTGTCGCCGTGGAAGCAACGCCGCTGCCTTCTTCTTCTTCTCCTCCTCCTCCTCCGATGCTCTTCAGGCCTCCGCCCCCGCCGCCGCCGCTGCCGCCTCTCCGTGCCGCTGCGGCCGCCGCCGCCGCCGTTGCTCCTGCTGCTGCCGCTGCCGCTCCGATGCGGAGGCCCGCCACGCCCCCTCCGGCGCACCTGCTTCCTCGAGCAGCCTCTCCGCTTCTCTCTTCTGCTGCTGCTTCGGCTTCGGCTGCTTTGGCTCCGGAAGGGGCGGCTGCTTCTCCCTTGTTGTCGCCGCCGCCGCGGCTCCCGTCGCCGCCGCCGCTGGCGGTCTCGGCAACGACGGCGACGACTCTGGCCGAGGCCGCCGCCGCCGCGGCGGTGGCCCGTGCCGCGGCGCTGGGCTCGCTCGTCGACTCGATCCTCGCCGACCTCGACGGCGTGTCCTGCTCTCTGGAGGCGCTGGTCGAGGGCGCCGCGAGGCAGCAGCAGCAGCAGGCGAAGGTGGAAGTGGAAGCGGAGGAAGGAGGAGAAGAAAGAAGAGAAAGGGCGAGCGTCGTCGTCGTCGCCGCCACCGCTCCTTCCGTTCCGGTTCCGCCTCCGTCTTCTTCTTCTTCTTCTTCTTCTTTGACCGACCTCCACTGGAGGGGAAACACGCTCTACGACGAGAGGGAGTCGACTCTGTTGAGCGGCAGCAGCGCCGCCGCGGGGCAGCAGCAGCAGCGGCAGCGCTTCCCTCCTTCTCCTCCACCTCCACCTCCACTGCCTCCGTCTTCTTCCTCTCCTTCTTCCTCTCCTTCTTCTTCTTCTTCTTCTTCTTCTTCTTCTTCTTCTTCTTCTTCTTCTTCTTCTTCTTCTTCTTCTTCTTCTTCTTCTTCTTCTTCTTCTTCTTCCTCGACTTCGCTGCCCGAGACCCCTCCCCCGGCGGACCTCCCGGCTCCCCCGCGCTGGCTCGTGACGATGAGGGACAACTCGCTGTACGAGGGGGAAAGGGCAGCTTTCTCTCCCACTCGGAGGTCTTCTTCTTCTTCTTCTTCTTCTTCTTCTTCTTCTTCTTCTTCTTCTTCTTCTTCCTCCTTGTCTTCGGTTTCCGCGGAAACGACGACGACGACGAAGGCTTTCGCCGCTCCGCCTTCGTCTTCTTCGCCTGCTCCTGCTCCTGCTGCTGCTCCTCCTGCTCCTCACATTCTCCACCACCTCCAGCACCACCACCTCCTCCTCCCGCGCTCGCGCTTCAGGACGCTGCACCTATCGAGGCGCCACGCCAAGAGGAGCACTCCCAAGGCCGAGAGCGGCAGCAAGGAGGGGGGGCTCCCTCTTTCGCTCCCGCTTTCGCTCCAGTCTGAGACTCTCTCCGTCGCTCCTGTCATCCCCGCCGTCGCCATTGCCTCCGTCTTCGAGGGCGGCAGCAAAATCAGCAGCAGTAGCAGGACGAGAGGCGCGGGTGAGAGGCGACACGGGCGAATCGAGGAGGAGGAGGAGGAGAGCGACGAAAGCAGCGGAGGAAGCAGCGGCGCGGCGACGGTGAGGCCCCTCCCGCTCTCCCCTCTCGCCCCGGGCTCCCAGGGCAGGCGGCGCCGTTGTCGCGTCTGCAAGGCCGAGACGAAGCCATCTTCGTCATCTTCGTTGCGCCAGCGGGAGGAGAGCGACGATGAAGGAAGCGAGAGCCCCTTTTCTTCCTCCTCCTCCTACTCTCCCTCCCGTTCCTCCTTCGCTCCTTCCTCCTCTTCTTCCTTCTCTCGAGAGCAGCAGCAGCAGAAACGCAGCCACCACCACAGCAGCCACCATAGCCCGATCACAGGCACCAGGGTGCGGCTGGAGATGCCGCGCGGCACGACCGTGACGCTCTCGACCGCGGTCGCGGGTTCTGCTGCTGCTCCTGCTCCTGCTCCTCCTCCTCCTCCTTCTTCTTCCTCAACTTTTTCGACCTCTTCTCCTTCTTCTTCGTCGTCGGCGACTCCTCCTCCTCGCTCGCAGAAGCAGAAGCCGCCGAAGCAGCAGCAGAAGCAGCAGCAACAGCAGCAGCAGCAGCAGCAGCAGCAGCGAGTGTCCTCCTCTTGCTCTCCCTCCAGCAGCTCCTACGACTTCGCCTTCCCCGCCGGCGCAGGAAAGCGCGTCGCCGCGGGCGCCGCCGCCGCCTCGGCGGCGGCAGAGGCGGCGCTCGACCTCGCTCGCTCCGTTCGAAATTCTTCTTCTTCTTCCTCCTCTTCCTCTGTTTCTGCCTCTGCAGCGGTGCCAGGCGGCGTAGCGAGAGCGAGGGCGCTGCTCGAGGCCACGGCCGGGATCTCGAGCTCCTCCTCCAAACCTTCTCCTCCGTCGTCGCCGCCGCCGTTGCCCCTGCCGCCGCAGCCGGCGGGGGCGGCCGCGCTGCTGCTCCGCCGGCGACGGCCCGCGTCGCCTCTCCGCCTCCCCGAAGCCGCCGCAAAGAACTCCCCTCCGCTTTCTTCTCCTCTTCAGAGGGGTTCTTTGGCGCCCGGAGTCGCCGCTGCTGCTGCTGCGGCTGCCGCGGCGAGACTGAGCGCCGCTGCCGCGTCAAAGTAGAGAGTTCTTACACCTTCTCTTTTTCCTTTTTTTCCCGCTTTTCCAACCCCCATCGCGCAACATCAACAACCAAACCAAAACCAAAAGAGATTGAGTGTTGTTTCGTGTTTTTTTTTTAAATACAGTTGCAAGAAAAGAGGCAAAGAATCCAGTTTTTTAACAATTTCGAAATCCTCAATTTTTCTTTCTTCAAAAGAACGACTCTATTCGAGGCCGCTTCTTCCTCTCCTCCTCGTCCTCCTCTTCGCTCTCGCTGCCGCTGCTGCCGTAGCCTCCCACGAGCCCGGCGAGGCCGCCCCCGGAGTTCTTTTCTTGCTCGTCGTCGTCGTCGTCGTCGTCGTCGTCGTCGTCGTCCTCTGCTTTCGCTTCTTCTTCTTTTGCTTCTTCCGCTGCTGCCGGACCAGCAGCAGGAGCAGCAGCGGGAGCTTCTTCTTCTCCTTCCTCTTCCTCCTCCTCTTTCGCCGCCGCCTTCGCCTGCTCTTCTCGCTCCACTTCCTTCTCCTTCTCCTTCTTCCTGGCCACCAGAGCCGGGGGAACCCACCCGCCGAACGCCACCGACGCCGCGCCCCCCGCCCCTCTGCCGCCGCCGACGACCGCCGCGGCGACGCGCTCGCGGTGCTGGTTCTGAGCCTGAGCTTGCTGCTGTTTCTGCTGCTGTTGCCCCTGCTGCCGCTGCTGCTGCCCGCCGCGCCTCGAGGAGCTCGGGGCGGAGCCGGCGCCGAAAGGGGAAGGGCCGCCGCCGCCGCCGTTGTTGGCCCACGCCGCGGCCGCGGCCGCATCCCTGGCGGCCGAGGAGGCCCCCGCCGTCTCCCTCTCCCTCCGGCGCCTCTCGGCCGCGCGGCGGTGGGCGGCGCCGCCCAGGTGCTGGCTCCAGGCGGCCTCGTCGCGGAAAGAGGCCTGCGTGTGATTGTGTGCATGGGGATGGTGTTTTTGACGAGTGGAGGAGGTGGAAGGAGAGAGAGGGTGAGAGGTTGGTTTTTGAGCGAGAGGTCGAAAGGGGAATAAAACCAATGCCTTCCTCTTCTCTCTTCCTCTCTGATTAAAACAAGAGCTCTTCCGCCTACTCACGTCGCACAGCTCGCAGAAAGCCGCCTCCGGTGCCGCGATGGCGGCGGCGCTGGCGATCGCCGCGGCCGCCGCCGCCGCGGGTCCGCGCGAGAGCGACTGGTGTGATGGATCGACGTCATTGCCGCCAACGCCCATCGCTCTTCCGCCTCCAGGCCTCGCCGAGTATGGATCGTTCGACCTGGCGCTCTGTGAGTTAGTGTCGTATTGGTGGAGTATTGTATGGATCGAGACAAGCTTTGGTAAGCATCAGAGAGAGGACGCGGAAGAGGGCCGATGGAAGAGGGGCATTGGTTTTCCTTGGACGTTTTCTCGACCTTTTTCTTCTCTCTTCTTCTCTCTTCGTTCCTCTCCTCTTACCATCCTCGCCTCCCGCTTCTCGCCGCGCTGCGCCTCGCGACGGGCCATGCGCTGCTGGAGCGCCGCGAGCTGGTCAGCAGCGGGGCGGTTGGTCGACATTTTTTGAGTAAGCGGAGGGGAGGGCGGGGGGCAAAGAAAGGGAAAGAATTTTGAAAGAAAGAAAGAAAGAAAACCCGACTTTGAGTTCCTTTGCTTGACTCTCTCTCTCTCGCTCTCGTTCGCCTCGAGAGCACGAGGGAGAGAAGAGAGACGGGAGCAGCAGGAGAGGCCCCCTTGAGTTCCTCTTCGAACTCTTCTCCTCGACTCCACGCGACCTCCTGGAGGAGTGAAAACGAAGGAAAAAGTGATAGCGGCGAGAGGAGGTCGGGAAAAAAAAAAAGGAAAAAAAAGACTCCGCCTCTCGCCACTACCTCCTTTGCCCTTCCTCCTCCTCCTTTTCCTTCATCGAAAAGCCTTCCCTCCTTTTCCCACCACCCCTTCCCCAAAGACAATGGCCTCCCTCCGCGCGGTCGCGCCCTGCGGCGTCGCCTCGCGCTCCGGCGGCGTCTCCCCCAAGGTGAGAAAGGAGTGAAACGAGAAAGTGAAGAAGAGAGAGAGAGACAGGAGAGAAACAGGGCGATCATCTATCTCCGACGGGGAAGAAGAAAAAACGAAAACACGTACAACTTTTCCTCGCCATTCACGTGCCGTTTTGGCGTCCTTGCGCGTCGATTGGAATCCCCCAACGCCACCCTGCGACATGATCTCGACGTTGCTTATCTGCTTCCGGACACGGAAAGACATTCCAAGCTCCGGAAGCTGGTGCAAGTCGTCGTCGGATTTTAGGGTTCTTTTTTCTTTTTTTCTTTTCACGCGGCAAACTCTCACCGTCCTCCTCTTTTCTTTCTTTTCGATCGGAAAAAAAACGACACCACCACAGGTCGCCTTCGCCGCCCAGCGCAGGGCCGCTCCTTCGGTAGGTTTTATTTCGATCGTTGGACGCCGTCTACTGTGGTGGGAGAGCGGATAAGAGGCGTCGGCGAGGAGTGCGAGAGGCGCCGAGATCGAAGAGCGCGAGCGCTCGCGCCTCTCTGCAATTCTTCTCTCGCTCGCTCGCTCGTTTGTTTCTCTTTCGTGTTCGATCGAGAGAGCCTCGAGGGGCGGAAAAGAGAGACCATTTTCCCCTCTTTTTGCCAATTTCTGTTGCCCAGGGCAGCGGTCTCCGGTCCCTTTCCGAGCCCTGCGACGCGCGCGGTCCCGATCTGTCGCCAAAAGAGCCCGTCCGCTGCCCGTAGTTGGCAACGGGAGGCACCGGATCGTTGCGAATTTGCCGGGCCTCGAAGAAGAGAGAAAAATCGATCGCCGGCGGCTGCGATCGAACAGGAAGACGAAAGACGCGACCGGGACTTCGTGAAACCTCCTCTTTTTCTTCTCACCTCTCCACCCCCTCTTCTCAAAAATCAAAACTCCACGCAACAGGCCCGCCGCTCCGCCGTGGTCCGCATCAACGCGCTCGCGCAGCGCGCCGAGTACATCTGGTTCGACGGACTCGAGGGCGCCCCCGCCAAGGTGAGTGAGAGAGGGAGAAAGAAAAGTCTTCTTCTTTTTCTTCTTCTTCTTCTTCTTCTTCTTCTTCTTCTTCCTCTTCTTCCACTTCTTCTTCTTCTTCTTCTTCTTCTTCTTCTTCTTCTTCTTCTTCTTCTTCTTCTTCTTCTTCTTCTTCTTCTTCTTCTTCTTCATCGAAAAAAAACATGCGAAACCTCGACCTCCTCTTCCTGCTCTTTTTGCTCAAAATGACCTTTCCTTCTTCTTCTTCTCCAACCCCACCCCACCCCCACCCCCACTCAATTCACTCCAGGGCACCGTCTTCAACGAGATGCGCTCCAAGACCAAGGTCATCCAGAAGCCCGTCACCAGCGGCAACCCGCGCGACTTCCCGGACTGGTCCTTCGACGGCTCGTCGACGGGCCAGGCCGAGGGGAACAACTCGGACTGCATCCTGAACCCGGTCGCGATCTACCCGGACCCCATCCGCGGCGGGCAGGACGTGCTGGTGATGTGCGAGGTGCTGAACCCGGACTCGACGCCGCACCCGACCAACACCAGGGCGGCGCTCGCGGCGCTCATCGACTCGGCGGTGAGAAAGTTTTTTTTTTCTCTTTTTTTGAAAAGTTTTGATTTTCTTCATCATTTCTTTCGCTTCTTCTTTTGCTCGATCCGCCTTCTTCCTCTCTTTCTCTCCCTCACCCTCCCGTCCTTTTCTCCCTTCTCCTTGACAAACATTCAGGTCGTCGCCGAGGCCCCGCTCTACGGCTTCGAGCAGGAGTACACGATGCTGACCAACAGCGGCAACGTCTACGGCTGGCCGCAGGGAGGGTACCCCGCCCCTCAGGGCCCCTTCTACTGCGGCGTGGGCTCGACGTCCGTGTACGGGAGGCCCCTGGCCGAGGCGCACATGGTGAGGAAGAGAGGGGAGGAGGAGGAGGAGGGGGGATCACGCTTGGTTCGACGATTTGGCCACGGAACGGCGGAGTTGTGTGAAGAGAGAGGATTTTGTTTTTTTCATTCTCTCATTCTCTCACCCCTCTTCTCCACCTTTCTGTTCCCCGAACCCCGAAAACCTCCAACACCAACAAACAACAGGACGCCTGCATCAAGGCCGGCCTCGTCATCTCCGGCATCAACGCCGAGGTCATGCCCGGCCAGTGGGAGTTCCAGATCGGCCCGGTCGGCCCCTGCGAGGTCGGGGA
>Ga0210003_1003945_pt1 | contig 11856 bp, 16 predicted proteins | sample LantaG_FD_182804 | JGI IMG/M metagenome (GOLD analysis project Ga0210003, IMG submission 182804) | Deep subsurface microbial communities from Baltic Sea to uncover new lineages of life (NeLLi) - Landsort_02402 metaG (SPAdes) (version 2) | ecosystem: Environmental > Aquatic > Marine > Oceanic >...
TAATGGCTTTATATCTTACCTTAGCCTTGGGGGATAATTTTTCTATATAGTTTAACCTGGCTATGCTCTTCCCCCAGTAAGGTCGAGTATAGGACAGGTAAGTAGCTGTTCCAATGCTCCCCTTCATGATCCCTATGCACCTCTTTTTGCTTCTATTTTAGTTTACTTCTTTCATCCTAGCAATGGTGCATATGTATCTGAACTTATTCAGTCAACAATTTTTACTTCTCCGATATTGCCTTCTTCAATCTTTCTGCTGCTTCTTTTACTTTCTCCTTAGTCGCTGCTTCAAAAGTCCCCTTGTTTTCCTTGCAATGCGTTCTTGCCGCCAGTTCTGTATAGGCATCTATCGGATAGCGAAATGCCTGGGTCGTAGTTGTAGTTTTACCTTTCAATCTTCCGATAATGATAGATAATTTCCCCGATTCGATTCTTTTAAAACTATCTTTCTGAAATAAACCGGGACTCTTTATTCTGCAGCTATGTTCATTCGGGTATGGCATTTGATTCACCTCCTAAATATTTATCATAATTATAAGAAATTATATCTTTCCTCACAAAAATATAACTCACATATTGGGTTGGTAGATCTATCCCATATATTTCGTTCTTAATCGCCTCAAAATTAATTGATTTAAACCAATTCAGGATTTCTATCATAGAATATGCTTCATCTATAATTTGAAGCCTTTTTGGGCATTTTTCTCTCTTCCAAGACTGCAATCTGGCATCGGGAATATTAAGATAGATAATTGTATTGTTGTGGGAATACCGCTCTATATTATCTATCAGATATGGGATTCTCTCTCTTGGGATATGCTCCATTATATCAACTAAACATATTACATCAAAATCTTTTTTATCAAGGCTAAAATTTGTTATATCCTCTATTCTGTATTCAATATTTTGATGATCAGAGTTTCTCCTTGCGAATTGAATCAGTTTAGGGGATATGTCAATCCCAATTACTTTTGCTCCTAATCCAGCTATATATTTCGTGGTTATTCCCGTTCCACAACCTAAATCTAAAACATTCATCTCTTCTTTGATTATGCCCTTTAAATCTCTCTTTACCTTGATATGTCTCGGATTTTCCCGGATATGATCATAACTAAGATGGCCAAGGAAATTGTCATAATAATTTTTGACTTCATTTGTAGTGATTTTTGACTTCATTCATATTTCCCTTATGATATTCCTTATTTTTTTTAATTGATTTTCCAGTGTCCAGCCTTTATCAATTACCCAATTTCTGTTAAGTAAACATATACCAGTATTACTAAACCTTGCAGTTATTATATTAACCGCCTCTTCTATTGTATTGAATATATCAGTTGTCCGGTATAGCTCCTTCGCGCCCCTAAAATTGTGTATAATCGGTTTAATTCCCCTGGCCATAGCCTCCATTATTGCGTAAGAATGGCCTTCTTGAATACTCGTATGAAGTAGATAATTCTTATCTTTCCAGAATTCTTCCATGTCATCGATCCAGCCATGAAAAATCACATTATCTTGCAGGCCCATTTCTCTGATTATATATTCTAAATATATCTTATATCGTGAGTCCTGGTATGAACCGGCCACGTGCAATATATATCTTTTATCGATATCAGTTAATTTCTTCAATATCTGCAATGCCATTTGTGGATTCTTTTTATAATTAATGAATCCTACCCAGGCTATGTCATACCCTGGTTCCCTTTCCTGGAATGGAGTTTTATCTAAATCAATTCCATTATAGACAATATCCATTTTAACCTTTTTCTCAATATCCGGTAAAAATTCTTTCAGAATTCCCTTAATATGGGGGGCTACAAAGATTAATCTATCAACCGTGGTCCAGTTGATTCTTTTAGTAAAATCAGTAAATATTTCGTAGCTATGAAGCCTGATTATTACCTTTTTGCCTTTAATTTTTCCATAGTCAGTCCCAAAAATAGCTACTTCATTCGCCCATTCGAACCATATGATATCGCCCCAGTCAATTGCGTTATATAATTCCTGTGGAGTTTTAACTACAAACTTCCTTTCTATATAATCGTTTGCCAAACCTTCTATTATTGGGTCGATAAACTGATCAAGTCCTGCCAGACATATAACACTTAGTTTTTTCATTTATTCCTCCTTTTTATCTTCCATTCAAAACCCTTATATACTCTTTAATAAATTCCGGATTATCCCGAATAAAGCAGGTAACGCCGGTAGTAATTTGGATATTTCTATCCTCTTCATTGTTTAAACTAATAGACATTTCAAATTCTATTCCGTGCATAGACTCATGCATAATTACCTGTAAGATTCTTTGGTAATCCATACCACTACGAACCCAAATCTCTTTTAAACTCTCCCATATTCTACCATCTAAGCTTTTGCCATCGTCATCTTTCAAATCTTTAAAATACTTTATCCTATAATTGCTCGATATAATTCTAATCTTTTTAAATTTTTTATTTTTACGGTTCAAACTTTTCTCCTGATTCTCTGCTTATCGCAATTCCCTGCTTAATAGCTTTTAATTTTGCTGCTGCTTCGGATTTCTCATTGCCGGCAGTATAGGTATAACAAGCGCCGTTATCCCCATATTTCCAGCCTGGTTTATCTTTTAATCTACATCTTTTAAGTGGCATTTTATTTCTCCTTTTTTGTTTTTTAATTCTTTCCTCTTCATAAATATTAAAATCGATACCAGGGAATTTTTCAATCAGATCAAATCCGCCATCAGGCTTCAAAAAAGGATTTTTATTTTTCTCTTTTTTTATTTTAGTCATTATTTATTCAACCACCTTTTATATAATATTCCATACTTTTTGGCAAATATCTCCATTGCCTCATGGGTATGCTTTTGGCTTGTTACCTTTGATGCGAATTTCATTGCTTCGTCATGATCAACCCCAGTTTTTATCAACCTCATGCGCTCTCTTTCATAGATTGTCTGGTATTTATTTTGTAATATACTATTTTCTATCTTATAAAGATCTTTTACTTCTGCCCCGGAATGTGGAAATTTTGTGCTATCTATTATTTTAGCACTATATTCGTATTTAGTCCCTACTGCCCTTATTTCAGTTCCTCTTTTGTGTGCTCCCAACATATTGAGATCAGGACTGGAGAAACTGCTTCCGGAAGGATGATTGTGAGTAAAAATTATGTTATCGACATTCATTTGATTAAATTCTGCTTCCGTAAAACTTATAGAATTCCTGGCACCAGATTTTTCAAGCAATATATTCCCTTTTGTGTCAACCGCGATACAATGTTCTATTTTTGCATCAGCGTATTTCTTATTAAATTCTTTTATTCTCATTAACTGCATATCTGCCCCTGGGGCTACCGGCACAGGGGCGGGTATAGTCGTTCGCAAGACATTTTCCCTGAGTTCAAAATTCTTTGTAAAATTATCCCTTATAAAATAAGGCGTATTTTTATAACCAGCTATCGTTTTGGCATTTAATTTTATCCAATTCGCCGCTCTTTTGGGAATCCTTGAAATATACTTCGATTTGGGGATCTTCCCAGTTTTCATAAATTTAAGAGAATCTTTTTCGTTTAGCATAATTGAAGTTGTATAACATAAGCAACCAACGTGCCAGGTCATAAAGATAAAGCCCTTTGGGTATTTGCCAACCAAATCATCGCACATATCAAGCCGGGGATGAGAAGCTGATAAATGAACCTCTATTCCGGTTACAAAAGGTAACTGCTGCCTTCTTGTATAATCGCTCATTCTATATGCCATGTTTATTTCATTTTTGGCAAGTCTCAAAGCATTTTTATAGGAACTCCTGTAAATCCCCGCTCCCGGATGGTAGCCTTTGGCCGCCTTGCTTAAGACAAGTTTCCCCTCTTGCCTGACCCTTCTAAATAACCTGTTCGGCTCGTTCAAATATTGCTTAATATCCCCTGCGATCTCTGCCGCACTTCTCCCGGTAGATATCCCCGATGCGAGATAAAGTTCCAATTGATCCTTCGCTCCATTGGTTAGATTCCAGACTCTTTCGCTCAAATTCATTCCGGCTGCGGTCCGGGCAAGAAAAGTATCCAATGCCACCAGATTTAGCTGATTAAACGACGTGGGTATGCCATTTTTGGATAATTTTATTCCGTCTGCCCAGTTACCTATCAATTTATTATTCTTTAAATTGGCCATATCCCAGTGGCTGACAATACCGTCTTGTATGTTGGTCTGGATATTTTTATTGAGATTGCCTAATATTATATCTATTTTCTTTTCTAATGCTTTATTTATTTTATAGAATGATCCCTGGGCTATTCTAGTCGGGTTTTTCAATTCAAAGATGGCAGTTCTCATCGCCAAATCATTAGAGGCCTGATTCAATGCCGCTTCGATCTTTCTATTGCGATTGATTATATCCAGTATATTCCTATTTTCGAATTGTTCTTCAATGCCCATTCAAGGTTCCTTTCTTTAATAAATTATCATTCTCTCTATCGGCTTCTATCATTACACCAGGAAAAACTGCTTTATTTAGAGCTGCCTTAATCATAAATTTAATATCTTTGGAAAGACATTTACCTCCTGCTCCCCTGTAACCATCGAATAATGGATCAAGGTGCATTGCGTTAATATATTTATCTAATTTAAAGGCCTCAAATAATTTATAATAATCTGCCCCGTATTTTTGACAGATATCATATAGCTCATTTCCGAATACTACTTTTATGGTATACAGACTATTCAAGGCCACCTTTAATAATTCCGCTTCTACCGGTTTCATCATTATTATTTTATTTTTATTATCTACCACACTCTTGAATAGTCCTTTGAATATCTCAAATACTTCTCTTTTCCTGGTCCCTACGATTATTTTATCAGGACAGATTTCATCTAAAAATGCTGTCCGTTCCCGTAAGAATTCAGGCAGATAGACAAATTCCCTTTTATATCTTTTTGTAAATTCATCAGTCATCCCCGGGATAATGGTAGATCTTATAGCGATTATTCCTTTTTTGTTTTTAGATTTTATATAGTTTACTGCCATTCTGACATCTTCAAATTTCATATCAACATTAGTAGGCACGCAAACGAATACAATTTTACATCTGGAAATATCACAACCGTATCCTTTGGGTGGATCGTATCGTTGAATTATATGGCCCATATCTTCTAACAAACCAATGAGACTATTTCCGATAGTTCCACAACCCACTACAGCAAGATTCATTCTGTTATGCTTCATAGGATTCTCCCAGCTTTGATATTCCGCCCTTTTCCTTTTCCATCCTTTTAATATCTTCTTCTGCATCACTCACAAGGGGATTTTGTTTTACTGCTTCTTCCTGGCTCATGATCGCGTCTCCCCCGCGGGCCGTTGATAATGCCTTTACTAATTCGGTTATGCTTTTTGGCAATACATCCCCGAATTTAATCGATATATTTATTTCTTCTAAAACCTGCTTAGATTTTACATTGGTTACAGATAATATCGCCTTCAATAGATTAACCCGCCTGGTCAGCCCTTCTCCAAATATTTCTTCTTTGTCTTTGGCTTTTAGGATAGCGTCCATAAACAGGAATTTAAGAGCTTCGCCTGAGGTTTGAGTCAATCCTTTAACATTACTGAAGGATAAATCGGGAGTCGAAGTTAGCGAGTAGATAAGATCCTTTAGGGTATTATATTCTAATTTTATAGCTTCTGGTGCCTGCGTCCAGGTTAGATATTCAGCGTCTCCGTACTCTATTTTGCCTTCTGCGTTAGACTCGCCTTTAAACTGCAATAGTTTTCCAACCTCGCCTTTTTCCGGTGCATTCTCTACCTTACCTTTTATTTTTAACAATGGCGAACCAAAATAATCATTCGTATCTGCAAAACCTTTAGAAATTAACATTTCAATTCTATTGATAAGACTTTGCACACCTGTCCATTCTGGCTCAGCTTGCGTATAGTAGATTACCGGTATTTTGGCAAATAGATTATCTTTTGTTTCAACTACCCATTCTGTCTTTTTAACTCCATAAAACATTTTATCGGAAGTATAGATATCGACATGCTCATAGGTTTTCTCATCTATATCTTCTAACTTATACCGCCTTGTAAAGGCATCCAGGTCTCCGTTTTCATTAAAATGAGCATAAATTTCATCGCCATTTTTGCTACATAGCAGGGCTACCTTAATATGCTTCACCTTCTCATCATCAATTATTACATACCATAACTCGGCTACCTTTGTTTCCACGAATAGCCGCCGTGCCAGCTTTTTGTTGAAGTAGTCTAATTTGTTTTTATTCCAGACATCATTTATTAGTGCAAAAATTTCCTGGTATTTATCCTCTTTGTTGTCTAATGTTAGCTTAGCAGGGTCGCCAAATAAGAAAGACACAGCCATGTTAACAATCTTTTCTTGATATCGAACAACCAGTTTGGCCTGCTCAACACGCTTTAATGTCGTGCCCTTGCCGACAGTTTTCACGAGACGGTTTAGGATATCATGTTCGCCAGTATATTGTTTTTCGAATAATTCAAGATCTCTTTTCTTTGGATCTACACATAAAACTCCTGTTAATTTATTAAAATCGTCTTTATATTTTTCTAAAATATCTTTTATCTTCATGATGATCTCCTTTCATTTATTTTTAAAATATTCCCAGTTCCTGGGCGGTATATGGTTTTTCTTCTTCCTTTTCAAAAATCCTATCGTTGAGGGCATAACGAACCTGGTCTATAAAATGATTATTCCGATCCACTGGTGTATTAATTACTTCTCCACTCTTATTTTTTTGCCACTGGTATAATTGAAATTCGTTTATCGCATTCTGGCATTGCCTATCAATTATAATTTCAAATTGTTTCATATATTGAATACCAAAATTGACACTTCCCGGACCTTTCCGGGCCGGCAAAGCTTCTATTCCATAAGTCCTTAATTCTGCTATTGATTTTGGCTCAGACGAATCGCACCTTATATATTCTTTTTTAATATCCGGTTTCAGTCTTGATGCTATAACATCATTGGTTAACCCAAGTTCATATAATAATTCCTGCAGTATATATAATTTCTTCCCCTTTATGGCCTGCCTTCCTGCTGCAGTAGGATCATTCGCAAATCCAAAATCAAGCCCGTTATAATAAGTCCCGAAGGTATTTTTAATTCCCGAAAGATCTTCGATTTTCCAATTGGTGAAAATCAAATCTCCTAAGATCCCCCAGTTTCCTAAAGTATAAACTTGTCTGTAATATTCATCCTGTTCATTTTCTAACTCATCAATATCATCTTGTTCTAAGAATCTTAAGTTATCTTTGTAGGTTGTTTTTAAGATCGATAATTTATCATCATGATATTCGGTTTCACCTTCTGCCCAATTCTTGAAATATTCCTTGAATATCCAGTGGGTCCGGAAAATAGGGTTGAAACACAACGTCAGACGTTTTAATACTTTAGACTTGCCTCTCAATCTCTTATATAATTGTTTAACATCGTCTCTTTTCGTCTCGGTTGCTTCTTCTATCAGAATATCGGTAATGACCCCTTTTTCCGGGATGATAGATTTGAGTTTTTCTGCATCATCCAATCCCCTGAAAAGAATTTGATATCCGGTAATACAGGTTATGGTCATTTCTGTTTTATTGATTTTGAATAATTTCTCTAGATTAAATTCTAAAATAACCTTCCTGATTTCATTAAATACCGAGGTCCGCAGGGTATTGGCCGTATTCCTGATTACGAGATAATTCCTATTATTTTTTAAAAGATCGATTACACACCTTTGAGAAATAAATACCGATTTCCCGGCAGAACTGCCTCCGAAAAATATTTGTGTTCTAATATTAATTCCCAAGTAAGGAATATAAACTTCATTAAAGACTTTTTTGGAAATCTGTATATTAACATTCATTCGGTTAGATCCACTTTTATATTCAGGTCTTTTTCTTCGGTTGCCTCGCCCATCATCAGTAGGTCAAGTTTACCTAATTTTTCATAGCAATTAACCACATCTTTTAATTGGCCTGTATTATTAATATCTATTATGTTATGTGCTTTAATATCTTTAATAACATTGTTTAAGATAGCTTTTAATATACTTAATTGAGTCTTAATTTCAGCCCGGTAGTCCGCTCTGGTATTAATCACCGCTCTATCGGTTTTCTTTCCAAGTGATTTAGCATTTTCAATATTTCTTTGATCCACCCTTTCGCGCCAGTTAAATTTTTTATACCAATTCCAAATAGTTCTTTCAGATACCTGCAACTTTACTGCAACTTTAATGCAGCTTTTATCGGACGCTTTTCCGCCCAGACTATAAAATAATTCAAAGGCTTCGATGTGTTTAAGTTTTTCTTTCATATATTAATAACTTCTTCCATATCATTTAATTCATCCAGGTTATTTTTTATATCAAATTGCTCAATATCTATTCCGGTATCTTCTTTCTGTATTTCTATTAAGTGATAAGTATATAGTTTTCCAAATTTTCTTACCAAGTTAAGTTCATTCTTCGTTCCCCTGCTTTTTCCATCGTGTATTAAAATAATATAATCAGCATCTTCTATGGTTAATATGCTTCTATGTTGGAATGCTCCTTTACTATATTTCTTAAAATCTAAATTATATAATTTTAATGTAACTCCATTTTCCTTGCAATAATCCCTTACAAATTTACACGCCCCACTGGGGGCGCCAGAAGTTATAACTACTTCCGGGTTGTGTTTTTTGATTTCCGCTTCTATTATTTTTAATACTTCTTCTTTTCTCCTTTTTAATGAACGGCTGCCGAAAAATGCTAATTTCATTTATTTTCCTTACATTTCGAAATAAAAAAAGAGCCACCTAAGAAGCTATCGCTTCTTCAAATGGCTCTCTATAAATGGAGCTCTATAATATTTAATTGTTTAAAATCTAACCTTCTTTATTAAAATAACGTAGGCTGTAATACCTTTGTTTCTTCCGGCATTATTTTTATTCTAGGTTTTTTAAGCGTTAAATAGTCCTGATCAATATATCTATCATCCAATTTTATATTCATATATTTATATAAATCTTTTTTGATATAGAAATCTTTTTTAAGTTTCATTAATTTCCTTGCCATGGTATTGCCGAATTCCCGCCAGTCTATTTGATATGGTAATTGATAGTGATTCATTTTACCTACTTTGTATTGATCGATAAAAGGATAACTTAGTTCTAATAATTGGTATGTCGTTAATGGTTTAATCACCGGTTCAAAACTCACCCATGTTTTTATTCCTTCATTGTGTAATATTCCTAATACTTTTATCCTTTCCCTGGGTAGTGCTGCCCCCGGTTCATAATATATGCTCTCTTTTTCGTCTAGTAGTGTTAGGGTAGCGCCTATCTTTATTCTTTTGAATTGTTTAAATAAATCTAGATCCCTTAATATTCTTCCCCCGCCTTTAGATAATATTGCGGTTGGTATATCATATTTTAATAATATTTTTAATATATCCCGGGTTAACATGTATTCTGTATCGGCCTTACAATAGGGATCACCCGTAAAGCATAATAGCACCTGTTCGGTTATTTCTTGCCTTTTTAATTGTCTCTCTAATTTTTCTAATATATTCTTTCGCGGTCTTATTTCCTCATTAGATACTTTTTTGTAATATGGCATGGTTTTTACATAGCAGTATTTGCAATTATGATCACATCCGTTATAAATATTTAAGGAATAAGGGCTATATTCCCTCGCTTTTCCACGAGGTTGGTATATGATGCTCATTTTACACCTCCTGAGCAAGAGTGATGGTACTTTATATGTTCGCTTTGGTTTGGGAACAATGATAAATTTTCTAATCTATTATCTCGTGTATTTCCATCTATGTGATGGACAATTTCTTCTTCTTTTAAGAATCTCCCAAGTGATTTTTCCATGACTAATCTATGTTCGTAAACATAATTTTTATTAATTTTAAATGGATGCTCAGGACAATAAATTAAAACATACCCATTACCGCTAAATCTCTTGCCACCTCTCCAGCATGAATTCCCATCTCCTTTTTGGCTAATTCGTCGGCATTCGTTACTACAATATTTACCTCTATTGATTGTTTTGGATAATGGCAATTCAAATAATTTACCGCATATTTCGCATTTTATTATCCTTCTTTTCTTCATTCCTTCATTCATACAATTAATAGAACAATATATTCTATGATTTGATCTATAATCTTTAAAAATTTTACCGCAATGTTTGCATTTTATATTTATCTTCTTCCCATTTATTCCCATTAGTAACTTCCTTTTAATTATTATATCACGGAAAGTCTTATTTCGCAACGGTTACAGGCGGAATATACAAATATTTTTTATTGTTTTTATTGATTATTATTATTTTTTTAATGCCGTTTATTGCCAGATATTGCTTAAATTTCTCTATGCCATTTCTGTTAAATATTGTAGGGCATTTCTTGATCATCTTTCTGGTGTAACCTATTTTCTCTAACATTCTTACCGGCAAGCTTCCGAATATGCTTTGAATGAAAGTTATGAATAATATTCCTTTGTATTTTTTTCGGAATATTGTTTCCAGTTGTCTAAAGGGAATCCCGTAGGCATCCAGGTCAATTATATCATATTTGTTTAAATTCATTCCTTTTAAATATTTTATGTTATCACCTTTTAGTGTGCTTCCGTAGGATATTCTATCAATCCCTATTACGTTTATATTTTTAGGTGATTTCCTTTTTATCTCTTTCCATATTCTTGACCGGCCAGCAAAGCAATCGAGTACTTTTATGCTTTTTTGGTCCGGTAAATGGTTCATTCTTAAATTGATTTTAGTATTTAGATAGGAATTATCTGTTTTAATTTGCGGTCTGTTCATATTCGCCCTTTCCGGTTATCTTATTTCTTATTATCTCTAATTCCTTATTTATTTCATCATAAGAATCTACATTTACGGAAATTAGTATATGTACCCTTCTATATTCTCTTATTTCTTCCTCTTTTTCTATATCTTCAGTGGTCTCGAATGTTGGATCCTCCAATTCTTCTTCGGTAAATCCCACGTCCAATAATAATTCCTCATCGAGATCGGCCAGTATATCCCAATCCCAGCCACCTAAATTTTTGTTTTCCCTTAGATTTGCTTCTCTAAATTCACCTTTGGTCAGCTTCCTATTTGGGACCCTTACATCGATTTCCTCTTTACTTCGGCCTAATAGCTGTAATATCTTCATTCGCTGGTGTCCGGATATGATAGTATTATCGGTATTTATTACCGGGATAGACATAAGATTAAATCTTTTCAAACTTTCTTCCAGATCATTTTTTTGTTTTTCGGTCATCGTTCTGGGGTTCTCTTTGTAGGGAATTAGGTCATTAATTATCCGCTGTTCGGTATGCCACTTTAATTTTTTCATAATTCTCCTTTCAATTTGATTTTATTTCTTTAATCTCACTACTATTTTGTATGGATTATGATAATCAATTATATTTGTTGCTCCGCAACGATCTTTTGGACATTTAATCTCTATTGTAGGACTTCCTTTAACCGGCCCTTTTGGTAATAGAAAAAAAAGTTTTCTTCCGCATCTTTGGCATCTTATCTCTATCTTTTTCATTTTATATTACTTGCCTTATTAAAGTCAATTTACTCCCATCCGGGGATCAACCCACCGTATTTTTCTATTTCCTTATAGCTTATTATTTCTTCAAAATCTATTCCCAGATCATCACATATAAATTTAATCATTTCTCCGTTGGCCTTTGATCTTGAATATTTATCCGGAATTATAAATCTTAATCTCTTAAATTCCTCCGGATAATATTTTTTGAATCTCCTCAGTTTTGTTTTATCAACTGGCCTAGAATAGCCCTTTACCTCAATAAATATTCTTTGTTGTGTTGGCAAATAAAAATCAGGTTTATAATATTTTGTGC
>Ga0210003_1003947_pt1 | contig 11850 bp, 7 predicted proteins | sample LantaG_FD_182804 | JGI IMG/M metagenome (GOLD analysis project Ga0210003, IMG submission 182804) | Deep subsurface microbial communities from Baltic Sea to uncover new lineages of life (NeLLi) - Landsort_02402 metaG (SPAdes) (version 2) | ecosystem: Environmental > Aquatic > Marine > Oceanic >...
TTTATTGCCTGTAACGTCATGAGTAACTTCACTCGTTATGCCACTCAATAAATTTCCTAAAGCAATATAATTATAGTTAAAAGTTATTCCTGTAAATCCTGTTGCTATACTCGTTACTTCTCCAGAAATTATTCCGCTACCAGTTAGAATTCCAGTACCTTCTATATATTCGAATCCAGTTATTCCAGTTCCGCTAGATACTAATCCAGTTAAATTTGGATCTTCTGGCAATAGACCTGTTGCTAATCCAGTTATAATTGAATCTTCAAGGTTAATTATATAGCCATTAGCAATATAGCTTCCTCCCTGAATGGTATCCATAGGGAATATTCCAGTAACGTCAAATACACCAGTCCCAGTACCAATAAAAGGTTCGTAACTACCGCTAACTTTTGAACCACTAATAACAGTAGTTATATCTAATCCAGCCTGATCGGAGGGGAATAAAGCTTCTCCAATAAAAGATCCAGTCGAGAACCCACTAAATACACTAGAGTAATCCTTGTCTCTTGTCTGATCTGAATCAGCAACTATTGATTGGCGATCATAAGAAAAGCATAAAACCGTATTAGGTTCTGTAACTACTGGTTGTCCAGCAGTAGTATTGCCGCTAAGTATAACTCCAGTAAAAAATGATGGAAATAGGGTATGTTGTCCAGTAAAAAAAATAGCTCCAGTTTCGGTAAAATTATAACCGCCGCTGACATTTCTTAGGAATGAGATATCAGACCCAGTAACTATTCCACTAGCAGATACTAAAAATGGATATGACATCTCTCCAGTAGCAAAAACAGTAGATCCTGTGTATATAGGCGCTGGTATAACTCCAACATAATTAACACCAAGCCCAGTACTGTAGCCAGACAATGTCAAGTAACCCTGCTGTAGTTCACCTTCAGACTCTAGCAAGATAAAAGAAGAATCTTCTTGAAGTAAATCATCGGATGATTCGGTCAGAATATTGCTATACACTAAAGTTCCGCCAGAATTAAATATTAAGCCAGTTAAATTACCAGTTCCTTGTATGGTATTAGAAGTCTCGAAGCCTGAAACTGATCCGCTTATTCTTCCAGTTTTGGTATCAAAGTTGGCATAACCGCTATATCCACTCACATTCCCAAACGTAAAATGTAGTCCAAATGGATCATCTATGTAATTTTGTCCGTAAATCTCAGAAAACAAAAGATCGTAATCGAATATTCCAGTAGAACTCAAAGTATCTTGTCCTAATAAGCTTAGAGAGTATTCGTATTGTCTTGTAAAACTTATTAATCCGCTTCTGGTGAATGTTCCAAAGTCTGAAGTAAATGATATAGGTAATATTACGCCGCTCCCAGTAGTGTTACTAGTCAACTGATTAACTAAGAACTCTCTACTAGATTGACCCTCTATTATCCCAGTATTTTGCCCAGAGCTAAAGCCAAAAAAATCTGATAATGCTTGGAATTTTCCAGAAAATATGTTAAAGGATATTCCTGCGTCAGAATTATTTTTTACTACTAGGTTTCCAGTTAGATCGTCGTTTTCAAAAATTCCAGTGACCTGGACTATTGGTTCAACCCCAATAAAGCTAATGTCTGCATCTACTCCATTCTCAGTAAAATTATTTACATATCCCGTTCCATTATAATTATAAGAATTTAGTAATACATTATTAACGAAATAATTATTATAATTGCCAACCTTATTGCCAGACAGAGAAATTTCTTCTCCGCTATTATAAGAATAGAAAAAGTTGTTTTGAGAATCATACAACTTTCCACTTTCGCCACTGAAAATTATCCTATCTTCAATAGAGCCGTCTCCAGTATTCAAAAAAGAAAAACCAAAGGACACATGATTATCTCTCTGCGGTGTTATAGATGCTTGGTAAGAAAAATTTCCTGACTGTGTTGCTATAGAAAATGACATAACTTTTTATTTTTTCGCAGAATTCAATAGACTTTGAACCGAGTAATTTGATTTTGTTGGCGTCTTTGTAAAAGATGAAACTCCTCCTCTTGGTTGAGTTAGCAATTCTTTACTTGGCAGGGTGAAGTTTCTATTTCCAATAGTATAAGTAGTTCTAACTCCCTGATCGCTGATACTTATATCAATATTCTGTAATCCTTTTTCTATTGAAGGAGTATAACCATCTAAATCAATATTATTAACAGTAAAGCTCTTCTGCACTGTTTTTTGTTCTATGGTGTAAGCTAAAGATGGATATCCCTGCAGTCTTCCGTTTACCTCAAACGTTCCGTCAAATTTTATATTTTCTCCAGGGATTTTTATTATATCAGACAATGCGCTTACCATAGCTGGCGAAGTTTCTAGATCGACATCCGTTTTTACTGTATTAGAGTTATAATTAGGCGCTTTGTACGCTACGCTTTCAACGGCAGACGTAAATTTATCAGAGCCTGAACCACCCTTTTCCAGTCTCGAAATGGCATCAATCTTAAGTCCTTCCACTCGTAAGGTTTTTCTATTTAAATATTTGAACTTAACTCTATCAATAATAGACGAAAAATCTAACTCCTTTTTTATCGCCGCGAATTTAATGTCTGGATCATAAGTATTATTAGCTCTCGCGGTTTTTCTAGCGGCACTACTAACCTCCAAGGGAATGATCGCACGGTGTAAATCCATATTTTGAACAGAATCATATACATCAAAAGCCAAATCAAAAGGTATGGTAGCATACACTCTATGATTATTTTCTGCCTTCGTTTTCCTGTCAGGATTTACATATTCTGTAGCATCTTCTATGTCATATTTTAAGTCTGCGCCAATTGCCCAATTGTATAAAAAATATTGTCTTTCAGCTAAATTATTTTCATAAGTTAAAAACTGTGCGAATTTTTGTTTTACTGTTTCAGGCGTTACAGTTTGTGAGCTATCATCAAAAAGATATTTCACGATATGATAATCGGTATACAGATCGTCTTTTGGATCAAAGGCCTTTTTTTGGGAAGCTGTTAAAGTCTCTATATTTGCATAACCAAATATAGAGCTATATTTATTTTCGCTTACCTTACACAAGTACAAAGAATAAAGTTCGAAAAATTCTTCTCCTATAGCAGCAGCCTTACCTAGAGCAATAGCGAATCCTGGATTGTTCCATAATTTGGCTGGATCGTCCGTTGGCCTATAAAGAAATAATTGAGTATCGGAATCTTCTGAGAATTCTCCATAATCAATATTTTCAGGGTCTTCGGGTTCTGGTTCTAAAAAACCACCATCACTACCACCAGCACTAATATCCTTTCCAGGTTTGGAATAGTAAACTGAGTGTCCTTTAGATACCGTATCTTTTAATGAATAAGAGATTCTCTCAGAAATAAAGTTTATATTTGTTGGGAAAACGGGAGTAATATCCGAAGTAAGGTCAACAAATTGTATTCTTTCAGACTCATTAAAAAAGAAGGTGAATCCATATAAAGAACCCCAAGCACTTAAAACGCTTCTCAATGTTCCAGTTATATCTTTTAAAACTACATCTCTATTTCTTCTTAAAGCTTCATTGGTATTAACTGTATAAATCCTGATTAAATCCATTAATTCGGAAAAATTATACAAATAATCTCCAACCTCTCTAATGTCATTAGAAAAAGTTGATCTGTTTAATGTAATCGATTCATCTCCTTCTTGTTTTTCTTCCGTGTAATATTTTTGACCAACTAGTATTAAAGCATTGCTTTGTAAAGCTGCAGGGAAATTTTTACCCTTTAAAGCAACAAACTTTTTATCTAAAATTAAAATCGAGGTATCATTATAAGTAACTTTTAATACCTTGCCGCTAAAACTATTATCTATCGAGTATTCGATCGCAATCATTTTTAACGATCTTGAGCCTAATGTAATTACATCAATATCAAAAACATTTAGAGAGTCTTGTGAAATATTATAGTTTCCATCCTCGCTTACAAATGTTAAAACTAATTGAGTAACTTGAGTTCCAAATCCAACATTATAAGATGCATCAGTTATAAGCCCTCCATATCCCTTAGAAGATCCATTTAATTTAACCTTATCTGTTTTTCTTATAGCCATTCCCTTTTTATATTACACCTAATTATCATTCATTATACTATCAATCCATAATTACTCAAAGTGAAAAAAAGCCACTAGCGCCCGTTATATACGATCCTTCAATTAGGCCAGTTGATAAAATATTTTCATACTCTTTATTTGAAAATAGAGGCTTTATGCCGCTTGGAACTAATTGACTTTTGTTAGACAAAAGGTCAGAACATTTACTAATCTCCAATAAAAAATCTTCGCCCACTCTAAGTCTACCAAAATAATTTGTAGAAGACCCCCTAAAAAACTTTCCCAAAGAAGGTTCAACAATGCTTTGGGATTGACCACTTTGAGTTCTAAATTCAATAGCCAAAATCTCTTTTTGCAAATCGGAACTTTTAATAGGCGTAAAAGAATTGTCTACTGCATTCCCAGTATAATCGATTCCAGATATTAGCTTATATCCATTTTTAAAAAATATGTTATTATGTACGCTAATGCTATTGGTACCGCTAAAAACTTGTTTTATTGCAAAATCTTCTGCATCATAAAATATTTTTGCGCCACTATTATTCCCGCTCAGTAGAATTATACTTTCTTGTATTGATCCAGATTTATAAAAATTATCATCCCCAGCTGATCCTATTTCTGAGTTTGAAAATTTAAAAAGTCCATTGGAAAAAATACTAAATTCGGAACCATCATATTTTTGGTCAATTTTAAATCCAAGACCATTTAAACTCCTGAGAGCAGTCTTATTTAAGAAATCAAAACTTTTAAATTCGTTGGAATAATCATCCTCCTTTTCGTATAATGCTAAGGAGTCAAAGTTATTTATTCCAGACTGTTCTTGACCGAAAGACTGATCAAAATATTTTTTAAGATAAATAATATCACTCATCCCATATTCTGAAAGTCTCTGTCTATCGCCACTTAAAATATTACTGAATCCAGAAACATCTGTCTTTCCAGTATTGTATATAGGTATTTGGAATAATCCGCTCGATATAAATCCAGTAACGTAAACTGTTTGATATATATCTTGCCCTTCAATAACATCATCTGTTCCAGAAAATTGTCTAAGTAAACCAATAACACCAGTGGTATCTAAAGTAGTCACCTCTCTGTAAATTGGAATCTCGTCTTGACTAGTGCAGTAAGTCGGCAAATTCTCTAAAAATTCTATTTTAGTTTCTCCAGGAGAAATGACTCCAGTTTCAGGTATATATTGATAAATGTCAATATATCCAGTAGTATATCCAGTGCCAGTCAAAACATTATTTGTGGACAATATTCCTGTTAAACCAGTTTGTTGATAATTATAACCGCTGATACCACCAGTAACTCCAGATTGTATTAAAAAAGCATTACCGCTTTTTGTATCAGACCAAAAACCAGATGCAAGCATGTTTGCATCTAAATTAGATATGTTTTCCGTAAGATATAAAAACTCATCTATATATCCAGAATAATTTTTTTGATTTTCTCCACTACCAATCAAAAATTCGTTTGATGGAAGGATTGATTCCGAATCTACACTCTTAACTTCCGTTTTAAAGGTTTTGCTGCCATTATCATATATAGAAAAATAGAGAGAGTTAGATACTTTTCTAAAATTAATTAGATTTTTGTCTGATAGCTGTAATAAACTTGTTTGTATATTATATTTTTGCTTTTGATTATCAAAATACTGAAAATACATTTTATTTGCAGAGTTGATACCAAAACAATAACCACTCTTAACAGTGTCTCCCTTTAGACAAGAAAATAATGCGGCATCTCCAGTATAGCATTTTTCTTGAGAGGCGAAAATGGCGAAGTTACTAGAAAAAAGATCGTTCTTATTGTCAAGGCTAAGATAGCCATAGGAAAAATTACCAGAAGAGCCATTACCAGTAAAGCTAGAAGTATTTCCTATTATAGAAGCATTATTATCACTTATTATATTTTTATCTTCTCCTATAAAAAAAGAGGCAAAATTTACAGAATTATATTTTGTTCCGCTAGTAGTATCAAAATCATAATATACTGGCATATTACCAGTATCTAAATTTAATACTCCAGAATAAATATAGTTTATGCCCCTTAAGCCCATACAACTATATTACACTTTTACTGATTAATTTCCGCAAACTGTCTAGACCTATCTTTTAACTTTATGCCCATTTTGTCGGCTTCTTCGTGTGTCATTCCAACTATATCTATATCTTTGCCATTTGCTTTTTCTTCTAGTTTATGCCTAGAATTTGCCAGTCTTATGATTTCGTCAGGGTCTTCGCTATTAATATTTGGGTATCTTTCAAAGATAGTAGTGAAAGTTTTGGCGTAATTCGCTAAGTTCGTCTGGTAAAATGATAGCCTAGAAATTGGTTTTCCGAAATATTCAAAAGCATTATTGCATATTCTCCATCCTGATGTAAAAAACTCTTTAATGGCTATTTTTTTTATGTTTTCTGTAGACATGTTTCTCAAACATTCCGTTTGTATTTTAAAATACTTGTGAACATCTAAGGACACATCTTCTTTTTCCTCTTCAGTAAACAAAGGTTTAATGAATTCCTTATCTTTAAATAAGCTATTTAATAAATAATATTCGTTAATCTTTTTTTCAGCCAAATTTTCACAAGAATGATTTAAAAAAGAATTTTTCTTATTTTTTAAAATAAAAAGATCTTGTTCAAGCTCTTTAATGTATTCCAGTTGAGCTTGTTTCTGAGCATAAATTAAGAGCTTATCTGAGCTTTCTCTAGTATTTTTTATTAAAGACTCCAAATCTTCGATCTTGTAGTCCTCTTCTTTAGACCATAAATCTCTAGCCTTTGCTTGACTAATAAGTTCTTCATTATTTAGAACTTTTTTACTTCTAAGATTTTTGTAATAAGAATCGTATTTATATTCAAAATCTACATAATCGTCTAAGGTTAAGTGCTTAATATAAAAACCTTCATCTTTATAAAAACAAAAACCATTTAATATCTCGGATAAAGCTGAACGAAGCTTTGATTCCTCTTTCAATTATCCCTCCTCTTTATCTGTAGCTTCTTCTTTAGAATCTTCTAATTGCTCTTCTGTCTCTTCATCTACTTCTTTTTTCTCTTCTTCGACATTGATTTCTTCAAAATCTTTCTGAAAATAAGAATCATAATAAGATTTAAATTCTTCTTCTGTATTAGCCAAATCCAAATACCATATTGTAAACAAAAATACAAGTCTATTAATTACAGAATCCCAAAAATCTGCATCTTCACCATCTTTAAGTTTGTCCACCATTCCATATTGTGATATTGCTCTTTTTTGAAAGTCATCCTCTTCTACGGGAAACAACTGCTCGTCGTTTGAATAGGAGTAATTTAACATGCAAAAGTCAACAGTTTTATCTCTTGCTTTTACTTCTGCCGTATTATCATAAATAGCAGAGTAATAAGAAGTAAACTTTCGCATATCTTCTTGTATCTGTATGATTTTAGAATAAATTTCGAATTTCTTATCAGAATTTGATTTTTCTCTAATAAGATCTTCTTGACACTTAGCTAAATCCTTTTGAAGATTAAAGTAATAACTTTGATCCTTTTTGGGTACAGCAGTATCACTATTGTCAGCATAATATTTATCTACCGAAGCTTTGGTTTGAACACCCATGTTCATTAGCTTTGACAGCATAGCTGCATAGTAAATTTCTATCTCTTCTCTCTCAGTTCTGTTTGGCTGTTTGAGAGCGAATTCATATTCCTTTTCGTTATTCTTTTCCTTAAAACTAAATAATTTTTTCATTTGTTTCCTAAATTTAATTTTGTGTAATTTTCACCTTGGTCCCTGAAGAAACGAATCGTGTCATTACCTTTATCCAAGACTCGATTTCTTATTCTTTCGAAATCTTCATCTTCTATAGAATACCTTTCTTGTATATCCTCTAGCTGATATAGAAAGTCTTTAAACAAATGTTTGATACACCTTTCGCCCAAAAACTCAAAATAATAAAAATCCTTTTCTTCCATTCCTAAATATATATACAGATATTATGTAGTTATGAGAAGATATTATACCTTTAATTCATTTATGGTTGAATAACTGGGAGCAAGAAAAAGATTATTCGGGCTTTCGAAAGTATAGACAGAGTCCAAAGAAATTGATTCTGGACTTCCAGTATTCAATGAAAGACTTTCTAAATTTAAAGATTGTAACCTTCCATATTGCGTAAGAATTTTATTAGATTTATCTTTTAAGACTGCAATTAGGTCATCCATAGAATTACTAATTCCAGTTTCATAAACAGCATTTAAGCTTATATTTAAAGAAGCTCTAGTTTTTGTTTCCAAATCAATAGTGTCATAAAGTCCACCCTTATCAGGCAGTGGTGATGAAGATAATTTTATTCTAGACGGAGTAAAAGTTAGAGAAGTTTGCACTTCCTTGAAAAAATCTTCCTCTGGACGATCTTTATCATCAAAAGTTTGAGAAAAGTCTATTTGAAACGAAGACGATTGTCTAGAAAAGGATTCTTCAATAACCCTATTATTCAAAGGTTTGGGAGGATTTCCTTCAAAGAAAGAATTTAGCTCCCCATTTGCTATATCAAATATTTTTAAATCATCAAAAGCATTTTGTATAATTCCAGATCTTATAGATTTGTCAGCAGAAGAAGTGATCGATCCATTTACAGAAACGGAAACTGTAGAAGTTCCACTACTAATGGTTGTAGTTAAATTTGTTTTAACTTTTTCAGCAGACTCTTTGTCGCTAAATCTGTACGAAAAATTAATATTATTATTAAATAAATCTTCAGTAATATTTTTTTCTAAAGGCTCTATATTTATAGAACTTGATCCTAATTGTTTGTTTAGAAAGTCATTGGCTACAGAAAACCAATCGTAAGATAAAAATCTATCTCTAGTTATTGATATTGGATCATTTCTATTACCCTCAACTCTTCCTTCTATACTAATTTCGGTAGAAGATTCAACAGAGGAGTTTATATTTGCGGAATATCTTAATATTCCAGAGTTCCCATATAAATCAGAAGAGTAGTTTTCGGTTACACTGTAAATTCCCTCAATCCTATCTATAGTTTCTTGTACAGATTCTAAATTTAAGGAATAATCAGAACTTTTACATATAAAATGAGGAGGAATGAAATTTTGCGTAGATCCAGTTCTTTGTTTTACATAATTTACCGCGTTTTGAAATGACGAAGATTTTTCATAAGAGCCTAATTGTGGAGTTTCTATGCCCTGTGCGCTTATAGAATGAGAAACACTCATAATGCCATCATCTCCCTCGTCGAATGACCAGACTTCGGATGGGTTTATAATGCCATAATTTTCATTAAAATAATCTGTTGGATAGGCAGAAAAATTTATATTATAGTCTAGTACTTTGGTATATTTATTTTGTGGAAAATTAATCGATTCTACTTTTATTCCGCTTCTAACTAAAACTTCCTTTTCATTAGGCTGCAAATCTTTTACTATAAAAGTTCCAAAATCTTGTGAAAATCCACTTAACAATTTTAGCTGCTCCAATCTCAGCTCATTAAAATTATTTCCAGTTAGCTGGCCATTTAAAGTATAAAATTCTTCGCTTCCGAAATTTTCTCCATACTTGATAAAATTTTCCTGGCTACTTAAAAATGGAGTAGGCTGATTGCCAAAATCAAAATTATTATAAATTATTTTTGTTGGAGTCATAACAGTTCTTGATTGCTCACTAATTTGTTAAAGTTATATCTTACAGTTAACTGCAATATTTTTTCTTCTAAATCAAAATTATAACTCGCATCTTCGATATAGGTATCATTAAATGTTTCTATGTGCTTATTAGCTACAATCTTAGCTTCTGAAAGCAGAGTGTCAAGGGTATCTGATTCTTTCCCATTTATTGATACTCTTAAATTCCTAGAACCTTGAGTTGTAGTATTTATTTTTTGAACAAATTCTTTTTCTCCCAAGGAAGAAAAGGAGTTATATTTATTAATTGAATCTTGGTCGCTAACTGAAATATCGATCCTTCTGCCATCCACTAAAGAGCTGTCATCAGAAAATAAATAATCGTATGCTATAGAGCCGTTTTCGCTTTTTTTAGAAAATGAGACTCTTTCTAATTTTAAAGTTTTAACACCTCCCCTATCTTGATAAAAAGAGTTACACCTATTAAATATATTTAGCTTTTCTAGATTATAACCATCAATAGATTTTTGCATTTTTTCTATATCATAATCGCCCCTACCAATAATATCTCCCTTTTCAGAAATTTCTATAATGTTGCTAGATCTATTTATCGAATTAGTTAAATTTAAAGTATAATTATCATTATTAATGTAATCAGAGTCGGTAAAATTAACAGTGTAAGTAGCTTCTCCTAAGAAATTATCAATCGACTTAGAAGTAGAAGCGGCTGCTAAAGGCAAAGTCTCTCCAGGAACATATGATTGATAAATTTCGTTGCAACGGTCATAAGAGCTTTCTAATTCGGACTTTAAAGCTTCAGATAAATCTACTTCTACTGCTAAAGATTTTACTTTTATAGATCCTTGCTCTGAAACCGTAACTTCTCCATTTTCAGATTTCGTAAAATTTTGAGAGTGTTTTACTGAGTAATTTTCATAGTCAAAAGGATTGACAAAAAATTTCCTAGAAAGCGTAACAGAATTATTTATTAAATCATAGGATTCACTAAACTTTTCGTCTAATGCTCCAGTAAAAAAGTTTTGACCAGAAAAACTATCTAAAAGTTCGAAAGGGGGTTCTACATTTTGAAATATTTGTGTTGCTAATCCTTTAGCTCTCTGTATTGGAGTTATTATGACCCCGTCACCACTAGCATATTTTATATTTAGATTGTGAGTATAAGAGAATGAGTCTCCATTTCTATCAATTGAGAAATCCTCGGAGAATTCTTCTAATAGATGAGGAGCTTCTAATATAGTATTGCCAGTTACTAGCGAAGATAACCCGCTATAATACTTACCAGAAAGATTGCTTAAGTTTCCAGATTGAAAACCATCGATTGAAACGTTGTAGGTAGAATACTTTAAAGAGTTTGTATTGTTAGTACTAAAACTTCTTACTCTACCCTTTCCAAAATCAATGCCATTTAATATTATGGGCTGATAATCTTGTAAGCCAGTCCTAAATAATTCTGAAGCATCAAAAAGTCCGCTTACTCCAATATCATTTTGAAGGTCAAGAAAGTTTCCTTCTATTTCATAAGATACTCTGGAACCAAACCTAAAATTAGAATTTAAGAATTCATTAGTTTTTTGAAAACTTAATAAACTGGCATTAGTAAAATCCATTTTTATTGTTCTAATAAATTAAGAAATCTTCTTAACGCATTTTGTACAGCTTCAACCGATCGCTCAACAGAATCAAGCCTTGTAACAGTTCCTTCTGGAAGATTTAATGTTATATCTGCCACTTGGTTATTAACTATATCGACCCCTTCCTGTAGCTTCCCAGCCAGTTCGGATGCAGCTTGTGTAAAATCTTGCAATTGGACAATTCCATTATTAAAATCTTGGCTAAATTTAAGCATAGCTTCTAGATTTATTCTTGCAGCAGCTTCTTGTGCTTTCGCAGTGGCTAAATTTGTAGCAATCAAATCAGCTAACTGGCTAGATTCATTTCCTTCTCCTACTGAAGGAATAACTTCTCCTTCTCCTTCTCCAGTATTTACTTCTTTTAAAATACCTTTTAATATCGAGCTAGATTCAGACAGAGCTTCTACAGTAGAACTTAACCCTTCTAAAAATATGTCAGTTTCACCAACTAATTTCGACAGATCTATTCTACCGCCAGTCTGTTGAACTACATCTTTTAGGGCTTGCAGTATTCTTCCAGATATATCGGC
>Ga0210003_1003948_pt1 | contig 11848 bp, 12 predicted proteins | sample LantaG_FD_182804 | JGI IMG/M metagenome (GOLD analysis project Ga0210003, IMG submission 182804) | Deep subsurface microbial communities from Baltic Sea to uncover new lineages of life (NeLLi) - Landsort_02402 metaG (SPAdes) (version 2) | ecosystem: Environmental > Aquatic > Marine > Oceanic >...
TTTTGCAATAACAGAAAAACTTACTGTAGAAGGAGCAACTATAACTCAAACTACCACAACAGGTAACACTGGATGGTTTTACAGAAATTTAGCAAGTGCTTCAACTAATTCCCCTGTAATGTTCATAGAAAATGACAATGCAGGAGATGACCAACCTGCTTTAACTATTCAACAAGATGGAACTGGCAACGGTATAAAAATAGACCAGAATGGAAATGGTATTGCTTTAGAAATTGATTCAGAATCTGCAAGTCATGCAATGTTGATTAATTCAGCTAGCACCGGAGATTATGCTGTAAGTATTGAAACTTCTAAATTTGGTTTAGAAGTTAAAAATGCAGGTACAGGAACAGGATTATTTATAGACCAGAATGGAAATGGTATTGCTTTAAAGATAGACTCAGAATCAACAACAAATGGAGATATTGAAATGAGTCCAAGAACAAGTGACCCAAGCTCACCAGCAAACGGAGAGATTTGGTATAGGAGCAGTTAAGCTTCATAGAGGTAGTTAGAAATGGCTTTAATAGATAATCAAGTTGCATATTATAAATTAGATGTTAATGGCACTGTGGCTGATGCTACTGGTACACAAAGTAATGCTAGAGTAGATGGAGCTACTTATACAGCTACTGGTAAGATTAATGGCGGTTATAGTTTTGATGGAACTAATGATGCTATCGATTTAAATTTTACAGCTTCAACATATATAAATTCAAGCGCAGATTGGAGTATTTCTTGTTGGTGTTATGCTACTGCATTGTCTATAAATAGAGGTGTTTGGGGTTCATTAGATAGCTCAAACTATGGTATCACACTGATGCATAAAAGTGCAACAGGTAAGTTTCATATATGGTCAGATGGTTGGCATGATACTAACATAAATTTTGTCATTAATACATGGTATCATTGTGTTGTTACTTATAAAGCTAGTACTAATACAATATCTGTTTATATAAATAATGGTACTCCATACACTTATGTAGATACTTGGACAGATTCATCTGAAGAACTGTGGTTAGGGCAAATGTATCCTACATTTTCAAACCTCGAAACATTTTCTGGAACAGTTGATGAGGTTGGAGTATGGAATAAAACACTATCTTCAGCAGAAGTAACTGAATTATATAATAGTGGTGATGGGTTTCAATATCCTTATAGAATTGAAAGTCCATTTAAATATCAACATGGCGGTACTACTAATGCTTTTGCTGCTGATACAAGTATTAGTAGTGGTGAAGGGTTATGTTATCAACATAGTGGTAGTACTTATTACTTTTCATTAGTAGATACTGGAGACGCTAATGCAAGTCCTTACAGAATCAAAGTTAGTAGTGGTACAAAAGCAATAGAAAAATATGTATGAGGTTAAAATGATAAAAAAATATGTGACATGGACAGGGTTTTATGCTGATAATAGATTTATAGTTCATCCTACTTTTGAAATTAAAGAGTTATGGAATGGAGTTATATCTTTCAAAGAAACAAGTTATGGTAATACAGAAACTGATAAAAGGTATCTTGGTATTATTGAATATGACGATAACTTAAAACAAGAAGTATTAGATAGATTTATATTTAATTTTAGTAAAAATGCAATGTTTATAATAACACCTGAAAAAGCATTAGAATTATGTAATGAATGGTATGGTAATTATTTTGAACTTAATAAAGATGGTTTTACTTTAATTGATAATAGACCAGAAGAGGAGATATAAATGACATTAAACACATTTTCAGCAGGTGTTAATACATCATTCAGTAGTGAATTAAATCAGAATTTTAGTGGTGTTATTGTAGCTAGTATTACATCTCCAACAGTATTAGAATTTAGTAGTACATCATCTACAAGCACAACAACATAGCTAGCTCTGGAATAAGTAAATAAGGAGGACGGTAAAGAAAATGGTAAAAATCAAAAACGAATTTTTTGAGTCAGGAGCAGTTGAAGAACTGAAGAAACTAACAGACAAAGAACTAAAAGCAACAGTTGCATATTCATTGATAAAAGTCATTAAGAAGATTAATGAACTAGGAACAATCTATATGGAGACTAAACAAAAACTACTTGAGAAACACGGTACTTTAAGTGAAGACAAAAAACAGTATTCATTTGAAAATGAAAAAGCCGCAGAGTTTCAAAAAGAATTAGTTGAGCTTTTAGCAATTGAAAATGATTTCGAATTTACTAAAGTAGTATTGCCAGGTGATATTGAATTATCAACAAAAGCACTTATGCTTTTAGAAGATTTCATTACAATCAAATAGATTTATTTTTTGTTTTCTTTTCATAAGGAAGAATGTCCGAAAAGAAACCAAAAGTGAGGTTACTTACTAATGGTACGGATATCCGCAATTTATGGAACAGCATTGTACGGGAGTTCATTATATGACATCCAAATACAAGTACGTGATTTAAATAGCGAGAGCAATATTCTTAATCCTACTATCGAAACACTTAATTCTAATTCTTACATATTTAAGCCTGGTGAAGAGACCGCTTTAAGCCAAGATGCCTTTGTTTTAAAGGGCTTTTCTAATACCATATCCCAATTATCCTATATACAAAAACAATCCCAAATATCCCTTGTATCAGGGGCTACAATTAATGTTAGCGGCAATGACCAGACCATTAACTCAGATTATAGTATTTTCAAGACATATAGTAAGGAATTGATATCATATTACCTGATTAAGAAGACTGCAAATGAAGAAACTATTACGTCAAATGCAGTAATTTTTAAGGCAGGTGAATTTACTTTAGATAGTGATGCTTGGATATTGAAAACTGATTCTAAGACTTTAACATCTGACTATATAATTCTAAGAAAAGAAAAAGAAAGAATTTATTCAGATGCATGGATTTTTGATACTGAAGTAAAGACTATTTCATCAGATGCTTATATTGAAAAACTTGGAACTGAAACATCATTAGCACAAGATGCGTTTATTAAAGTATTAAATAATACTGAAACAATAACTTCAAATGGTTGGATAGCATATACAGAATCCGCAGTATTATTTTCATGGTCAGTAGTATCAAGAGCAGGAGTGGTTAATACAATTACATCTGATGCTTGGATATTGAAAGAGAATGATAACACATTAAATCAAGATGCTTATATTCACAAAGTAGGAGAGGAGACTATACTATCAGATGCAGTAATCACTTATACATTAGTTGAAGGTTCACTTAACGCAGATGCATATATATTGGATACACAAGAAGAGACCATAACATCAGATGGTGAGATTTACTTACAGCAATATGCTAAGCAATTATTTTCAGATATGTATATCAATGGCATTCAGCATTTAACATCGGATATGGTTATTTTCCTAAATAGTTATAACCAAAGTTTATTCAGTGACTCTCATATAGAAGTAGATGCTAATGAAAATACTATTACTTCAGACGCGTGGGTATTATTTGATACAACAAAAACTTTACTTGGAGATGCAAGTATTAAAGTTTTAGCAACTGAAGAAACACTTACATCAGATGCATGGATTGATATTGAATATACTATTGATGATATTCTATCAGATGCATTTATACTTAAGATAACTGAAAAGACATTATTATCAGATGCAAAGATTAAAAGATTAGCATATGAAACTACTATTGCTTCAGATGGTCATATCTTAAAAGGTAAAACAGTAACCATTAATTCAGATGCATATATTGAAGCCGAGGAAGTAGAAGGAACAATTACTTCAAATGCTTATGTGTTAGCTACTAGTGAAACAACTATTGGCTCTTGGTCATATGTATTAACAAATGTTGGAGCAGAGTTAAATTCAGATAGTAGAATCAAAGCAACTTATACTAAAACTATTACTTCACGCTCATTCATTGAGAAAGATGAAATTGAAGGAACTATAACTTCCAATTCATATATCCTGAAGACTAATAACGTTACAACCATTTCAGGTGGTATGGTAATTAAGACAATTACAGCTAGTCCAATTTATGCAGATTCATATATATTAGATATAGAAGAAGAAACACTTAATCAAGATGCATATATCAAAACTTTAGATAATGAAGAAACAATAACTTCAGATAGTTGGTCTTTGTTAATTGGTGAAGAAACACTTTCGTCACAACTTGTTATAACTGGTTCAACTTCACATTTCCTATTTTCAAATTCAGAAATAAAGAAACTGGGCACAGAGAAATTTATTAGAGCTGATTCATTTTTCCTTAAAACAAAAGACAAAACTATTTCGTCAATAGCAAACGTTATGTCAACAAGTGAGGAAACCATAACATCTAATATGAGTATATTTGAAATGTCAGATGGTGCCATTAATTCAGATTCATATGTATTGAAATCAAGTATTACACAAACTTTAACGTCAGATATGAATATTGCTTTCATTCAACATTTATTATCAGATATGTGGATTATAGATAATGATAAAACAGTTACATTATCATCATTGATGGTAATTGCTTTACCACAAGGAGCAGATTTATATGAAGATCAATACGAAAGTGTTATTGCTGAATGGGAATTTAAAAAACATTTAACATACAGAAGATATACATTTGATGAAGATAATATGACTGGTGATTTAAGCAAAACATCATATAATGATTATGCAATATACGGAGAAATACAAATAACAGATACACATAGAAATTCAACTAAACCAGGTGATTTAGAATTTGGTGATGCAACATTATTCATACCACGAGAAGTAAGAAAATTATTGGTAGATGAATTGAATATAGATTTACTTGGTTCAACATTTAGACCGCAGATAAATGATGAAATTAAAGAAGACGGAATTTGGTATAGATTGTTAGCTATACAACCACAATACATTGGTGAAAGTGAGATAGCCTTCGAATGTAAATTAACAAGAATTGGAAATACAAATCCGGAGGGCTGGGATTAAAATGGTATTAAGCGCATATTATGGAATAGCTAAATATGGTGAATCATATTACAGCGAGATTTTACAAGTTATAAATAGTGACAGCTTTGTAAAAAAATTAGCGAATGAAAATACATTGGATTCTGATTCCTACATTTTAAAACCCGGAACTGAGGGAAGTTTAAACTCAGATAGTTATACAAAGAAATTAGCAAATGAAAAGACTTTAAATTCAGATGCTTACATTAAGAAATTAGCTACAGAAGAAACTTTAGATGGAGACGCATTTATCTTTACTACATATGATAAAACTTTAAATTCAGATGCTTTTATTAAGAAATTAGCAAATGAAAAAACTATAACTTCAGATATGTTCATAGGGTATTATCAAGAAGAAATTTTAAATGGAGATGCGTTTATACTAGATATTCAAGAGAAAACATTAGCATCGGATGCTAACATATTAAAGGCAGGAACAGAAGGAAGTTTATTTTCAGATGCATATATACTAGATACACAAGAAAAAACATTAAATTCAGATTCGAATATATTTGAGTTGTCAGAAAAAACGTTAAACTCAGATTCATATATTAAGAAAACAATAACTATTGGAGGAATTACACTTTGTGATAGTTATGGCATAGAACACGCAAGTGCGCATGGTGCTTGGGTAATGTATGGTGTTTATACTTTAGAATCCCAGTCATTTACTGGAAATGGTGAAACTCTTAGTTCTGCTAAATTTTCATTATATTTAAAAGGCGCATCAACTGGTAATATTACTGCTTATATTTATTCACATTCTGGTACTTTTGGAACCTCATCTGTGCCTGACACTTTATTAGCTACGTCAGATAACGTTATAGATATATCTACATTAACTACTGAATCTGCTTTAAAGGAATTTACATTTTCAGGAGCAGGAGCAATAACATTAGAAAATGGAACACATTATTGCTTAGTTATAGGTTGGAGTGGTGGGGATGCATCTAATTATCTTGGAGTTGACACTGATAATAGTTCACCTACAGCTCCAGGAAATGTAGCAGAATGGGATGGAGATACATGGACTGCATTTACAGCATATGATATATGTTTTTATATTTATACTGAATCTAGTGGAATTGAATCTAATGCATATATCAAAAAGCTTGCTACAGATAAAACTATTACGTCAGATATGTTTATTGGTTATTATCAAGATGAAGCTATTGCCAGTGACGCATTCATTAAGAAACTAGCTACAGAAGAGACTTTAGATAGCGATGCTTATATCAAAAAACTAGCAATCGAAAAAACATTAAATAGCGATGCTTTTATTATGAAAGTAGCTAAGGAAGAAACTTTACCATCGGATATGTTTATTGGATACTTTCAAGAAGAGACGTTATTAAGTGATATGAATATAATCTCTCAAACAAAAGAAGAAACTTTAGATGGAGACGCATATGTATTAACTACATATGATGAAACTCTTGATGGAGATTCATATATCAGAAAATTAGCAAACGAAGAAACACTTACATCAGATGCATATATCCTTGCAGAATACGAACCAGGTGATATAACTTCAGATGCATATATCAAAGCGACTTATGAAGAAACTTTACCATCGGATATGTTTATTGGATACTTTCAAGAAGAGACGTTATTAAGTGATATGAATATAATCTCTCAAACAAAAGAAGAAACTTTAGATGGAGACGCATATATATTAGCGACTAGTGAAGGAACAATAGATTCAGATGCATATCTATTAAAACCAGATAATGAAGAAACGATTAATTCAGATTCGTGGATTTTACTTGGTATGGATTCCGATATTTCAGGAGATGCATATATACTAGCTACTAGTGAAGAGACAATAAATTCAGATGGATATACTTTAGCTACAAGTGAAGCAACTATTGATTCAGATATGAATGTAGTAAGATCTGGAATAACTTATACGATTACAAGTGACGCTTGGATTTTAGAAACGCTTGACGGAGATATAAGTCAAGATGCTTGTATATTAGCTACTATTGAAGAAACTATAACTAGTGACACATATGTAATGAAATGCTATTCAGAAGATATTAATTCCAATGCTTGGATTTCAAGAGAAGAAGAAGGAGAAATTACAGGAGACGCTTGGATTTTGAAAGTAATGGAAGAAACCATTACATCAAGTATGTTTATTCAACCAGCACTTAATTCAGATATGTGGATTAAAAGAACTGAAGAAAATACTTTAACAAGTAATGCAGTTATTAGTTATGAAGACCTTAGCGATATAATGGATGAAGGCTGGGACGAATTAGCAGAAGTTCCTGAATTTGAAAAGACAGTTACTTATAGAAGATATGACTTTGATGAAGATAATATGACAGGTGACTTAGATAGAAGTTCATATAATGAATATTCAGTTTATGCAGAAGTGCAACCATATGAGATTCATGATAAGGAAGTAAAGATGGGTGAGCTTCAAGTTGGAGATGCAAATATATTCCTACCTGTAAGAATAAATGTAGAGACAGATGGAACAGTAGTAACTCCAGAATTTAGACCTCAGCTTTATGATGAGATTGTTTGGAAAGGAATCAGATACAAAATAGATAAGATAGTATTTGAAAGGATTGGAAGAATTGAAATATTCGCAGACATTACTGCCAAGAGAATTGGCAATGCTAATCCACCTGAAAAATGGAATGACAATTATGAAAGAAAATATACCAGCGATGTAAAACCTGGAAATGGATGGAGTTAAAAATGCCTGATACAAAAATAGAATTCACAGGAAAAGGAGACCTTAATATTAGAAGGGCATTTATGTTAGCTTACAAAAGAGCATTTACAAAATCAACTGAATATCTTTTTTCAAAAGTATTTGAATATGCTCCGATTGGTAAAACTTCAAGAGGGTCAGTAAATTTAAGAAATGCATTAAAATGGGATTTTGATTGGAAGACTAATGAGGCATTCATTGGAGTTCCAAAAGGCAGTGAAATGGAAGATATAGCATTCTATACTGAAATGGGAACAGGAGAGAGAGGACAAAAAGGATGGAGAGTTTGGTTTGATGAAAAAAAGCCACAATTTACAGTTCCAATAGTTCCTATAAAAGCGAAAGCATTACATTTTGTAACTGAAAGTGGAAAAGATATTTTTATGAAAACTTCAAAAGGTCAAGCTCCACAATCGTGGATGAGAAGAGCATTTTACGACCATCAAAAAGACGTAGAAAAGATATGGAAAAAGGAATTTTCGGATAGTAATATCAAAGCACTGATGCATATTGAGAAGATATGAAATTATATTTAAATACTATATTATTTTATTAAATAATAATTAAGAAAAGATATTAAACAGTGGTATAATATCTTTAAAGAAAGCAATAGCTTGCCCAATGGGGAGATGAATAGTATGACAAGAGAATCTAAACAAATACTGATGAAAAAATTCTGGAAAGAATTATCTACTTCTGATAAAAAAGTTATAACTGATAAGCTATCATCACAAGCATCTAAACAATGGAAAAATGTAACTCCAGAAATGAGGAAACAAATTTCTTTAAAAATTGGAGAAGCAAATAATAAAAGAGTTTGGAAAAAATCTTCTATAAAAAAATTAAAGCGAACCAAAAGAGAATTCATGATTAAAAATATAGAAGAAAGAAAATTAAATGGATTGCCTCTTATACCAATGTTCGGAATAAATGAAACGAAGATTCTTAATAACATTGAAAGAAAACAGAATATTAAAATCATTAGACAATATAGAGTTGCTGGATTTTTCTTGGATGGCTATTGCAAAGAAACTAATGTAGCATATGAAGTTGATGAATTACATCATTTTAATTTAGATGGAAATCTTTGTGAAGATGATATTCAAAGACAACATGTAATAGAAAAAGAATTAAATTGTAATTTTATTAAAATAAAATCGGTGACTGAAAATGACAACTGAAACAAAAACATTAACTTCGTATTCTGAGATAAACAATCGTGTTATCTTTAGTCGAATAGAAGATGAGCTTACTCATTTCTTAAGAAACAATTTAACGGACAGACAAAATAGGGCTTCTAATAATACTGAAACTTTTACAGCAGATGGTTCTACAACTTACTTTGAACTTACTGAAGACCTTGATGGAAAGGGTCGTCATAAGATTATGAATGTAAAAAGTTTAACCGTAGCAGGAGTTAAGCAAACTTTCATTTCTGATTTTGATATGGGCTTTAGAAAAGAATCTCCAATTCTCGCAACGATTCAATTTTGGAATGCGCCAGTCAGCGGAACGATTTCTATAAATTACGATTATCTATATTCCTTTGTATACCCTGAGGGACCAAGAGTAGATTTAACTTCTAATTCTTATCCTCGAGTATCAGTTCAATTATTCAATGTGATTCCTAAAGATGTTGCTATTGGAGGGAAGGTCACAAAATTCGATATCATTATTATGCTTACAATAGTTGATACAAAAAGAGATTACGTTGAAGGCACATCTCAAGAAATAGTAAATCTTTTCGTACAAGAAAAAGTAAAGCACGGGTTTAAAACATTCGATTATATAAGAGAACCGAAGTTAACTCCTTTGATTCCAAACGGAGAAGACCCGAATGATGTAGTATTTGTTCAACAAGTAGAATTAAATATTCCAGCACAATATGTGATTAGTAAATAGGAGGAAAGAAAATGACAATGAAATTAACAAACATTAGTGGAGAACCAAGAGAGTTCGGGCATGAAGGATTCATTTATGAATTTCCTAATAATGCTGAAGAACCAACTGAAGTTCCAGATGTTGTTGGAAAGAAATTAATGACAACAGGGCATTATATAGAAAGCAGTTCAGTGAAGAAAAAAGAAATAAAATTAATTGAAGAGCCAGAGGAGGTAAATGAAAATGCCATATAAAGGAGATAGTGCTATACTCGGTTACAAAATTGAAACAGCATTTGATGAGGAACCAACTCAAGCTACTAATACAACTTGGATTGGGATTGTGCCAAACATAGATTTTGATGATTCACCTGAGTACAAAGATTATCATACAGTCAATAAAGACAGAGATGTTTTCCTTGAAAATTTAGGAAAGATTAATGTCACAGGAACAATTCCTATTGAATTGCAAAATGGAAGAATTATATATCTTGCTATGGGAACAGAGTCAGTAGTAGACGCAAATCCAAAATATACTCATACAATATCTGGAGCATCAACATTGCCTAGTATTTGTATTGAAGCAGTATACGATGGAACAAATGATTTCTTGAGATATTATAGAGGAGTCAAAGTTAATACGCTTGATATAGAAGCAGTTGATGGTGGAGAAGTAAAAGCATCAGCAGGTTTTATGGCGGCGAGAGGAGAAAAATCATCTAACACAGCTTCAACAATCGACCCTGTAACTACAAAACCTTTCATGTATCATCAAGGAGCAATTACTATTCTTGGATATGCATCTTATGATGTGACAACTTTTAAGTGGACGATGAATAACAACTTGAAAGCAAGACACACAATAAGAACAACAGATGGTAAATTTGCAAAGATGATTATTGAAGGTAAGAGAGATTATGATATTACAGCAAACATAATCATACCTGATGCATCAACTTATAACAGTCAGATATATGACTACTTAATAGCAGGAACAACTTTTACAACAACAATTGTTTTAACAAGAACAGCATTAACTGATTTAATGACACTGACTGCAACTAATTGCACCTGTAGAACAGCTCCGCATAACATACCAGAAGCAGGAGAAGAAGTAGAAGTTAGTATAACTATTAAACCAAGAACATGTACTTGGGTAGTTGTAGATGCAATAGCTGCATATACAGCTTAAATAAATGGAGGATGGCTAAAATGACAGAACCAGAAGTTAAAGTAGAAAAAGAAAATACTGTTGACGAAGATATGTTTGTTAGTGATTTTGTACATAAAATCAAAATTCCTATAGCAAACACAAAAACAGGAAAAGTAACAGAATATGAATTTGGAATAAAAGAAATATCCGGATTTGAAGAAGACCAGTTAAGTAAAACAGCAATAGTAAAAACTGGCAATGGCAAGATAGAATTTAAAACAGAAGAAGCTAATATAGCATATTTAGAAAAATGTATTGTATTAGCACCGTGGGATATTACAAGAGAAAATATCAAAAGATTAACTTCAAAAGTTAGAAATAAACTTTTAGAAGAAGCAAAAAAAATAAATGAAATACAAGGTGATGCCCTAAAAAAATAGCTTGGCTTGTTCAGGGATTCAATGTAGGTTCCAAAAATGAAGAAGTCAACAGAATTATGAGAGACATTACATTGTGTGAACATTTCAAATGGGACTTAATAACCTTGTACAGGCAACCCAAAAAAAGGATTGAAGAGTTTTTATTCGTATTAGTTGAACGGAAAAAACATCAAAAAAATATAAATGACCAAGAGGCAAATAGAAGATGAGCACTATATTCGGAGATTTTGTATTTAAGATATCTGCACCTGTAGAGAATGCCATAAAGAATTTAAAGAAATGGGATAAAACACAGGATGAAGTTATTAAAAATACAGAAGATGCTGCAAAAAAGGAAAACGAAATTAACGCAAGTAGAAAAAAATCTTGGGAAAGTTTTTTAGGAAGTGCAAAAATATACTTTGCAGGATTTGCCGCAATGGTTATGAAATGGTCTCCGCATATAAGAGCACATCTTACTATAATGGGTCTTCATATGAGAATGTTAGCTATGGATGTAGGAAAAACTTGGGCTCCTGCTTTCAAATTAGCAACTGATATATTCGGAAAGTTTGTGAAAAAGTGGAGAGAATGGGGAAAAGATGATGAAGGTACTATTACTCGAACAGCTCACGATGCAGGAAATATTGGTGCTGGTTTATTAGGAGCGGCTGGTTCTGTAGGTATAATATCAAAAGTTGGAAATTTTTTATTTGGTCCCGCTGCGAGTGCCGGAACAATG
>Ga0210003_1003950_pt1 | contig 11846 bp, 17 predicted proteins | sample LantaG_FD_182804 | JGI IMG/M metagenome (GOLD analysis project Ga0210003, IMG submission 182804) | Deep subsurface microbial communities from Baltic Sea to uncover new lineages of life (NeLLi) - Landsort_02402 metaG (SPAdes) (version 2) | ecosystem: Environmental > Aquatic > Marine > Oceanic >...
GGGGGGTGATTGATAGAGAAGGTCGAGGTCGAGGGGTCGAGTGAGCGGAAAAGAGAGAAATCATCGGTTCGGAAATGCCTCGACGAAATCAGTTTCAAAAAACGAACGCAACAGCTACTACTCACCGTGCCCTGGCCCGAGGGCTCGTCTCGATCTCGTGCAGGAGCTCCTCTGCGCGGGAGGCGCCCGGTGGAAGCGGAGGCACAACGCTTGAAAGGGAGCTCGAGGTTGATGGCTCTTGGTCTTCGTCGTCGTCGTCGTCTCTGTTTCTTCGATCGCTTGCTTCTTCGTCGTCGTCGCTGCTGCTGCTGCTGCTGCTGCCGCCGCCCCTTGACGAGGACGAGGAGGCGTATCCTCGAGAGCTGACACCGAAGCGATATCGCCGACGGTCTTCGGAGCCCGCCTGCAGCTGTAGCAGCGACGCGGAGGCCGAGGCCGAGCAGGAGAGCGCGGCGAAGCGGCGGTGATTGGCAATTGCGGCTGCGGCGCGAGCCGACGGCGGCGAGATCGAGACGGCGGCGACGGTCGCCGCAGCTCTGCTCGCCGGCGAGGTCTGCAGCGCTGCCGCCAGCAGCGAGCGTGACCGCGCCGCCGAGGCCAGTAGCCTCGGCGCGAGGAGGGAGGTCAGGCTGCGGCTCATATTGATGGGCGGCGCGAGTGAGAGAACCAGAGAGAGAAAGAGAGAGAAGTGAGGAGAAGAAAATTGACCTCTTTTTTTTCTTTTCTTTTTTTTTTTAACAAACAGAAGGCTTCTTCTCCTCCTCTCTTTCTCACCACCCTTCGAGCTCCTCCAAGACGCCCCCGCCTCCGCCACCGGCAGCAGCAGCAGCAGCAGCGGCAGAGAGAAAGCGCGCGGCCTCTTTCCCGGTCGCGACGACACCGGATCGCTTCCCCTTCTCCTCCCCGTCGCCGCCCTTGGCCGTCTTCTTCTTCTTGCTCGCGACCTCGATCACTTTCGCCGTCGGAGCAACGCTTGACTTCTCCCTCCTCGGCGTCGCGGGCGGAGGCGGAGGAGGCGGCAGAGGCAGCTGCTGCTGTCCCTCAGCCAGCGGCAACGGAGGCGGCGGGGGGAGAGAGGGCGCGCCGAGCCCGGTCTCGCCGGCGAGCTTGCCGACGGCGACTCCTCCTCCTTCTTCTTCGCTCGAGCGCCGACGCCGCTTCTTCTCCTTCTTTTCCTCCTTCTCCTTCTTCTTCTTTTTCTTCTCGTACTTCTCCTTCTTCTGTTGCTCTCCCTCTCCTCCAACTTCTCCCACTTCCGCAGCAGCATCGGCGGCAGCGTCCCTCCCCGTCACCCTCTTGTCGTCCAGCACCCGCAGCGCCGGGGCGGCGCGGGCCACCGCCGCCGCGTAGCCGCGCTCGAGCGCCGCCGCCGTCCCGCGCAGCGTCACGGCGCGGAGCCAGCTGCTGTTCTTGCTCTTAATACCATCACCACCACCACTGCTGATGCGAGCAAGCTCCCCCGCGACCCTCTCCAGCGGCCCCAACTTCGCGTTGCCCCCCAAATCAAGCACCCGCAGCCTCGGCGAAAGACCTTTTGGAATCGATCGCAGGTCGTTGTGAGCCAGCCGCAGCTCCGACAGCGTCCCTCGCAGCGCGATCAGGTCGAGCTTGTCTCCACCTCGGAGCCTGTTGTGGGCGGCCGAAAGCTTGACTATCGAGGTAGAACCAGAGATTGCGAGGGAAAGAGCCTCGTCTGTCAGGTCGCAGTTTTTGACGACGAGCGTCGCGAGCTCCTTGCAGCTCGATAGCCCGGAGACCTCTACTCCGCGGTTGCCAGTCAGGATCAGCGCCGCGAGCTTGCGGGCCGGGCTGGCGTCGAAGGAAGTCAAGCCGCAGGAGGTGAGGTCGACGACGCGGAGGCACGGGAGGAGGAGGCCTCGCGGGAGCAAAGAAGGAGGAGGAGGAGACGGAGAGGAAGACGACAGAGAAAGCCCGGTGCAGCGAGCGGCGACGAGGTGTTTCAGGGAGCCGGAGGTCGAGCTCAGCACGGGCTCGAGAGAGCGCAGCCTCGGGTTGTCGTTGAGGTCGAGGCGGAGCAGCGACGTGAGCGAGGAGAGGTCGTCGATCTGGTTTTTTTGTTTGAGAGGAAGGAGGAAAGGAAAGAGGAGGTCGTCAGTGTCGTGTCTAGCCGCCGCCGACGACGACGACGACGACAAAAAGCATTGCCATCTTCTGTTCTCGCTCTTTCTCTCTCTGTGCTCTGTCTAATCGCACCTCCTCCACGTCCTTATTGGAGGCATCGACTCGCCCGACGTGATGGGCACTATGGGAGGCGCTGAGCTCGCAGCATGCAGCGACGGTGAGGCGCATGGCGACTCGTCGTTTTTTCTTTTTTTCGAGTTTGAAGAGAAAAAGTGGGGAGAACAAAAAATTGCCTTAGAATTTCAAAAAAAAAACTTTCGATGGCTTCTTCTCCCGCGTCGTCGTCCTCCTCATCAGCGGACCCAAAGCACCAGCCTCCGCGCGTCTCGAGGCCACACCGCTGCAACGACCGCGTAGAGGACGTCGTGCAGGTAAATACAAGGCGAGAGAGAACGACAAAGAACCAGATCTCAATTGCTTTCTTTCTTTCTCTGTTCGTTTCTTTCTCAACCTCGACCACCTTCCAACCTTCTCCTTCTTCCTCAGGCCTTTGTCTCCCTCCGCCTCGACCTCCTCAGGCCCGCCCTCTCCACGCTCTTCGAGTGCCTTCGTTCCGAACCGGGCTCGGAGCCTCGAGGCTCCTATCAGGTGCTGAAGGAAGGGAGCGCGTTCCTGAAGGAGAGGGTCATCGACGGAGACGGGAAAATCATCAACAACAACGACGAAAAGTGATTTTTCTTTGCCTTCTTCTTCCCCGTCGAGATTCTCTCCATCTCGAGGTGCGCTTTTTTCTTTGTTTCTATCTGATTTTCTGCTACGACCGCAAGGAAAGCAACCACGCCGGTGATGACCAAAAAAATTCTTCTCTGTAGTCCTATCCCTCCAGCATTTCACGGCGCGTTCTTCTCCTTTTCTTTCTTTTTCTTTCTCTCTTCTTCTTCCCGAAACCTCGAGAGAAAGGCGCGGAGTCGAGGATGGAAGCGAGACGGATCTCTGTCTCCTTTTGCTCCTTCGCGCCCTCTCCTCTCGTGTCAATGGATGAAATCAAGAGAGAGAAAGAGGGAAAGAGAGAGAGAAAGAGAAGAACAGCAGCAAGAAAGAGCACGAAAGGGAGAGACATGACGAGAGCAAATTTTAAAAACTTTTTCGAATTCGAAAAGGAGAAAACCTGAGGCGTTTCTTCTTCTTTAACTTTTTGAGGACGAGAAGAGAGAATCGACAATCAGCTAACTTCTTTCTCCTATTTTCCCCTTCATCAAACGTGCACACAACAAAACAGGACAACCGCAGCAGCATTGAGAAGAGAGACGCAACGAAAACTGTAACAAAAAGCATTGTTAAAAAACTGAAAGATATCACATTTTCACTGCTCTCTCTCTCTCTCTCTCTCTCTCTCTCTCTCTCTATTTCTCTCTCTACTTCTTCGCTGCTGCCGGAGGCGGCGGCGGCGGCGGCGTCATCTGCGCCTCGGGCGCGTCCAGGTCCCTGCAGTAGGGCCCCGGAGGCTTCCCGCCGCTCTTCTCGAAGGTCAGCGTCCGGGGCCCCTCGGCCGCCTTCCACTCCCCACTCGAAGCCGTTCCCGCCGGCTCGGCCACCTCCCGGTGCTGCGACCCAACCTTCTTCGGCTTCTCTCCTTTATCCAGCGCGTCAACCACCGCCACGGCGTCCGCAGCAGTCAAGTCCTCATAGTAGTTATAGGTGAACCCTTCGACGCCCGAAGAATAGTCTGCGACAGCGACCATGGGGGCGTTGACGCAGCTGCCCATGCACTCCATCTCGCCCAGGGTGAACTTGCCGCAGGCCGAGGTCTGGCCGTAGCCGATGCCGCCGAGCCTGTTTGGTGATTTGGTTGGTCGGGGGGATTGGTTGGGGGGATTGGTTGGGGATGGGGAAAGAGGAAAAAGTGAGTCTTTTTCGTGCTTCTTCTCGCTCGAAAGAAAAAACCCGAAAACTTCTCTCTCTCTCTCTCTCTCTCTCTCTCTCTCTCTCTCTCTCTCCTTCTCACCTCTCCGAGATCGCCTTCATCACGCGCTCGGCGCCGGCGAGCCTGCACGGCGTGGTGCCACAGACCATCACGTGGTACTGCCCGATCTTGGACCTGGTGTTGGATGGATTAGGCAAGAGGAGAAGAAAGATAGAGCCAGAAAGTGAGCCTTCTTTGCTGCGTTTCTTCTTCTTCTTTTCGACCTCGGAAGACGTCGAAGAGGGGGAAAAACTCCTCCTCCTCCTCCTCTCTCTCTCTCTCTTCTTCTCCTCTTACCGGTTAAACATCGTGTAGAACGTCGCCACCTCGTAGACCCTGATCGGCGGCACGTCCAGCACCGCGGCCACCCTGTTCATCGCCGCCAGAGACAGCCACCCTCCGTTCTGCTGCTGCGCCAGATCCAAGAGCGGGATCGTCGCCGACTGGGCGTAGTTCTTCGGGTAGTGGGACAGGATCTCGGCGACCCTCTCGTAGTTGGCCTCGGTGAAGTCGAAGGTGGTCTGCTTGTTGTTAATGGGGGACTCGCGGTGGGTGTTGAAGACGTCGTGGGAGTTGGTGGCGAAGGCGCGGCGGAGAGGGGTGGAGGTCGAAGAAGAGGAAGAGGAGGTCGAAGAAGAGGAGGTCGAAGCGAGATTCGTCGTCGATGCCTGATTTGGTTTTTGTTTTTTTGTGAACGAAAGAAGGAAGAGGTGAGCTTGTGGGTAGATAATTGTCTTTCTCGTGCCTTGCGGCTGTAGAGTGCGAACGTTAGACGCCTCTGCTAGCGGGACAAGGAACGCAGAGCCCGCGGAAGAGAGCGTGGAAGACAAGGCGAGATCGATGGAGGAAATAAAAATCTCGACGGCCGTCGCTCGTCCGTCTCGTTCGCCCTCGTTTCGATTCCATCTGGCGCCAGAATTCGCGCGCTCTTGCACGAATTCTGATGTGCGCCTTTGCTGCAAGGACATGAGTCACTTTGTCAACTCTGTACACCGATGCGGAGAAAGGAACCAAAAGGCCCAGAAGGAAGGCAAAGAAAAAAAGGCGTGCGAATGGAAGCACTTGTTCTCGATCGCCACGCTGATTGATGGGGGGGCGAAAACTATTCCTACCTCGCCTCCTCGCGCCGCGCTTCGGGCCAGCGCCGCCAGCGCGCCGCGGGACCCGCGACGCGCGAGAGCGGTGAGCATGATGGTGTGCTGAAAAGGGCTGGTGTGGATGTGGAAGAGTGGGAAGAGAGAGCAGCAGGGAGAAAGAAGGCTCGGGTCGAAAAGTGAAAGAAACTTTTTTTCGGGTTTTTTTTCCCTTCGCATCCGCTGCTGCTCAAACTTCACTTTGCTCTCTCGCTCGCTTCTCTCTCTGCTCATCCGCGAGAGCTCGTGCTCCTCCGAGACGACGCACATTCCGCCCTCTCTCCCCTCGAGCGCCTCGACGGCCTCGCGCTCCCGCACGTCGCACGCGCGCGTGGCCAACAACGAGGGCAGGGGCGCGCGAGAGCTGAGGCCAGAAAAGGAGCAACGCTGAAAAAAGAGCTTGCTGTCGCTCATCCCCTTTTCTCTCTTCTCTTCTTCTTCCATCCCCTTTTCTCTCTTCTCTTCTTCTTCCTTCTCTTTGCCTCTTAATGTCCGCCGTCGAGATCGCTATCTCGCCCCCGAACATCAACAATAACAAGCGCTCCCTCAACGTCGACGACGACGAGAGAAACAACAACCAAGAGCAGCAGCAGCAGCAAGGAGGAGCACCGGGCGACGCCGCGGGCGCCGCGGCGGTCGTCGTCGTCGCCAAGCGGCGCCGAGCCGGAGCTGCAACAGGAGCAGCAGCCAACGCCACCGCGCGCTGCTTCGTCCAGGCCGCGGCTTCCCCGTCCTACGCGGCCGGGCCGACCACCCTTTCTGCCCTGTGCGCCTTGTTCCCTGAGATGGCGGAACAGGTAAGGAGAGAGATAGAGAGAGGTTTTTTCTCTTCGAAATTCGATTCGCCATTTCTGGTTTTTTTTTCTCTCTCTTTTCCTCAACCTCTTCCTCTCCCCCTTCTTTTCCCTCCCTCTACTTCCACTCCACTCCACTCTCCAGGACGTCGCCGACGTGCTCTACTCGTGCGGCGACGACATCGACGCGGCCGTGCGCAGACTCTCCGAGCTCCGCCTCAGGCCAGACGGCACGGCGGTGATCGGGAAAGGAGGAGGAGGAGGAGGCGAGGACGAAAACGGAAGAGTCGAAGTCGTGGCAGCAGCAGCAGCTGCCGCCGCCGCTTCTGGCCGCGCCACCCCAGAACTGATCGCCCCCTTCGGCCCCGAGGCAGCAGCCGCAGCAGCAGCGCGCTCCGGCGGGGCCTCCCCGGGCGCCGCGGCGTCCGACGCGGCCGCCGAGAGGAAGTCCGCCTCTATCGAAAACAACAACAACGCTTCCGGCGCAGCTGGACCGAAATCCGACCCCTCTACCTCCGCCGCCGCCGCCTCCGCCACCCCCGCAGAGGTCGACGCCTGGGCCGAGGGGCTCGTCAGGGAGATGGCCGCGGCCTCGGACGTCGGCGACGCCAAGGCCAGGGCCTCGACGGTGCTGCGCGGCTTCGAGTCGGCGCTGCTGCACCGGGTCGCCGCCGCTGCTGCCGCCGCCGAGGCCGAGGAAGCCTCTCCGAGCAACAACTCCAACGCCAGCAACGTCGCCTCCGCCGCCGCCACCGCGGCCAGGGCCGCGGCCCTGGAGCGCGACTGCTCGCTGCTCAAGCGCGCCGTGGCGCTGCAGGCGTCTCGCTTGCAGGGGGCGGCGCAGGCGCGGCAGCACGAGTCGCTAGCCTTGACGAGGGCGCTGCAGGAAGCCCGGGCGCGCGTGCAGCAGCTGGAGCTGAGCAACTTTGCGCTCGCTGCGCACCTGCGGGCAGCGACGGAGGGAGGTCTTGGAGGGGTCAACGGCGCAGGCAACAACAACCACGGCGGAGGCAACGGAGGAGGCGGAGGTGGAATGATGATGAATGGCGGCGGAGGAGGGGGCTTTGCTTCGCCAAACAGGGACGTTTACTGAAAAGAGAGGAGCTCGTTTCCGTTTCTGCTTTTTCTCTTCCCCCTCTTATCATTTTGTAACAACAAACAAGCAATGTGCACCACTAGAAGAAACAAAAGACAACAGCAGTTTTGGTGGGAACAGGTTTTTACAAAAAAAAAAAAAAAAAAAAAAAGCAGCGGAAGAGAACAGAAAGAAAAAAGAAAAAATCTCAAGACCTCAACGGCGCCTTCTTCTCCCTGTCCGCAATCCTATCCGGCGCCGGCCCCCCCGCACCAGCAGCCCCAGCCACACCCAGCAACCCGCCAGCAACAGCCCCAGCGCCCGTCGTGGGCATCACTTTATGCTTTACTAACTGAACAACGTCTTCGTCTTCCAAGACGTGAGCCAACCCGCACCGTTGAGGGTAATGTTTGGCACTCGTTCCCCAGACAAGCGCGTGGCTGAGCTCGCGGGCCATCGCCCTGTGCACGTGCGCGCACAGCGCTGCGACGCCGACGCCACCGCGGTCCCCGCTCAGCACCACGGGGTCCTCGAAGTCGGGCTTTCCTCCGACTTTTTTCGTGTACACGCGAACAAGCGCCATCTCCTGCCAGAGGCTTGCCAAAAGAGCGTCGATGTTGAGCTCTGCAGAGGCGGAGACCGGCACCGAATAGGGAAGGCGGGCGAGGGCGTCGACCTCCTCGATGGAGCAGACGTCGATCTTGTTGTAGACGTAGAGGCACTTGACGTACCGGCTGAAGAAGTGGAAGTGGGGGTGTTTTGAAAAGAAGAAGAGGAGGGTGAGTTTTTTTTTTTCGTTTTTCTCGTCCGACCTTCCTCTACCTCTTCAAAAAAAAAACTCTCCAACCCTCTCTCACTTCACTCACCGGTTCCCCTCGAGCACGTCGATCAGCTCTTCGGCCCCGCAGTCCTCCCGGAACAGCACCTCGGCGTTGTGAATTTTGTACTCCTGCAAGATGCGCTGGCACAAGGACTGGTCCATGTTCGACAGCGGCACCGTCGCGTTGAAGGCGATGCCTCCGGTCTTTTTTTTCTTGAAGTAGATCCGCGGCGGTCTCCTGTTCAGCCTCATGCCAACGGCCTCGAGCTCGCGCGTCAGGATCGCACGGTGCGCCGCGGGCCTCGAGGCGTCCAGGACCATCAGCAGTAAATCGGCGGACTTGCAGACGGCGATGACCTGTCGCCCTCGCCCTTTCCCGTCGGCCGCTCCCTCGATAATGCCCGGCAGATCCAGAAGCTGGATCTTGGCGTCGTTGTAACGGATGACGCCCGGGATGCAGGTCAGCGTCGTGAACTCGTAGGCCGCGGCCTCGGACGCCGTTCCCGTCAGCACGGTCAGGAGCGTGGATTTCCCCACGGAGGGGAAACCGATGAGAGCGACGCGGCCGTCGCCGTACTTTTGGACCTCGAAGCCCTCGCCGGCGCCGCCGCCTGCTCCCTTGGCCGGTTCCTGGAGCTGCGTCCGTAGCTTTGCGAGTTTTGCCTTGAGCTGACCCAGGTGGTACTCTGTGGCCTTGTTCTTCTGGGTGCGGGACATCTCGTGCTCGATCTCCTTGATGCTGTTGTGCGTGCGGTGGTGGTGTTTTTGGGTTTGAAGAAGGCGGGGTCGAGGTCAAGGTTGAGGTCGAGGAGGTTGAGAATGAGAAAACTTCGATCGAGCCGCCAATCATCTCCTTTGCGCTCCTGTTTTTCTCTCCGTCTTCTCTCCCTCGAAGTCTGATACTCCTTCCACTCACCGATCGAGGATCCCCATGGCTGCGTGGAGCCTCGGAGGGCGGGCGGACCTGGAGTGTAGGAAGAGTGCAAGAAACCGAGTGGGAAGAAGAAGAAGAGCTTTTAGCTTCTCTTGTCGATCGGCTTGCTCGTCCGAAACGCCGAAGAAAATTTTGACTCGGAGTCGAGTCGAAACTCGCACAATCGAAGAAAAAAATCATCTTCTTTCCTTCTTTTCTTACTTTCTTTCTTTTTCTTTCTTCTCTTCAAACAGCCATGGCCAAGACCAAGAGCCGTTCCCGCTCGCGCTCGCGCTCGAGAAAGAGCCGCCCGAGCTCTTCTGGCAAGGTGAGTGGTGAAAGAGAGAGCGGGAGAGAGAGGAAGAGGAAGACCGGCAATGAGAATAGAGAGAGAGGCGCACGACTGTGCCTCCTCTCTCTCTTTTTCGCCGATTTGGATTTGGATTATTCGAGCTTCCGCGCGTGCTGGCGTCTCCTCCTGCCGTTTTTCGTGGCCCCCTCTATGTTCAGATGTGAAGAGGAATTCAAGACACTTCTAATCGCCAAGAATTTGGGCCGTCTTGCGGGAGGGAACGCGAAGATGTGTCCTGCGCGAAAAAAGAGGAGAAAAAATCGACGTCAAGCTTTTTTTTCCCTCCGCTTCCGCTTGTCGAAACTCAAATTTGAGTTTCCTTCCTCTCTCTCTCTCTCTCAACCTCTCTCTCTCCTTTCTTCCTTCATCTCTCCAAAACCACCACCCCAGTCCGCCCCCGCCCTCACGACGCCGGCCAAGAAGACGACGTCTTCCAAATCCACCTCGACCATCGCCTCCGCCCTCGTCTCCAAGCTCAGCCTCGCCCTCTCCTCGGCCAAAAACTTCGTCGTCTCGCTGCCGTCGCTCCCTCCGGCCACCTCGCCCGACCTCTTCCGCTCGGTGCTGTCGAGCGCTCCCGTCTCGAAGGCAAAGTCCCTCGCCGCCTCGACCTCCAGGAGGCTCGCGCACCCTTCCCCGGGGATCCTCACAAGCGACAGGGAGCGCCACTTGGCGATCTATGTCCTCGGAGCTGCCCTTTTAGTTTGGGTCGCTGCCGCCGTCGCCGGCGCCGCGGCCGGAGACGGGGGCGCGTGCGTCGCCTTCGGGAAAGGGATCTCCTCCTCTTCTTCGCTGTCCGCCGCCGCCTCCTGCGTCCGCGGGGGAAGGCTGCCGCTGCTCTGGTTCGACGGCGCCCTGCGCAAGCTGGGCCCCCTGCTTCCCTTACCGCTGCTGCTCTCGAGGGCTGCCGTCGCTCACTCTCCCGTCGGAGGAAGCATCGGAGGTCGCTCCTCGCGCCCGGCGGCGCACTTTATTCACGTCGCCTTTATTTACGCCGCCGCGGCCGCGACGCGCCTCGCGGTCTACCTGCCGCACCGCGCGGGCGTCTTGGGTAAGGTGCTCTCCCTCCCGGCCGCGGCCTTCGCTCGCGTCGTCGGGGGAGGGGCCGCCGCCGTCGCGCCTCGGGGGCTCAGGGCCAGAGCCGGTGCGCTCGCCGCCCGCGCCGCCGCCGCCCCCATCACCTCGCTCTTGCCCTTCTCTTCTTCTTCCTCGAGCTCCAAAGACTCCGCCGCCACGCACCACCTGATGTCCGACCACCTGTTCCTGGGGGCCTGCGTCGGCGCCGTGCTCTGCGCCGAGGGGGTCCTGCTCGTCTCCGACGCGCGTCGCCACGGCAGCGGCAGCAACAAGACCCGGGCCCGCCTGCTGCTTGCCGGCGCCGCTGTCTGCGCCCTGCTCTACTCTGCCCTCTGCCTCGACATGGCGTTCACGGCGGCCTACTTCCACGCCAGGCATGAGTCGGCCGCCGCGGTGGTCGCGGGCTTGGTGGCCTTCCAGGCGCCGCTAGCGCTGTGGCTGCTGGGAGGGGTCAAGGAAGCGAAAAAGGCGGTGGTGGGGGCCGTGGGCGGCTTCTCGTTGCTTCCGATGAAGAAAAAGTCGCTGGTCCGCTCGAGGTCTTCTTCTTCTTCTTCCCGCCGGTGATTTTCCTTTTGAGTTTTTTTGCTCTTTCTTTATCCAAAATAAAGTTGTGTGTTTTTTCTTTGTTTGTCCCTCTATTATGCGCGAAAGAAAGCGGGAAGCGTAATAAAACGAAACAAATAAATCTCTCTTTTTTTGTATGATTTTCTCTCTCTCGGGTTTTTTTCTTTTGCAAATGGAAAAACGTTTTCTTGGTCTCTCTCTTTTCTCTCCCTTTCCCTTTGGAGCGCCTCTCTCGGTCTCTTTCTTTTCTCTCGCCATAATAAAATAAAAAAGGCAGCGCGTGAATGAATGAATAGAAGTCAAGTAAAGAACGAAAAAACAAAATCTCTCTTTCCTCACTCTTTTCTCTGTCTCTCTCCGAAAACCAAAACTCTCTCTCTCTCCCTCCCTTCCCTCTTTCCCTCTCTCTCTCTCTCTCTCTCCTCACATCGCCTGCGCCTCTCCCATCGCCGTGCTCGCCGCCGCGGCGATCGCCGCGTCGCTGGCGTTGGGCAGGTAGTAGTACTTGCCCTGGCTCGCCGCCGCGATCTCCTTCGCGAAGCCCGTGGAGACGAACTTGTTCTCCGTGTCGATCACGAGCATCTGGATCCCGGCCGCCTGCGCCCTCTTGGCCATGTCGATCACCTCCTCCTTCAGCTGGTCCGCGCTGGGCCTGGGAGCCCCCTCGGCGATCGCGTCCGGGTCCTCGTTGGACTTGGCCAGCGAGACGTTGGCGCGACCGTCGGTAAGCAGCACCATCATCACCCGGCCGCAGTCGCCCTGCTGCTGCGCCTGCATGCCGACGCGCACGGCCGTGGAGATGCCGTGCGCTAAGGGGCTGCCCCCACCGCAGGGTAAGGCGTCCAGGCGGCGTCGGGCCATGGCGATGGATTTGGAGGGGGGGAGGAGGACCTCGGCCTTGTCGCCTGGGTTTGATGAAAGTTGTTTTTTTTTTTTTTGCGAGTGAGTTTTTTCTTAACTTTCTCTCTTCTCTCTTCTCTCTTCTCTTCTCTTCTCTTCTCTTCTCTTCTCTTCTCTTCTCTTCTCTTCTCTTCTCTTCTCTTCTCTTCTCTTCTCTTCTCTTCTCTTCTCTT
>Ga0210003_1003951_pt1 | contig 11846 bp, 12 predicted proteins | sample LantaG_FD_182804 | JGI IMG/M metagenome (GOLD analysis project Ga0210003, IMG submission 182804) | Deep subsurface microbial communities from Baltic Sea to uncover new lineages of life (NeLLi) - Landsort_02402 metaG (SPAdes) (version 2) | ecosystem: Environmental > Aquatic > Marine > Oceanic >...
CTGGGAAAGAAAATTCTTAGGATTCTCATTCTATACAAGACAGGAAGAAATACGGATAAGAATCCATCCCAGATCAATAGAAAGAGTAAAGGATAAGATAAGATTCATTACATCGAGGAGCAATGCCTGGAGTATGGAGTTTCGCTACCTGAAATTACGACAGTTAATAACCGGATGGGTCAGCTATTTTAGGTTAGCAGATATAAAAACGATATGCCAAGAACTCGATGTATGGACCAGACGCAGGATCAGGATGTGTTATTGGAAACAATAGAAGAAGATCAAGACCAGACATGATAATCTAATAAAATTTGGTATTGATAACTCCCAGGCATGGGAATATGCCAACACCAGAAAAGGCTACTGGAGAATATCCAATAGTCCTATACTTACTTTAACCTTTACTAATAAAAGGCTTAAGAATCTTGGATACCTTAGTTTTACAGAAAGATATACACAAGTAGCTAATTTCTAACGAACCGCCGTATACCGAACGGTACGTACGGTGGTGTGAGAGGACGGTCGGTAAATTAATTATCTACCTCCTACTCGATTATCTTGATAAGATAGCTAATCGATTACAAGGGGAAATATAAAAATATGAAAAGGGGATATATCAATGGTTAATTATTAAATACACAGACATCATGAACCCTTCTTAGGGTCATTATGATACACAGACATCGCGAACTCTAAAGATCGATCTTTGATAGATCAATAGAGCTTTTTGGTAAAGGATAAGAATAATCTACTGGCGATAGCGGTTAAAGGTACAAATAAAATAACTCCCGCTCAACCTGAAGAATTTAAGGAAGCTGTCCGGATGGCAATGAAGGTGGTAAAAGAAAATCCTAATATCAACGCATTTAAAGAACGCGGAAAACTATAGGAGATATGCCGGGGATTGATGTTGAAGGGGATTTTCCTACCAAAAACTGGCAGTCTAATTCACGGGGGAAAGGAGAGGAGATATATAATTATTTTTCCCATAATAATTTAATTAAAAATAAATTTAAAAAAGGCTGAAAATAAAATTAAATTAAGCTCAGGGAGGTTTTTTGTGAAGAAAGAAATAAAAGAATTAAAAGGGACTTTTGTGGTAATGGTTACACCTTTTGATGAAAATCAAAATATTAATTTTAAGGCAATGGAAGAAAATATTGAGTGGTATATTGAAAAAGGTGCTCATGGATTGATTCCTTTAGGAAGTACCGGTGAAATGGCTAGTTTAACTGAAAAAGAGCGCTATGAAATAGCTGAATTTGTGGTTAAGATTGTAAATAATAGACTTCCAGTATGTATAGGTACTACTGCAGAAACAACAACTAAAACGATAGAATATACTAGACATGCTGAAAAAATTGGTGCAGATGCAGTACTTATTCTACCACCTTATTATTATAATCCTTTACAGGAAGAAATTATTTATCACTATGAGACCATAGCAGATAATGTCAATATTCCTATTATGATTTATAACAATCCAGGGACATCTGGAGTGGATATCCAGTTAGAAACAGTTCTTAAATTAGCAGAGAAAGAAAATATTAAATATATTAAAGAATCTACTGGGGATATCATTCGTTTAAGAGAAATCGAACGGCTTGGTCATGGAAATATTATTACTTTCTGTGGTAGTGAAGAGCTTGTGTTCGAATCATTTTTCTTGGGAGCTCAGGGTTGGGTATCGGTAATCAGTAATGCATTACCTGAACTATCATCGGCAATCTACGAAGAAACTGTGATTAATAAAAATTATAAAAGGGCACAGGAAATTTATAATGTTATTTTGCCATTATGTATAGAACTAGAAGAATCAGGTAAGTTAGTGCAGATTGTAAAATATTGTATGGATAGAAGAGGAGTAAATGGAGGTAATTTTCGTGCTCCTCGTTTACCATTAAGTAAAGAATACTGTAAAAAAATTGATCGATTATTAGAAAAGGCTATTAAATTTATGAAATAAAAGAAGGTGATTTTATTAAAAAACAACCAGCCAGTATTTTTAATGATGCCATAGGACCGATTATGAGGGGTCCTTCCAGCTCTCATGTGGCTGCCTCAGTTAGGATTGGTAATCTCGCACTTCAGTTAATAGGCGGGAAATTAAAGAATGTTATGATTGAATTTGAAAAACACGGGGCTATTGCCCCCACCTACCATACTCAAGGAACTGATATTGGTCTTGCTGCAGGATTATTAGGATTACAACCTGATGATCAGACTTTGCCTTTTTCTTTGGAGAAGGCGAGAGGAGAAAATATAGCTATAAAATTTAAAATTACCGATTTTATTGCTGATCATCCCAGTACCATAAAAATGATGTTGGCCAATCAAGAGGGCGAAAAGATTAATTTAAGAGCTATTTCAGTTGGTGGTGGCATGATTGAGATTCAAGAAATAGAGGGATTCGGAGTTGAGATTGCCGGCGATTTTTATGAAACAATAGTGTTTGTAGATGATATAGACGAAGTAGGGCTGAAACAAAAAGCGGACGCAATCAAAACGCTTATTAGGGATTTTGATTTCTGTAATTGCTCGATAAATAACCGGCGCGGCCTGATCAATGTTAAGACCACCTACCAATTGCCAGACAAGGTGGTCAAGCAAATTGAAAACATTGATCAGAGCGAGAATATTATGCAGCTTGCCCCCGTCCTGCCTATCATGTCCAGAAAAAATTGTGCCGTGCCTTTTAGGAACGCCAGAGAGATGTTGCAGGTAGCATCAGAAGCAAATTTACAGCTATGGGAACTGGCCGTAATGTATGAGAGCGCCAGAGATAATATATCTCAACAGGATATCTTTGATAAGATGAGGGATATTGTGATCTTGATGAAATCGTCTATTGAAGCGGGGCTCAAAGGTACTTCGTACGAAGATAGGATCCTCGGGCCACAGGCTTTTATGATCGAAAAGCACCAGAGAGAAAACAAATTAATTCCGGATGATATTTTAAACAGAGTAATAGCTTATATCACCTCCATGATGGAGGTTAAAAGCTCGATGGGTGTGATTGTAGCGGCACCGACCGCCGGATCGTGTGGCGCCTTGCCGGGCACGATCATTGGTGTGGCTACAGTGATGGGATTGAATATCGATGACATGGTAAAGGCGATGCTTGCTGCAGGGATAATTGGTGTTTTTATCGCTGAAAAATGTGGTTTCGCCGGGGAAGTAGGCGGTTGCCAGCTTGAGTGTGGTGCTGCGTCGGGTATGGCCGCAACTGGTCTGGTACAATTGGCCGGCGGGAGTGCAGAGCAGGGTGTTGATGCAGCATCGATTGCCTTACAAAATATACTGGGTATGATTTGCGATCCTGTTGCGGATAGGGTAGAAGTACCCTGCTTAGGTAAGAATGTAATGGGAGGTGTTAACGCCATAGCTTGTGCCAATATGGCCTTAGCGGGTTATGACAAGGTTATTCCTCTGGATGAGACACTGATAGCCATGGGTGAAGTTGGAAAGATGTTGCCTTCCGAGTTGCGCGGTACTGGCTATGGTGGTTTATCGGTAACAGAAACTTCAAAGAGAATATACAACGAGTTAGTGTAAACTTTAGTGGGGTAGGAAGTTTTACTAAAATTTTAATATAACCGAGAATCTGCGTGGGCCTTTAGAAAACAGGCTTAACCCATTGATATATATTGAATAATCGTCTTAAGAGGTGGAAGGTACCAAAACCTAAATGTGATAGAGGTATACTTGGTGCCTACGCGGTTCTTACTGAGCCGTCTCATAAGGGCGCTGCTTTTAAGGTAAAAAATACTAAAGAAATAAATAAACATAAATAAACAGGAGAAATAAAATATGAAAGAATTAAAAGGTATTTGTGCGGCATCTTGTACTCCATTTAAAGAAGGTGGCGAAAAAATAGATGAAGATGCTTTAAAAGTTCATCTCGATTATCTGATAGGGGCAGGAATACATATTATTCTTGTCTGTGGTGGTACAGGAGAGTTTGCTTATCTTCGACCTGAAGAGAAAAAGAGGATTGTTGAAGTTTCTTCAAACCTCAGCGATAAATACGGTTGACGCAATTGATTATGCCAAGCATGCTGAAGATGCAGGAGCCGATAGTCTTCTTGTTTTACCCCCATACTTTGAAGGGACTGATGCTGATGGTGTTTATTATCATTATGAAAAGATTGTTAATGCAGTTAATATTCCTATTGTTGCTTACAATATTCCTGAACATTCAGGATTTGATATTCTCCCACAGTTTTTTAAACGGCTAATAGAAGTTGATAATGTAAAATATATTAAAGATAGCACAGGGAATTTTATACGAATCCGTGAGCTAATAGCAGCCGTGGGAGATAAGGCCAAAGTTTTTAATGGTGCTGATCCTTGATCCTATTGTCTTCGAAACCCTTGTTGCAGGAACTATTGGCTGTATATGGAGGGGCAACAAATGCAATGCCGAAGGAATGTGTTCAGCTTTATGACCTAACTATGGCCAATAACTTGGTTAAGGCAAAAGAATTATGGGAGCGGATGTTTCCTGCTAATTTATTCTTCTGGAATCACGTATATAATTCATCCGTTAAAGCCGCTACGAATCTTTTTGGTAGAAGAGTTGGAGAATGTAGAAAACCCGTTCAACCTTTAAAGGATTCTAAGCTGGCGGAGTTAAAAGAGGCTTTGAAGCCTCTCGGAGTTTAATAATTTAATCTATAGGATATTTTTACCCGTGCAAGAAAATGGAAGAGAGGGAAATGATTTTTCCTTTCTTATATTTTTTGTTAAAAGCAGAAAAAAAGACTAGTAAAATTTTATCAACGAAAGGAATGTCTTTAAATATATGAGGATAGATGATCATATTATTTTAGGTAAAGATGAAAGAAAAAAAATGGTAGAGATAAAGGTAGACGGTAAAACCCTCCAAGCAAAAAAAGGTGAAATGATTGTCGCCACCTTAATGGCAAATGGAATTAGAGTAAATAGATATACTGTAAAAAAGAAAGAACCAAGAGGAATATTCTGTGGAATAGGACAATGTACAGATTGTGTTATGGTGGTGAATGGCAAACCAAATGTTAGAACTTGTGTTACTCCGGTAGAAGATGGAATGATAATAGAAACACAACATGGAGTAGGAAAGAGCAATGGAAAATGATTGAGAAAGAAGTAGTTGTTATTGGAGGAGGTCCTTCTGGGCTATCCGTTGCTATTGAAGTTGCTAAAAGAGGCGCCGAGGTATTGGTTGTAGATGAGAATTTACGGGCAGGAGGGCAATTATTTAAACAAATACATAAATTCTTTGGTTCAAGTGCCCATCAGGCTGGAATTAGGGGTATTGATATTGCCTCCGAATTATTAGAGCAAGCCAGAGAATGTGGTGTGGAAGTTTGGCTAAACAGTGTTGTAGTTGGTTTATTTAAGGAAAAGAAAATAACAATAAAAAAGACACTAGCAGATAATTCTGAAAAATTAGAAATAATCCAAGCTAAAAAAATTGTTATTGCTACTGGAGCTTCAGAAAATGCTGTTAGGTTTAAAGGATGGACTTTACCCGGGGTTATGGGAGCGGGTGCTGCCCAAACGATGATTAATGTTAACCGTGTATTGCCTGGAAAAAGGATTCTTATGATTGGATCAGGAAATGTAGGGCTAATAGTGTCTTATCAATTGTTACAAGCCGGGGCAGAAGTAGTAGGTGTTGTCGAAGCAGCACCTCAAATAGGAGGATATGGTGTTCATGCTGCTAAAATCAGACGAGCAGGGGTGCCTATTTATACATCCCATACGATTCAAGAAGCCAGAGGTAAAAAAAGCGTAGAAGAAGCTGTAATCTGTAAAGTAAATGATAAGTGGCAACCAATTGAAGGAACAGAAAAAATATTAGAAGTTGATACGATTACAATTGCTGCTGGCTTAAAGCCATTAATAGAATTAGCCATGATGTATAACTGTAAATGTTCTTTTATTCCTCAATTGGGTGGCTGGATACCCTTACATGATGAAAACATGGAATCTACTAATTCAGGAATATATCTAGTTGGTGATGCTACCGGGGTCGAAGAAGCAAATACAGCTTTAGAAGAGGGAAGATTAGCAGGTACTGCAATTGCTGGGGCATTAGGATATATTTCCTTGGAAAATGCAAGGAAATTAAAAAAGGAAATATGGCAACTTTTAAATGAATTAAGAATGGGACCTTTTGGAGAAGCAAGAATGTTAGCTAAAAATAACATATTATCAGGTTGTAAGAAATAACAATTTTAAATGGTTAGTTATTTTATAATCTTACAGATAAATTGTATGGTGATTTTTAATAAAAAATATTGAATTAGTAAAGGAAAGAAAAAAATGGTATTAAGGGAAATAGGTTATTTAACCAAGAAAGAACTTGTGGATTCTAATTGTTATCCCTCAGAAGAACGTTTTAATAAAGGGCCGGTAGTTATTATTGAATGTACTGAAGAAATTCCCTGTAACCCCTGTGAAGCTGCGTGTAAATTTAAGGCAATAAATATAGGAAAACCAATTACTAATGTTCCTATTTTAGACGAGGATTTATGTATAGGTTGTGGAGTGTGTATAGCCAAATGTCCTGGTTTAGCAATATTCGTGATTGATAAAACTTATTCTGATGATGAAGGCTTAATTTCTTTTCCATATGAATATTTACCTCTACCTGTAATCGGCTCGATTGTGAAAGCAGTTAACAGAGAAGGGAAAGTTGTTTCTTCTGGAAAGGTGATAAAAGTATTAAACAATAAAAGCTTGGATCGGACTCCGGTAGTCACTATTGCTGTCCCGAAAGCAAAATTGGATGAGGTGAGAAGTATCGAAAGATTGGAAAGTAAAGATTTAAAGTAGCTTTACTAAAGGGAGTAAAATAATGAATAAAAATGATGATGATATGATAATTTGTAGATGTGAAGAAATTACCTTAGGGGAAATAAAACAGGCAATTAAAGACGGAGCATGTGATGTTACTGGAGTAAAAAGGAGAACAAGAGCAGGAATGGGTCTTTGTCAAGGAAGAACTTGTGAAAAATTAATTCAGCAAATTATTAAAGAAGAATCAGATAAAAAAATAGATGAAACAGGTACGTCAACATCACGTCCCCCGGTAAGGCCTGTGACTTTTGGCACATTAGGAGGGAAATAAAAAATGGTAAATTACGATACCGTTGTCATTGGCGGTGGTGTTATAGGTACTAATGTGGCATATTATCTTTCCAAAAAAGGAGTAAAAGTAGCTCTTGTTGAAAAGGGAGATATTGCATCCGGCACTTCAGGCCGATGTGATGGAAATGTCTTAATATCCGACAAAGAGCCGGGGTTTGATACGAAAATGACTTATACTAGTCAACTATTATTCAAAGAATTATATAATGAGGTACAATATAACTTTGATTTTTCAGAACGAGGGAGTATATATATTATAGAAAGTAAAGAAGAGTTTGATATAGCTGAAAAATTCGTTAATGAACAGGTAAAAAATGGTTACCCAATGCGTATGATGGATAAATCGAAAGTTCATAACGATGAACCATATCTGGCTAACGACATTGTAGGGGGAGTAGAAATTGATTGTGACCTTTCCCTGAATCCTATGAGGCTTGCTTTTGGACTGGCTTTAGAAGCCAAAAGAAATGGTGCTGTGATACTTGACCATACCAGTGTAACAGGTATTCGATTGGATAAAAAAGGAAAAGTCGAAGCAGTGGAGACCGATAAAGGCATATTGGGAACAAAAAATGTCGTCAACTGTGCAGGTGTCTGGGCTTCCTATATCGGAAAAATGGTCGGGATTGATATTCCCATCATTCCCAGGCAGGGGCAACTGTTGGTGGCCGAGAAAACCTTTCCCGTTGGAAAAAGAAAGATTATGGAATTTGGATATATGATGGCAAAATTTGGAGATGAAAATTACAAACGCAATATTAGCCCCGAATTAGAAGAGTTAGGGATTGCATTTGTCTTTGAACCGACCTTATCAGATAATTTCTTAATCGGCAGCAGCCGTGCCTTTGCCGGCTTTGATACCCGGGTGTCCATTGAAGTGATGCAGGGTCTGGCAGAAAGAGCCATCCGGTTTTTCCCCATCATGGCTGATATTCAGGTCATCAGGGCCTATGCCGGACTACGCCCTTACGTGGCAGACCACTTGCCCATCATCTCGAAAGTGGATGAGGTCCCCGGTTTTTATATTGCCGCAGGGCATGAAGGAGACGGTATCGGCCTATCCCCCTTGACCGGAACACTCATCAGTCAGATGATTACCGGTGAAGAGACCCTTTTACCGGTTGACAGTTTGAGTATCAATCGATTTAAAAAATAAAATAAGCAGGATAATAACCAAGGAGGTACGCTTTATGGCAGAAGCAAGGAAGGGTTATACAGGCAGACAACTCAGAATTTCATTAAATGATAAAACCTGTAAAACGGAAAAAATCAATACCCAGGTATTAAAAGATTATCTGGGTGGGGTGGGTTATAGTGCCAAGTTGCTTTACGAAGAACTGGAGACAGGTATCGATCCCTTGAGCCCGGATAATAAAATTATCTTTGCTACCGGTCCATTAACTTCTAATCGGGTACCCGGTGGTGGCAGTATCGAAATCTGTTTTAAATCTCCTCTGACCAAAGGTTGGGGTGAAGCAAGATGTGGTGGAGACTTTGGTCCTGACATGAAAAAAGCCGGGTACGATTTTCTTATTATTGAAGGCAAAGCCACAGAACCTGTTTATTTATTCATTGATGATAAGCAGATTACCTTTAAAGACGCTACTCCTCTTTTAGGTAAGACCGTTTCCCAAAAGACAAAGCTGGTACGTGAGGAACTTGAAGAAAAAGATATTTCGGTGATGTGTATCGGCATTGCCGGAGAAAATCTAGTTAACATCGCCTCGGTAATGTTTGGAGGCAGAGCTGCCGGTAGAGGCGGTGCCGGAGCGGTGATGGGTTCTAAGAATCTTCTTGCTATTGCTGTTAAGGGTTCAGGCAAGGTAGACCCCCAGGATCCGGAAAAATACAGTCTTGCCCTCCAAGCTGCACGTCAGGTGATCAAGGACAGTGATATTGCTAAAGGCTTTCGTGAATTCGGCACCATGGGCGATATGGCCGGAAATGACGCAGCCGGAGATTTTCCCACCAAGAACTGGCAATCTAACAATTGGGGTAAAGGTCAGGAACTCTATGATTATTACAGTAAACATAATTTTATAAAAAATGAAATGTGCTACAAAGGCTGTCCCATTGCCTGCGGTAGAATTGCCCGGGTTAAAGAAGGTCCCTTTAAAACTCCTGCACACGATGGAGCCGAATATGAATCCTTGAGTGCCTTTACTGCTTTTGTCTTAAATGAAGATATGGATGCGGCGATAAAAAGCAGCTATCTCTGTGATGAATATGGTATTGATACCATCTCCACTGGAGCGGTTATTGCTTTTGCCATGGAATGTTTCGAACACAACCTGATCTCTAAAGAAGATGCAAAAGGATTGGACCTTTCATGGGGTAATGCCGAGGTTTTACCTTTATTAGTAGAAAAAATCGCCAAAAGAGAAGGTATCGGAGATCTCTTGGCGGACGGTGTATTGAAAGCTGCAATAAAGCTTGGTCCTAATGCTCAACCATTTGCCGTTCATTGCAAGGGACTGGAAGGTCCTGCTCATGATCCCCGTTCTGGCAAGGCTTTGGCAGTGACCTATGGCACTGCAAATAGAGGCATGTGTCACATTCATCCTTTAGAAGGAATGGCATATGATTCGGGTAAATTGGATTGGGGTATGATGCCCTATGGTGTCCCCGACCCCAACACCTTAGACCGCTTTGAGGAAAAAGGCAAAGGAAAGATTGTGAAAATCCTTCAGGATGGTCTTATTATGCCTGATGTCCTTGGTGTCTGTAAATTCTTTATGTATGCCGGCCTTACTCTGGAGCACTATGCTGGACTTTTATCTGGACTGACCGGATGGCAATTGACCGGAAAAGATCTGGTCAAAATTGGCGAAAGGACCAACAATCTACAAAGATTGTTTAACCTAAGGGAAGGATTTACTAAAGAAGATGATGCTCTTCCCGACAGAGCCAAACAACGTCCTTTATTCGGCATATATCAAGACGAAGATAGATGTATTGTAAAGAATTATGAAGAGATGCTTAAAGAATATTATGAAGCACGGAGATGGGATATTGAAACAGGCATCCCAACAAAGGAAAAGCTATTGGATCTCAAATTGTACGAAAAATAATTCATGCAGATATTTTTATTAAATTTTGAAAAAGTATTTTAAGCAGGAAACTGTATTTTTGTGTAGATGTTTTTTTAAAGGAATTCTAATAATGAAAATAAAGGTCATACTCCATACTATTTTAAAGAAGTATGCTAAAGGAAAAATATTGGAGAATGATACGATTATTTTATATGAAGACACTACATTGCAGGGATTAACTCATTATTTGGCCATACCGGAAAAAGTTGGTATCATATTTTTGGTCAACGATTTTCCAAAAGAAAAAGATTATAAATTGTGTGAAGGAGATGAAGTGAAGCTATTTTCCTTAATCTGCGGTGGTTAAAGCTTGGTCAGTTTTATGGTGTATCGAATTTGAATAAAATGGATAACTTGTCATGATTTTTTGCTGTCGATATTAAGTTCACAAAAAATGATGGAGGTAATAGTGTGGATCTAGTATTATCAAAAAAAGATAAAGAATTTCTAGAAGGAAAAAATGGGGAATCGGCAAGAATGGCAATGGAGGTGTTGGTTGAGCTGGCCAAATCCTATGGAGCCAGTATGCTTATTGATATCAAACAGGCTCATATAGATGGTTGCTCTTTTGCGGCTACCAGACAAGCAGGTCTCGAATTTGCAGAAAAACTGGCAGCAGAAGGGGGCAAGGTTAGAGTTCCCACCACACTTAATATTACCTCAAGAGACATTAAGCGCTGGAAAGATTTTAAGGTTCCGGAAAATTTTTCCATGAAAAGTGCCGCTATGGAGAAGGCTTACCTTAAATTGGGGTGTATCCCTATCTGGACATGTGCACCGTATCAGCAGAGTGGAATTCCCAGATTTGGAGAACATATTACCTGGGCAGAATCAAATGCTATTAATTTTGCAAATTCAGTTCTGGGAGCAAGGACCGCTCGATATGGAGATTTTACAGATATCTGTGCTGCTTTAACTGGTAGAACTCCCTATATTGAATACCATTTAACAGAAAATCGCAGGGGACAGTTTTTATTTAGATTTCACGGATTGGAAAACCCGGAATATTCTGCTGCTTTTTATGCAGCTGTAGGTTATCTTGTCGGGAAGGTTACCGGTGACCTGGTTCCGGTATTACAGGGTATACCTACAGGAATTACTTTTGATCAATTAAAGGCATTAAGTGCAGCATCAGCTTCATCCGGTTCGGTAGGTCTGTTCCATGTGGTAGGGGTAACTCCGGAAGCACATACTGTTGAGATGGCTTTTCAGGGAGAAGAGCCCTTACAGGTCGTCGATTTTAGTTATGATGATGTTCTGGAAATAGCTAGAGGGTTGACCGGAAAAAGAAAAAATGTAGATTTAGTCGCAGTTGGTTGTCCTCATTTCTCCTATCAGGAAGTTGTAATGACTTTAAAACTACTAAAATCAAAAAGGATAGCGGAAGGAGTACAATTCTGGATTCATACCAACCAAAACACAGAGTTTTTATTAAAAAAAACGGGTATTTGGAAGGAAATAGAAAAGACGGGAGCCAGGATAACTACTGATACATGTATATTAAACTGGCCGCTGGATAACTGGGGCTTTAAGGTTCTAATGACCAATTCGGGTAAATTTGCCCATTATGCACCTGCTCAAACAGGATTGGAAGTTATTTTCGGAAGCTTAAAA
>Ga0210003_1003954_pt1 | contig 11840 bp, 4 predicted proteins | sample LantaG_FD_182804 | JGI IMG/M metagenome (GOLD analysis project Ga0210003, IMG submission 182804) | Deep subsurface microbial communities from Baltic Sea to uncover new lineages of life (NeLLi) - Landsort_02402 metaG (SPAdes) (version 2) | ecosystem: Environmental > Aquatic > Marine > Oceanic >...
GGGGGAGGGGGCGTCGTCGCGATGAGAAGAGAAGAGGAAGGTGCCGGGGTCGAAGCGGCCGAGGGCCAAGGGAGCAGCGCCGAGGCCTCGACGCCGCCGCGGACTCCGAGGCCGGGGACGACCTCGACGTCGTCGGCTGTCAGGGGCAGCCACGAGACGTCTCGAGTCCCCGACATGCCGCTTCCGTTGCTGGCGAAGGTCGAGAAAGAGGCAGAGGAAGAAGAGGGAGGCTCGTCGGCGGGCGCTCCTCCTCTGGCTCTCGCGCGGCGGGCGACGGCGCCGGAGCTGCTGCTGCTCCGCCTCGCTCCCTTCCTCGCCGCTGCTCTCCGCTCCCGCGCCGCGCCCCCTCCCCCTCCTCCCCCGGAGAGCTCCCTCTCCGCCGCGGAGGTGATCGCAGAGGCCAGAGGGTGCGTCGAGTGCGCCTCGAGGGCCGCGGCGGCGGCCAAGAGCGCGCGGCGCGGGAAGCGAGCCGCCGGCGACGCCGAGGTCGCGCCTTCTCCGCCGGCGCTCCCACTGCCGCCGCGCCCCTCCCCGAGAAAGACGTCGACGACGCTGGGCACGCCCAACGTCAGCGTCCCCGTCTTGTCGAAGATGACCGCGGACAGCCTGGCCCCTCTCTCGAGCGCGTCACCGCCCTTGACCAGGACACCGTGCGAGGCCGCGACGCCGGTGCCGACCATGACCGCCGTCGGCGTCGCGAGCCCCAGGGCGCAGGGGCAGGCAACCACCAGCACCGCAATTGAGAAGCGCAGCGCGAAGAGGAACGGCGTGTGGCCGCGGGGGAGCCACTCGGCCGGGTAGAGCCTGAGGACGCCCGCCGCGTACCAGACCGCGAACGTGGACGCCGCGGCGAGCACGACGGCGGGGACGAACGCGCCGGCGAGCCTGTCGGCCGCGGCCTGGATTGGCGCCTTCGACAGCTGCGCCTCGTCGACGAGCCGCGCGATCTGCGCGATCGCGGCCCGCCCCCCCACGGCCGTGGCCTTCACGAGCAGAGTGCCCCCGCCGCGGTTGACGGTGCCGCCGAAGACGGACGAGCCCGGCCTCTTTGACACGGGGGCGGGCTCGCCCGTGAGCATCGACTCGTCGACGTACGAGCTGCCCGCGACGACGATGCCGTCGGCGGGCAGGCGCGCTCCCGGGACCGTCTTCAGGATGTCGCCTCTGTGGACGAGCTCGGCCGGGAGCTCCGTCTCGCTGGCGATGCCGCCGCTGAGCAGGTCCCCGTCGGCTCCTTTTTCGCCGTCGGGCCCCGCCTCGAGGGTCACGAGCAGGGCCCTGCGCGGCGCGAGCGACAGCAGCGCGGCGACCGCCGCGCCCGTCCTGCCCTTGGCGCCGGCCTCGAGCCACTTCCCCAAAAGGATGAACGACAGCAGCATCGCCGCGGTCTCGAAGAAGTCGGTCGGGACGTAGAGCATCGAGTGCCCCTTGCCCGGGACGTCGGGAGGCATGACGTGGTGCCTGGCAAAGTGGTGGTGGAGCACCGAGACCGCCGAATAGAGGTACGCCGCGCTCGTCCCGAGCGACACCAGGACGTCCATGTTGGCCCTGCCGGCCCTCAGCGCCCTCACGGCGCCGGCGTGGAACCTGCGGCCCCCGGCGCCAAACTGCACGGGCGTCGTCAGCCCCCACTTGAGCAGCTCGTCGAGCGGGAACCCAAACACCATCGTTGTCATCAGAGCACGATAAAGCTTGGGCGTCGCCATCGGCACGACCATGGCCAGGAGGTAGACAGGGAGCGTGAGCAGGGCCGCGCTCGCAAACTCGTCGCGCCAGCGCCGCACGTCGGCGGCCACGGCCGCGGCGGATCCGGCCCGGTCGGCGCCCACGGGAGCGACGTCACAGGGTACGCGCGCAACTTCTAGCGCGGCGCGGACGAGGTCGCGGGGTCCCGCGGCGTCCGGGTCGAACGCGACCGAGGCGGACGCGGTCGCGGCGTCGACGTCGACGGTCGCGACGCCCGGCACAGCGAGCAGGGCGCGCTCGAGGGCCGAGGCCTCCGCGGCGGTCAGCTGGTACAGGGGCGTGGGCAGGGAGGGAGGAGGAGCGGCGTCGCCGGTGTCGCTCGACGTCGAGGCCGTCGTCGCGCCCCAGGCTGCCCGCGCCCGCAGCAGCACCCTGTCCGGCGCTCTCCCAGGGGGGCCCCTCGAGAGGAGCCTGGCCTCGAAGCCGGCCGCTTCGACCGCCGTGATGAGCTCGGCTGGGGAAGGCAGTGGAGGAGGAGGCGCCGCCCCAGGAAGAGGGGGAGTAGCCGCGGCAGAGGAAGAGGAAGAAGTCGAGGCGGCGGCAGCAGCGGCAGCGGCTTCGGCGGCGGCAAGGGGCCTCGCCGCCGCCGCCACCACCGCCGAAGAAGAAGAAAGGCTCACGTCGGCCCTCCCCAACTGCGCGGAAACCGTCGCCGACGCCACGCCGGGCACCTTCAACAAAGCTCGCTCGACAGCGCCGGAGCACGACGCGCAGCTCATCCCTCGCACCTCGAGGCGGACGATCTCGGTGACGGCCTGCGCACGGGCGACGCCGGCGACGGCAGCGCGGAAGCCGACGCCGTCGACCGCGGCGATGAGGTCCGAAGGCTTCAGCACCGAGGCGTCGAAAATGACCTCTGCGGCCTCCTGCAGGAGGGCGACGGACGCGGAGTGGACGCCGGGGAGTGCGCTGTTAGATGAATGGATCGACGGGAAAGGTGGGAAGGAGAGAAAGAGAGAGAGAGAGCGAAAGGGGGAGAGAAAGATGAGGTTGAGTTTTCGGGTTTCGTTCAAGCGTCGCCCGAAAATGAAGGTTTCGTTCAAGCATGAGAATGAGCCCCAAACTCACCTGAGAGCCCCCTCCACCGCCGAGGAGCACGAAGAGCAGTGCATTCCTAGGATCGAGAGCTATGAGGGATTGGTTTGTTGGAGTCGAGCAGGAGGAAGGAAAGAGCAAGGTTAGGAGCAGGTCGAGTTTTTCTTTTCTTTTCGTGTCTCGACGCCAATCTCAGTTATCTCCCTTTACCTTTGCCTTCGCGGCCCCACTGTGAGGTGCTTCCTTCCCGGTCGAGAGCAAGCCACGCAGCTCCGCGGACACATCCTCATCGTCGGAATTGTCCTGCGCCGTCAGGCGGGACCAGCGCCAGGCCATTTCGTCTTTTGGGGGGCGTCGACTGTTTTGATGTCGACTCCTTTCGGGATTTCGTTCTCAACGCTTCTCTCTCGTGCGCAAGCAGCTAGCAGAGCTGAAGATGCGCCATGGCAGTTGACACGCACAAGATTAACACGCCGGCAGGTACTGAGAGAGACGAAGAGGGGTTCTGCCCGTCCTTGGCGCCTCGAGAAGAAGGCGAAGAGTGAGCACGTTTTTCTTTTCTTTTTTCGATCGCTCGTTCTCTCTCGCTTGTTCACTTTTTTCTCTTTTCTCGGCGCCGACGCTCTCTGGCCATTGACCCCCCTCTCTCTCCGACAAGAGAAACCGCGCGTCTCTACTTTCCCTCAGCCGCCTCTCTCGACCCCTGCAGACTATCGGCGTGCTCCCCGATTTCAAGCCAGCGATACCAGCTTCGCGCACCTTTTTCCCCGACAAGGAAAGCGCTCACGAAACAAGAGACATTGCCTTTTTTATTAGCCCGAGAGGCACGCAGCACTCGCTGTCTTCTTCATTCCCTGCAAATGTCCGCCGCTGACTTCGCTAACGCCAAGGGCGAGCGTTTCGCCGTGGCGCTGCTTGGCGAGGATGGCGCCCCGACGCAGAACGTGGTGGTGCAGGTACGAGAGAAGCCAACAGAGAGGCGCGAAAGGAAGAGCGAAAGCAGAGCTGAGACGAGAGAAACGGCGGACATCGAGATGAGCGGGCGGAAGAAGAAGAAAAAAAACTCATGAACCTCCCGCTTATCTCTTTTCTCTTTCCGAACTTCCTTCTCCCTCTCAGGTCGGCATGGACGGCCTCTTTCTCATGAGCCCGGACGCCTCACGCACCCTCCGAAAGTTCCCCCTCTCGCACATCGCCCGCTGGGCAACGCCGCCCTCCGCGGGGGGGGCAGCCCTCGTCCTCTACACCCGCACGCCTGTCGACGTCGAGGAGGTCACGCTGACGCTCTCGGGCCCGCCGCCGACGGTGCGGGCGGTGCTCGACACGCTGACGTGCTGCTGCATGCAGATGGTCGAGCTGCTCGAGAGCGAGAGGGAGGCGGGCGAGAGCGCCGCGAGCGCCGCAAACGGCGGCGGCGGCAGCCCCTCGCCGTCCTCCTCCCGGCACCGGCGGCACTCGTCGGGGGGCTTCCGACGCCGCAGGGCGGCCCCGGCCCTGCCCGCCGCGGAGGACGTTGAGTTCTGGCACTCGCCCGACAAGGAAGGCTGGCTCCAGTCCCAGGGGGACCACATCAAGACGTGGCGCAGGCGGTGGCACGTGCTGAAGCAGGGATACCTCTTCCGGTTTGCGTCCGAGCGCGACGCCGGCGCGGGGCCGGCCTCGAGGCCGCGCGGCGTCGTCGACCTGTCAAAGATCACCGACGTCTCGGGAGGCGGCGGCGCGGGAGGGGCCGCGACGATCAGGCTCTCGACGCCGCAGGGTGCCTCGATCTCGTACCTCGCCGACTCGGAGACCGAGGCCGTCGAGTGGGTCAGCGCTCTGGAGAGCTCGGTCGCGCGGATCGTGCGCGCCGTCGCCGGCTTTGACGACCAGGATGACGACGAGGGCGACGACGTCGGGCGCCGCTCCTCCTCGTCGCGCAGCGCTCGCGGCGGTAACAACGGCGGGAGCGGCCGCCCCTCGAGGCCCACGGCGCAGCAGCAGCAGCAGAACTCCTTTGACGCCGCCAACAGCGCCGCGGCAAGCCTGGCCGCGGCCGGCGGCAACCCCTTTGTCTCCGTCGTCGGCTACGACGGGGTCCTCGGAAACGCCGCCGCCGCGGCGCCTTCTTCTTCTCCGCACCATCACCAGCAGCACCAGCACTACTATGCGCCCACGGCTCCCGCCTACGGAGACGGAGGAGGAGAGAGCGCTGGATACGACCGCGGCGGCGGCGGGGAGATGGCCGGAGGGGCGGTCTTTGGCGGCGGCCCGACATTTGGCGGCGTCGCTGGCGTCGCCGGCGTCGCTTCTGTCGCGCCTGCTGCGGCCCCTTCTCCTTACGCCGGTGGCGGAGGGTACCATGCCGTCTCTGACCAACAGGCCGCAGCTGCTGCCGCTGCTGCTGCGCCGCAGCCCTACGCTCCCTACCAGCAGCCCGTTCAGCAGCATCAGCAGCCTCAGGAGCTGCAGCCTCGGCCTCCTCAGCCTGCCGCCGCTCCCCCCGCTGCTGCTGCTGCCCCTCCGGCCCTGCCCGAGCCCTGGCAGGTCCTCTACACCTCGGACGGCCGTGCCTACTTTTACAACTCGGCCACGAACGCGACGCAGTGGGAGCCGCCGCAGGCTGCGAGCCTTGTTTGAGTGTGCTTTCTTTTTAATAGAAGAGAAAAGGGAGAGGAAGAGAGCTGTTTTTTTCACTGTCTTTGCGTCTTCTGTATCCCGTCTAGATTGATCCATTGTTCCAACCCTTCTCTCTTTTTTGCTTTCTTTCTCTCCCCCCTCGGGCACGCCTGTTGCGCAGTCACTGCATGCGCTGCTGCGCGCCCCGCTCGACTGTGACCCCGACGAGAAGAGCAGGGAGCAGCATCGGCAGCAGCGCAGCGACGACGGCAAGAGCATCGACAGAGACGACGGAGACGGCATCAGCAGCTGCAGCGCGGCTCGCGCGGCAGCCACTGTCCCAGGTCTTCTGTGCCTCCAAACGCCGCATTTTTTCGAGGAGAGGTGCGATCCGATGCTCAAGTAGACGTCTAGAGGAGGCGACAAAGGCTTCAGAAGGCGAGAAGTTCACGGAGAGAGCACTCTGAACCAAAAATCTCCTCCATCAAACAGTGTTTTCTTCTTCGTGGACCTCTTCTTCTTCCTCTTCGCCTCCTCTCCCTCCTTCGTCCGAAGACCTCGACGCCATGTTCCAGGCCGAAGTGACCCCTCTGCCTCAGCGCGAACGCGACGAGGAGCACGCCAGGTCTTTCGAGCTGGCCACGGAGGTCATCAAGCGGTAAGACAACAGCAGAGGCTTATTTCCTTCGACCTCTGCTTCGACCCCCACCTCTTCTAAAAAATCTCACCTTTCGCCGTCGCTCTTCCAAGCCCCTTCTCCTTTTCCTTCTCCAAAACCCCAATCAACCGACGGCAGGCTCAACGACGCCGGCCACGTCGCCCTCGTCGCTGGCGGGTGGGTCCGCGACGAGCTCCTGGGGAGGGCAAGCCTCGACGTCGACATCGCCACGAGCGCGAGCCGCGCGGACGTCGAGGGGGCGGGGTTCGACAAGGTCGTGCCGATGCCGAACGACACGCTAATCGTCGTCCACGGGGGCGTTCCCTTCGAGGTGACGCCGTTCAGGGGAGGGGACGGAAGCGGAGTCGGAGGCGAAGCAGCAGCAGCAGCAGCAGCAGCAGCAGCAGAAGCAGAAGCGTCGACAACGACAACGGCAGCGAGAGCGGCGGCAGCGGCACCAGCTGCGCCACAGGAGCGAGAACGCCAGCAAGCCCTTCCTCGTCACCCTCCTCCTCCTTCCTCGCCTCGCCCCCCTCGCCCGGCCCTCCTCCGGGGCTACGCCGCCGCGGCCCTCGACGCCCGCCTCCGCGACTTCACCGTCAACGCGCTGATGTGCGACCCGGCCTCCGGGACCGTGCTCGACTGGGTCGGAGGCAGGAGCGACCTCTCACGCGGGTTCCTGCGCTGCTGCCGCTCGGCGCCCGGGGGCGGCGGCGACAGCGGCGGCGGCAGCGGTGGCGGCGGCGACGGGTCCGAGCGGCTCAGGGAGGACCCGCTCCGGTGCCTGCGCGCCGTGCGGTTCGCGGCGGGGCTCGGGCTCGCCGTCGCATCAGAGACTGCGGAAGCCGTCAAGGAACTGGCCCCGCTCTGCTGCCCTGAGAAGGGCGTCGCCGCGGAGCGCATCTGGAAAGAGCTGGTGAAGCTGTCTAACTACGAGCCCGAGAGGCCCGGGGCGTTTGCGGAGGGCATGCGGCTGGCGCGGGAGCTGGAGGTGCTGCAGGTGATCCTGCCGGAAGCGCTGCACGAGGAGGAAGAAGGAGGAGGAGGAGGAGGAGGAGGAGGAGCGAGGATGGCGGCGACAGACGCTGCCCTCCGCCGCCTGCCCTCGGACTCCCCGGCGGTGCTCCGCGTTGCGACGGCTCTGCCTGACTCGCTCGTCTTCTCCGACGGGGCCTCATCTGCTCTCACGCTGCGGTTCAAGCTGTCGAAGAAGGAGACCAGGCTGCTGGAGACGCTTTCTCTCTTGAAGGCCCTCGACGAGTTGACGACGGCGGCCGGCGACGACGACGACGACGACGGCAGCGGCGACGGGGGCGGCGGCGGCGACGGCGACGGCGACGGAGAAAAACAAAGAGAAGAACAATACTCCGCGCAGGACAGCAACAAGAGACAGAAGACAGCAGCAGCGTCCAAGAAGCGGGACACGATGGCGTGGGTCCGCTTCTACGCAGGCGAGGGCAGTGGCAGCTGCGTCGCTGCGATGGCAGCCCGGGTCTCTGGCGAAGCCGAGCGGCGCCGCTACGCTTCGGCGCACTCGAGGAGGCTCGAGCGGCTTTCTAAAGGAGTCGAGCGCGCCAGGAAGAGAGCGCCCGTCGTCACGGCCAAGTACGTGCAGGCCGAGCACGGCCTGAAGCCGGGCAAGGCGATGGGAAAGGTGTTGGCTCTGGCTGAGGAGTTTGCCGTCGAGCAGGGCAGGGAGGGCGCGGCCGAGGTGGTTGCGCTGATGAAAGAGAAGGGCCTGTGGCCTTAGAAGATAATCTTGTTTTATCCTTCTTGTTCTTGACTTGTGAATGTTTGTTTGAGCACTGAAAGGAGGATTGGGGCGCAGGGACTGGGAGAAGGGGAGAAAAAGGGGGGGAGGCGGGGGAGATGAAAGGAGGAGGAGGGGGTCGAGAGAAAGATTCTTCAGAGAATTTGGAGCGTAGCTCGCCTTCACAACAATTTCCTTTTTTCCCCTTTCGAAAAGGTACAAACGCACACTGAAATACACTCTCATCTTCGCTATGCGTTTCTGTTGATCGCTACTACCCTAGCGTCGACGGAAACAAGGGGCAGAGCGCGCTTGTGGCGCTTTGGCGAAAACTGAAAGCCACAGGGCACATTTGAACGTGTGTCGCTCGCCTTATCTGAGAGCGCGTTCCCCGCGTTTCTGAAGGCGATGGCCCCCCGGTTTCTTGATCGACTCCGAAAGGGGGACGCCGGGGACGCCCAAGATCAGCGGGAGTCCGCGGCAGCCGCTGGCACCCCCGCGCGCTTGCTGCCACCAGTGCACCCGAAGGTGCACTGGTGGCAGCACGCACGTGTCAAGAAAAAGGCGCCAGCAGCCGAGCAGCATCAAGGAGACCAACAGCCAGACGACTGCTTCGCCGCCCCGGGCGGCGCTGGAGCTCCGGGCCACAGCGGCTCTTCATCTCGCGATGACGAGCAGGATCCGGTGAACGCGCAGCAGCAGACGGCGGTAGCGAGGTCCGGAAGCCGTGCGGCCATTGACGACAACGTCGCCACGGCTGCGACAGCGACGACAAACCTCGGCCTTGGAAATTTGGTGCTCCCTCCCCCGGGGCCCTCGCCGCCACTCACCAGCTCGCAGCAGCGCCGCTCCTCTGCCGACGACCGCTCGCGTTCCGGAGGGGGCTCCAGCGGATCCAGAGACGCCAAGCCGTCCCTCGACTCGGTCCTGCCGAGCAACAGCGGCGGCGGGGGAGGAGCCGAGGGGGGGGGAGGCAGCGGCGGCTCTTCGACGCCGCCCGCGTCCGGCCGCTCCTCCGCCGCCGCCCGCGCTCCTCCTGCTCGTCCGCAGCAGCAGCAGAAGCAGACGCAGACGCCTCCAGCCCCGCTTTCGAAGCCCCCGCTCCCGCCGACAGCAGCGGAGCAAATCATAGCCTCGTCCTCCAAGCAGCCGGGGGCCCTTCCTTCTTCTTCGCAGCAGCAGCAGCAGCAGTGGCGCTCCTCTTGTTCTTCTTCTTCCTCGGCCGCCGCCGCCCCTGTTCCCCTCGCCGCCACCCTCAAAGAGGTCGCGCCCGCTGCGCCGCTCCCGCAGAAGCCGAAGCTGACGGGAATGGCCGCCTTTGACGTCGCAGAGAGGTACTCATTCGACGTCGCCGGCTCTGCGGCGCTCGGGAGCCCCGCGCGGCCCGAGAGGGCGGGCGGAGGAATCGACGAAGGCGGCACTGCTGCCGCCGCCGCCGCGTCTGCTCCCACCACCACCCCTCGCCCCGCTCCGCCTCCCCAGGCCCCGCTCCGTAGCTCTCTCGACGCGCCCGTCTCCCAGAGGCAGTCGATGGAGTCCACCGGCTCGATGGGGAGACCCGGAGGAGGGAACGCCGCGGGGGGGTACACTTCGGGCGGCGGCGCGAGTGCCGCGTCGTCGACGGCGCGCTCGGCGAGGTCGAGCTTCGCGCTCGAGGCGGCAGACAGACCTGCCGCGGCGACGGCGTCGCGCGGCGCCTCCCCTCCCCCTCCTTCTCTGCACCCCTCCTCCACCGCGACGGTGACGGTGGGCTCCGGGGGGCCACCGCGACGAAGCAGCGAGGAGCTCTGCCCGCTCGCGGGCTCCTTCGGCGGAGGAGGCGCCTCTTCTTCTTTTTCCTCCCCGGCCGCCGCGGCCGTGGCGGTGGAGTGGCTCCCGCCGCTCGAGGCCTCGGCCGCCTTCCTCCCTTCGCTGCCATCCTGCCTGATCTCGAGGGCCTCTTCTCTGGCCCTGGTCCCGCAGGACACGCCCCTGCCCGCGTCGCTGCTTTGGAGGCTCTGGGGCCTGCAGAAGGGGAGCGAAGAGGAAAAAGGCGAAGAATCCCTCCTCGCCGCGGCTGCGACGGCGATCGCGGATGAGCTCGCCGCGCCCGGGGCCGGCGCCGTCATGAAGGTCGCGCGCCTCGCCGACGGCAGCGCGTGGGCGCTCACGAGCCCGGCAGCGCACGCGGCGCTGGTCCAGGCGAGGCTGGGAGGCCCCGCGGGAGAGCACAGGGAGCTGCTGAGCGCGTACTGCCTCCGGGGAGGAGCGCTAGAGGGAGCAGACCGAAAAACCCCAGGCTCCCTCTCCGGCTCGCTCCTGCCGACCTCCGACCCCGCCTCGGCATCCGAAGCGGCGGCCCTGCTCGCCACGTGCCCCGACGACGGCTACCTGATGCACAACGTCGGCCACCACCTCGCCGCGGCCGGTGCCCTCCCGGCGATGGCCGCCCTCCTGGGAGACGCGAGCTGGCTCGACGCCAAGCTGCGGAGCTACGGCGCCGCGGCGGTGACGGCGGACTTCCGCCGCGCGCTGGCGCTGGCGCAGCAGGCGGAGCAGCGGGCCAAGGACGAGGAGGAGGCGCAGCGGAGGGCGGGGGGAGGAGGCGGGGAGGAGGCTGCCGCCGTTCCTTCCTCTCCTCGTCCGCCCCCTGTCTCGACCGCCGAGAGGATCCGGCTGCTGCTCGCCGCTTTCCAGATGTCAGCCCCCGCCGCCGTCGCCTGCCCTGCCGCTCGGGGCGTGCTCGGCGCGCAGATGGCGTCGAGGCTGCTCGCCGCCGAAAGAGCGCTCCTCAGCCCTCGAGCGTCTCCTGCTGCTGCTGGTGCGCCCGCCGTTGCTCCGAAGCTGCTGCAGCTGCCCTCGCCGGCGGCGGCCGCGAGGGACAAGGCGGCCGACGAGGAGGAGGAAGCGGAGCGGCTCCCGCCGGCTGCCAGGGGCCTCCGCACTGCGACCCCCTCCCTCCAGCAGGCCGGCGGGGCGGCCAGGCTCGTGCTGCGCGGGCACACCAGCCCGGTCCTGCGCGTGCTGATCGCGCCAAACGGCGTCGATGTCGTCGCCGTCGCGGCCGACGGCGCCGTGCGCGTGTTCGACCTGGAGGTGGGAGACTGCGTGCTTCACGTCCCGGCGATCAGCCTGGCGCCGCCCTCGCCCTCCTCTGCCCCCTCCTCCTCCTCGCCGGCGAGGCTTCTCGGCGGCAGTGGAAAGACTGCCGCCGCGACGGCGTCGTATTCCAGCCTGTCGGCGTTCCCGCTGCCATCGGCGGCGGCCGCGGCAAAGGCCGCGTCGCCGGCGGCGTTCGCCGTCTCGCCGGCCGCCGCCGCCGCGACCAACCCCAGGCTCAGAGACGGCAACGCCGTCGAGGACGCGGCGCTCGACGGGTCCGGCAGGCTGCTGCTGACCGCCTGCGCCGACGGCGTCGCTCGCGTCTGGGACCTGGCCGCGGCGACACCGGCGGGCGGAGCGGACTCTCCCTCGTCCTCGTCGGCGTGCCTCGTCCGCGAGCTCGACGGCGGGCCGCGCGCCGCGCCGCTGCACGCCGCGGCGCTCTGCGCCTCGGGTAGGACCGCGGCCACAGGCGGGTCCGATGGGCTGCTGCGCCTGTGGGACGTCGAGGCCGGCGCGTGCGTCGCGGCCCTGTCGGCGCACTCGGGCGCGGGGGTCAGGGCGCTGGCGCTCTCGCCCGACGGCGGCGTCGCGCTGACCGGGGGGGAGGACTTCGGGGCGGTCGCGTGGGACGTGCGCCGGCTGCGGCCGCAGGCGGTCTTTGAGGGGCACTCGGGCTGGGTCGTCTCCGTCGCGCTCGTCCCTCCCCCCGCGTCCGCCCCCGGGTCCGTCCGGCGGGCCCTCACCGCGTCGCACGACGGCACGGCGCGCGTCTGGGAGCTGCGCTCGGGCGCCTGCGCGCACGTGCTCGAGGGCCACGGCGGCCGGCTCTCGGCGGTGCGCGCCTCGCTCGATGGCCTGACGGCGCTGACTGCCTCGGACGACGGCACGGCGAGGATCTGGGACCTCGATTCGGGGGCCTGCCTGCGCGTCATGGACCCGGGCGGGGGGGGGGGGGCTTTCGGGGGCGCG